>JAAUYH010003550.1_pt1 | contig 15855 bp, 10 predicted proteins | sample 7278061 | NCBI WGS metagenome assembly JAAUYH01 (sample SAMN14350203, study PRJNA611818) | marine sediment metagenome | isolation source: surface marine sediment (0.6m) | place: French Polynesia: Moorea | collected 2018-08
CCTGGCCCTCGATGGCGCAGGTTCCCTGGCTGACCGCAGCGTCGGCCCACATCAGGCCCGCGGGCAGCGTTTGCGCCAGCGTAACGGCCGTCGCGTCGAGGGGGCCGGCATTGCTCAGGGTTGCGTCCACCGTCACGCTGTCACCCGGCTGCACGTCGGTGGCGCTGGCGCTCTGCGCGAGCACCAGGTCGGTGGCAAAGCCGTATTCCTGCACGCCGATGTTCGCGAAGCCCACGAACACGCGGCTCGGGTTGTTGCCGTCGACGGACAGCTCCGTCGGATCGGCCTCGGGTACGGTCAGCGTCGCCTCCCAGGTGATGCCGCCGTCGATGCTGCGATAGAGCGTGCTGTTCTCGGCAACCGCGTAGGCCAGCTGCGGATCGTCGGCGTCGATATAGACGTCCGTGATCGTGCCGAACAGCACCGGTGAGTCGCCCCAGGTGTCGCCGCCGTCGGTGGACCGGCGCAGGCCCGCGAATCCGCCGGCGAGGACGATGTCGACGTCCGTCGGGTGGGCGGCGATGGCCTCGGCACGCGTCGGGCCCGGCTGGCCGGTGCCGGACTTGCGCGCCCAGTTGACGCCACCGTCCGAGCTGCGGAAGACGCCGCCGCCGTTGAACGCATCGCTGGCGGCGTAGACCACCTGCGGCTGCTCGTCGACGGCGTCGATGGCGTTGAGCTGCACGTTGCCGCTGAAGAAGGGCTGAAGGCCCGGCGTCAGCGATGCCCAGGTGACACCGGCATCGTCGGTTTTGAACAGGCCCCGGTTGTAGTCCGTGAAAAACAGGATGTCCTGGTTGCTGGCGGGAATGTCGATGTCGGTGACCCAGGTGGCCACGATGCCCGTAATGCCCAGATCGACGCGCGACCAGGTGTCGCCGGCGTCGAAGCTCTCGTACAGGCCGCAGCAGCTCGAGCCCAGGTAGGCATGGTCGGCGAGCTGCGGATCGGGCGTGATGGCGTAGGTGGCCAGGTCGTAGTCGCCCGAGTTGAGTGCCCAAGTGGCGCCGTCGTCGTCGCTCACCGCCGTGCCACCATCGACACCGGCGTATACGCGCTGAGCCGCGGCGTCGTAGCCGACCGAGCGCACCGTGGTGTTGACGAAACCCGTCGATGAGTTGGTCCAGCTCGCACCGGCGTCGTCGGAGACGAATACGCCACGCATGAACGTGGCGGCGTAGAGCCTCGAGGAGTCTGTCGGATCGATGGCGATGTCGTTCACGGTGGTGTCGCCCAGACCCGCATTCGGCAGGTCCTGCCACGAGGCACCGCCATTGGTGGTGACCACCACGTCATTGTTGCCTGTGCCGAGATAGATGCGGTTGCTGTCGAGCGGATCGATGACAAAGCGGGTGAAGAAATCGTTGGGTATGCCGATGCTGGCCGGATTCCAGCTCGCGCCGCCGTTGGTGCTCTTGAACACGCCCTGGTTGCTGATCTGCAGGTACACCGTCTGCGTGTCCTGCGGATCGACGAGGGCGATCTTGGCGAATACGTAGCCCTGGGCATTCGGTGGCGGCAGGCCGTTGGTCAGCGGGTTCCAGGTAACGCCACCGTCGATGCTCTTGAAGAAGCCTTCCCAGCCCGCGGCGTAGAGCACCGACGCGTCGGTCGGGTCGAACTCGATATCATCGACTACCGTGAGCGGCAGGTTGTCGCTGCTGAGGGTCCAGGTGTCACCGTTGTCGGTGGACTTGTACAGGTCACCGCTGTCGGTGGCGTACACGAGTCCGGCGGCGGCCGGGCTGGCGTGCAGGTAGAACAGCCGCGCGCCGTCCAGGCCGCTGGACGAGACGGTCCATGTCTGGCCGCCGTCGATGCTGCGCGCCACTTCCCCGCCGTAGTCGACGACGTAGACCGTGGACGGTGCATTCGGATCGATCGCAACGTCCGACACCGCCGCGGGCGAGATCTCCGGTACATCGGGATTGGCCGTCTGCCAGCTCGTGCCGCCGTTGTCGCTGACGTGCAGCCCGACGCCGGGGCCCACCAGGTAAAGGCGGTCGCTGTTGCCCGGATCGACCAGCAGGCGCGACGTGCGGCCGCCGGCCGGACCGGTGCCGCTCCAGTCGTTGAGGCCGGCTTGAACCAGCGCAGGACACAGGCTGCAGGCGAGGGCCACGGCGGCCATGGTTGTATTTTTCATAATGCGCTCCCCCCGGGGCGTTTTTTCAGTTCTCTACAGGGGTAAGCGCAGCGAGGGGGGAATTACCTTCACTGTGGGTGGACGCGTCGCTTCGCTCCTCGCAATGATCGCAGCTGTATCCGTCATTGCGAGCGCAGCGAAGCAATCTCCTGACGTAGTCGTGAGGCTCGCACTTCAGAGTCCACACGACAGCCTGGACGGGATTGCCGCGTCGCTTCGCTCCTCGCAATGACCGCCGTGGGCGTCAGTCCTGGATGGAGGCTATGTAGCTCGCGATCGCGATCGTGCGGGCCTGGACCTCGGCCTCGCTCAGGCCCTGGCGTATCCAGTACCGGCCCCAGACGGGCATCTTGGGCAGGCCGTGCGCCCGCGGCATCGCGCGGCCGTCGATGGATCGCTGGACGTCGCGCGTGGGGAAGTTGCCGCCGTTCTCCTGCTTGAGCAGCCGCAGGTTGATGGGCTTCTCGCGCAGTTCGGCGGCCATCGGGCCGTCTCCCCGGCCGTCGACGCCGTGACAGGAGGCACAGCTGTCTACGAACAGCTGCTTGGGCGTGCGCTTCGGCTCGGCGTCCAACGATGCGCCAGGCGTGGCGCCGTCGCGGTCGGTGCAGCCGCTGCCCGCCGCCGCGAGAAACAGCAGGGCTGCCAGGCAGCGCGTGAGCGACCGGGTGCGGTCGGGGCGGCGTATCGGCGAATGCGGCATGGTTCGGCGGCTCCTGACAATCCTGCTACCGCCGAGAATATCACGTTGCCACCGGTGATCCCGGTCGAAACGGCGCCGGGTGCGCGTCGCGGATGTCCGGGGCGGGCCGACCGCGGCGCCCTTGTCGCCGCATCGCTCGTAAGTCCCGCGGCTTTGTCGCACACTGGCGTCTGAATCACCGGAGAGCAAGGCCATGCCGCACAGCCCCATACTTCAGCCCGTTACCGTGCTCATACTCTGGACCATGTGCGTATGGCTGTGGATGTACGCCACGCGCATACCGGCCATGCACAGGGCCGGGCTGGACGTGGTCAACATGCGCGGCGGCAAGGGTACGGACCTGGACGAGGTCCTTCCCGCGAAGACCCAGTGGAAATCGCACAACTACAACCACCTGCTGGCCGAGCCGACCGTGTTCTACGCGGTGTGTTTCGTGCTGGCGCTCATCGGGATGGGCGACGGGCTGAACCTTGTGCTCGCCTGGGTGTACGTGGCGCTGCGCATCGTGCACAGCCTGATCCAGGCCACCGTGAATCGCGTGATGTTTCGGTTCGCCGCGTTCGCCGCGTCGAGCTTGTGCCTGATTTCGCTGGGTATTCGAGCGGCGGTCGGTGTGTTTCCCTAGCCGGGGCCGCGGAGTGTCTTTCGCGGGCTGGCCAAGACGCTTGCTGAGGGAATCCAGGGGCAACCATCGCTTTCGAGAGAAATGGCGGGCGCCATGGCGCCGGCCACCATCGTCTGGAAAGGGGGAAGCGCCATGCACCACAGCCCAACAGCCAAACGAGCCTGGTGGCCGGCAGCGCTGGCGGCACTGCTGTTCGCCAGCGCCTCGCACGCCGCGTTCATTACGGTGACCGACCCCGGCGACGACGCGTCCACCGCCAACGGAACCTGCACCCTGCGCGAAGCTATCCGCGCCGCCAACAGCAACACGGCGACGGATGCCTGTCGCGCCGGCAGCGCCACCCAGGTCGATGTCGTGCGTTTGCCGGCCGGCACTTACACCCTGGATCTGTCCGGGGGCACGGACGAAGACGCATCCGCGTCCGGCGACCTGGACATCACCGAATCTGTCCGGCTGATCGGTGCCGGCCCCGGGTTGACGGTCATCGACGGTAGCCAGGCTACGAGCGTTGACCGTGTGCTGCACGTGCTTGCAACCGCGGAAGAGGTGACCTTCGCCCGGCTGACCATCACCGGTGGTGAGGCGATGGCGGATTGCGCCTGTGGCGGCAACCTCCGGGTCGACGACAACGCCACGGTCACCCTGGTCGACGTGGCTGTCGAAAATGGCCGCGCGTCGTCGGGTGGCGGCATCCACAACGCGGGCGCATTGACCATGCATCGCGTTTCGATCGTTGCCAACGAGGCGCTGACAGGCGGCGCCAGCGGCGGCGGCCTGCGCAACGCCGGGAAGCTACTCATCGAGGACTCGACAGTGGCGGGCAACCAGGCGGGACAGACCGGCGGTGGTATCGATTCGGATTCGGCGGACACGATGACCATCTATCGGTCGCGCCTCGCGGGCAACTCGGCGGGAACGGCCGGCGGCGCCGTGGCCAGCGGCGGCGAGATCGATATCCAGTACTCGCTGATCGAGGGCAACGACGCGCAGACCTGCGGTGCCATGCTGACCACGGCGGCGGGACAACTCATGTTCAGCGCCGTACTGCACAACACTGCCGTTGCCGAGGGCGGCGGCCTGTGCGACCTGGGCGGTATCTTCGTCCGCCATTCCACGCTGTCGGGCAACACCGCGGCGCTGGGTGGCGCGCTGTACGCCCAGTCGGGTCAGACGCTGCTCGATAACAGCACCGTTGCCCGCAACCTGGGCGGTGGCGGCGTTCACAACGACTCGGGAGCGTTCTTCGAGGGCACGCTGATCGCCGACAACACCGGTGGCAACTGTACCGGCGCGGCACCGGGCTTCGGCGCCTACAACCTGGAGGACACCAACACCTGCGGCTTCGTGGACGATCCGGCCAACGACCTGCCCAACTTTCCGAACACCGATCCGCAAATCGGACCGCTCGCCGACAACGGCGGGCCCACGCCGACGATGGCGCTGGCGCCGGGCAGCGCCGCCATCGACGCGGTCAGTTCCTTCATCCGCAGCAATTGCCAGACCGTATCGGACCAGCGCGGCCGGCCCCGCGGGTATCCGCGCATCAGTGGCAACCCCGACGACGAGTTCCTGTGCGACATCGGTGCCTACGAGCATATCGTCCCGTTCGTGGTCGACGACGTCTCCGACGCTGCGGACGCCGATCCCGACGACGACCTGTGCCTGACGGTCCTCGACACCTGCACCCTGCGCGCAGCGGTGCAGCAGGCCAACGCAGTGCCCGGTCATGACGAGATAGTCCTGCCGCCCGGCGCACATACGTTGTCGCTGCCGGGCGCCGACGAGGACATGGCGACGACCGGCGATCTCGATCTTGTCGAGCCGGTCACGATTCGCGGCGCGGGCGCTGAAATCTCCATCGTTGCCGCCCAGGGCGGCGACCGCGTGTTCGACGTGCGTGGCATCGTCAACGGAATGTTCAACCACCCGGAGCCGCCCGAATACCGCTTCGAGAACCTGACCATCGCCGGCGGCTCCGTGGCCTCCGACGGTGGTGGCATCCGCGCGGTACACCCGGTTTCGCTATACCGGGTTGTCGTACGCGACAATTCGGCTATCGATGGCGGCGGCGTGTACTGTGTCCAGGACTGCTACCTGCAGGTCACCGAGTCCACCTTCCGGAACAACAGCAACAGTTCGAACGGGGCCGGGTTCTTCCAGTCCAGCGGCGGCAGCCTGCTCGGTTTCGCCCACATAAGCCGCAGTACGTTGCGGAACAATACGGGCGGCATCGGCGGTGCCGGTGAGGCGGCGCGGGTGTTGGTCGACAACAGTACGATCACCGGCAACACAGCCGGCTCGTCCGCGGCGCTCTTCGCGTCATCGGCGGTCATCCGCAACAGCACGATCGTCGGCAACAGCGTCGACGGCGACACGGGCGGCATGTTCCTGCTCGACCTGTCGGCGATCGGCAACAGCATCATCGCCGGCAACAGCGTGAACGGGACGGCCGACAACTGTACGATCTCGAGCCCGGATGTCGTTTCGCTGGGGTACAACATCACCAACACGGACGGCGCCGATTGCGGTCTCGTGGCCGCAACGGATGCCGTGCTCACCGATCCGGTGCTGGCTCCGGTCGCGTCCAACGGTGGCCCCACCCTGACGATGGCGCTCGCCGCCGGGTCCCCGGCCATCGATGCCGGGGTCGATTGCCTGGCGACGGACCAACGCGGCCAGCCTCGACCGCAGGACGGCGACGGCGACCTGGTGGCCGAGTGCGACATCGGTGCCTTCGAAGCCGGCGGCGAAGACACCGACAGCGACACGGTCCCCGACGTCGTCGACAACTGCCCGCAGCATGCCCCGGCGAACCAGTTCGACGCCGATGGCGACGGCATCGGCAATATCTGCGACGCCGACGTCACCAACGACTGCCTGGTCAATTTCGCCGACCTCGCTTTCTTGAAGTCGGTGTTCTTCCCCAACTACGATGTACGGGCCGATTTCAACAACGACGACAGCGTGAACTTCGCCGATCTGGCGTTTCTGAAGGCGACGTTTTTCAATTCGCCCACCCCGGGGCCGGGGCCGGGCGTACCGGGGAACCTGTGCGACTGATGCCGACGCCCGTTACCTTGCGTGCATCCCTGCGCGCTTGCCGGATGGTCTGGCGATGGGCCTGAAGCTGTGGCTGGGTTTGCTGGTGCGCATGGCCGGGTTCACGGTAGCGTTGCTCTGGCCCGCCGGGACGTGGCGGTGGTGGCAGGCCTGGGTCGTTATCGGGCTCTGGACAATCTTCTCAGTGGCGATCACGCGCTTCCTGTCGCGTCACGATCCCGCCCTGCTCGCCGAGCGCATGAAGGCGAGTCCGGTGCAAGAGGGACAGAAACGCTGGGACAAGGTGTTGATGCTGCTGATGGTCATTCCGGGCTTCGGTATCTACGTGGTGGCCGGCTTCGACGTCATGCGTTTCGGCTGGAGTGACCCGCTCCCCATCTGGCTCACCGTGCTGGCGATGCTCGCCCACGTTCCCGGGTTCCTCGGCCTGTTCTGGGTGATGCGCGAGAACACGTTCCTGTCGCGCGTGGTCAAGATCGACGACGAGCGCGGCCACACGGTCATCACGACCGGGCCCTACGCTTGGGTCCGTCATCCGATGTACAGCGCGGCCCTGCTGCTCGTGTTCGCAGTACCCCTGGCACTGGGATCGCGGTTCGCGCTGATACCGGCGGCGCTGATGGCCGTGCTGCTGATCATCCGCACGCATCTCGAGGACAAGACGCTGCATACCGAGCTGTCCGGGTATCCCGACTACGCACAGCAGACTCGTTTCCGTTTGATGCCCGGGTTGTGGTGAGCCGACGGGTCGGGCGCTGATCCGTGATGCCGGTGCGGCCGCTAGGAGCCGCTGTTGCGCCAGAGGCTGGCGTTCGCCATCAGACCGGCGAGGCCGCCCGGACCGAGCCCTGTCGGATTGATCACATTGACATCGCGCCAGCGCAGAACCTCCGAGTTCTGCCCGCCGCGCATCAGGCCGGTCTGGCTCGTGTCCTGGTAGTGGCCGTTCGCGTCGTAGCCCAGGTCGGCGAAATGCACCGGGTCGATCAGCGAGTGACAGATCTCGTGCGCAAGGGAGATCTCCGGGCGCCCCTTGGCCGTTGCCTCGTCGCTCAGGGCAACCACACCGAAGCCGTTCGCCGGGAACTGACCCAGCGGTGCGGCGCCGATAGTCTCGTTGCTGCCGAGAAACGGCTTCCTGAAGTTGGCGAACAGGTACACGGTGAACGCTGCCGCCCCGTGTCGTGCTTCAGCGAAGCTCGCCCGGAAGTCTGCTTCGGTCAGGCCCTGGCTGAGATCCACAGTCGTTTCCAGTTCGACCGGCGGGCCCAGGGAGAACAGCGAGATGCCGGTCTGGCGCTGGAGAATCTTGCCTGCGTCCTGCAGCAGCGCGGTCAACTGCGCATTGCCGAGGGATGTGGCGTTCTGCAGCTTGCCGTCCTCCTTGCCGTTGTGAACGCGCACGAACTGCACCGAGTGCCGCGGTGAGAAATCCTTGATGGATATCACCAGCTCGCCCCGGCATCGCCCGAGCGTGTCCAGCGCCAGAATGCGCACCAGGCCCTGGTCGTGGGCGGCCAGCGTGAAATGCAGCGTGCGGCGCAAGAAGTCTGCCTCGAGGTCGGAGATGCTGATGTGCTCGTCGCCTTCGAGGAAGTGCGGGGTCAGGAAGCGGCGGAACAGGAAGCTGTGGTGCGACAGGTCGTCGATGGTCACCGAGACCGTGCCACCTGCCTTCATGACGAGGAAATCATGGCCCTTCTTCGACTCGCGAACGCTGGCAGTGGTGGGGTCGTCGAAGGACACCTGGAAGGGGTTGGGGTCGTCGCCCTCACGATGCCTGTGCTTGTCTTTGAAGCGGGCTGACCGCTTGCGTACACGCCTGGTGAGTCGCTTTCCGCCGGTGGCAAGGTCGTCGACCTCCTCGACGGCGTCGGCCGCCCCGGCCTCGTCCAGCGCGGCGGCGGGGACGTAGTAGCCTCCGCCGAAATTTATCCCTGAGGTGCCGAAGGCCATGATGGCTGACTCCTGTCAACGCCGCGACCGTGCAGCGCTTGCCGTCTGGCTAAGCATAGTCGAAGCTGAGCGCGTCGGGGGGGGCGGCCCTGTGGGCTCGACCGCTCACTGGCCGCTGACGCGCGGGAGCGGCGCCGCTACGGCACTGGCGCGGCCCAGGGAGTGAGTAATACTCGGCAGGGCGACGCGGGCGCCGGTCGGCCCGGCGCCCCATTCTTCCCACGACACAGCCTTCGGATCGTTCCGACCCGGTCGGTCAGCGCGCCGCCGCGACGAAGGACAGGGTCGTGTGCCCGCCCGATCCGTCGCTGGACTCGACACCGTTCCGGATGCTGCCCACCAGCTTGCGCTTGCCGGGATCCATCCGCACCGTTACCAGGCCACCTTCCGTGGTGATGCTGCCCGCATGCACCGCGGCGCGGCACACCATGCTGTGGAAAGCATAGCTGTCGGTGCCGACCAGGCGCCGGGGCCTCATGTCTTCAGGCGCCCGCGGGCAATTGAAGGTGAACTGCTGTCCCACGAGCTTGCGGTTGGCGAGCCCCGTAGCGGTGAACTTCGTGTCCCACTTCAGGCGCGGCAGCCAGGACAGTCGCGTCGCGTCGGTGCCGTCGCTGCCGGGTCCGTCGACGAAGACGATGCTGCGATCGGTCGCCGGAAGATCGGCGCTGGCCACGTCGTTGCGCGTGCTGCCGAGGTACTCACTGGCGCCCGGATTGAGCTGCACGGTGACGGTACCGCCGGCGGCGTCGATGCGGCCGGCGTGGCGCGCGGCTGTGCAAATGGGCGTCTTGCTGGGGTAGACGTCCGTGCCGTAGATATCGGGCATCGTGTCGCGCGCAGTCAGCCCGGGGCACGCCACGGACAGGCGCTGGCCGATGAACTTTTCGCTGTCGAACTGGAAATGGTTGATCGACGTTTCCCAGTCGACCTCCGGCACCGGGGCCGGGGATGCCGCCGCGGTGTGCGTCGCAAGGCCTGCCAGCGGGAGGGCGAGCAGGACGGTGGCGAGGGTTCTGGCAGGTTTCTGGATCATCATCACGTAACTCCTTTTGGTGCTGATTTGAAAGCCGCCGCGATCGTCCCGGCCGGGCCGGTATTCGCGCCGTACATCCATACCTGCGGAATTCGCGGGCAGCAGGGGCCACGGAGAAGGGGCATCGGCCGGGGCGAGACCGTGTCGCCGCGGACAGGCTGCGAGGCCCTGTCAGGGGGGTAGGGAAATCGGGTGCCGACGACGGGCGCCGGAATCCTCAGGCGCCGGCGTCGGTGCTCAGTCGGACGATGCGCCTACGGTCTCGTCGTAGTTCGCTTCCATCCAGCGCTTGCCGATGGCCTTGAACGGCAGGTCGAGGGCCAGTTCCGGAACCTGCAGGCCGACCCAGGCGGGAAAGGACTTGCTGTTCGGGCCCGGCCACATCGTGTACTCGCGGGCAAACGGGTATGACCTGGCGGCGGCATCGACGCGGTCGACGAGGCCCGCGGCATCCTGTCCACGCCGATCCAGCAGCAGCACCGGCTGCGAACCGAACCAGGGCTGATCGGGCTGCCCCCTGGAGATGTTAACGACCGACCCATAGCGGCGCAGCTGCCAGCCGATGACCTGGTAGATGGTGTAGGTGGCGGCGTCCCGGGCCTTCGTGGCGACCCAGGTGTGCATGGCAAAGCGGCCTCGCACGCCCCATACGTTGGCGCCATACACCTGGACGACCGGGGCGGGGTGGTCGGCGGGTCGAGGCGCGACCGGTTCGCCGACGGGCGTCGGTTCGATGAAACGCGGCACCACCCAGAACAGGCCGCCCAGGAGGATCAGTATGGAAAGGGTCATGGCGGAGAGTTTTCGCATGATTCGGAGTCAAGTCGACTAGATGGGGCCTGTTGCCGTCGATTCAAGCGGGCACTGGCCCACCGGCGGACCGGTGCCTCCAGGTGTGGTCGGTTGTTGCGGTCGCATCCGTTCTCGTTCCGACCGCCGATTACCCGGCAAGTTCGTATCGACCGGCGTCTGCACGTCGCAGGCTGTCAATATCCTGTTTCCCGGATTGACAGTCCGCTTTCGGCTGTGTGCTTAATGACGATGAGGAACTGCGGCACAGGGTTGCCGGAAGACATGGATCCCAAGCTGTTGAATCTGGCGGCGCATCGGGCGCGAGGCCCCACGGGGGTCGGGCCCGATCTGAAGCAGGGCATCAGCTGGACCGAGCTCTACCGCTGGTTGCCGAACGACCTGGGTGAAAAGCTGGTCGCGCAGATCTTCTTCCTGGTCGACGATGATCTGCTGGACCAGAAAGACGGAGAGAAGCTCGACGAGGTTGCTGCCAGCCTGGTGCCCATGGTCGAGCAGGGGCACAAGGTGGGCGTCAGGTGCATCGGTCGCGCCGACGTCAGCTACAAGCCGGACTACAATCTCGATCTTGCGAAGCGGCGTGCCAAAGAGGTGGCCGAGCACATCAAGACAGCGATGGGCCTGGCGCCGCCGACGACACTGCACCACACGGGCACCGGGGAGGCGCATTCGCGCAGCGAGAAGCGCTACTGGCTGGAAGACCGGCGGGTCGATGTCATCGCCCATGTCGAACCGCAGTACACCTACAAGTTCGATTACTACTGCAACAACAAGAACGAGTTTCGGCCGTACATCTTCAGGACCTACTACCCACGGTACTGGCTGTGGCGAAGCCGGCGGCTCGACTATCTGATCGACCAGTTCGAAGACGAGAACAGACCGGGTGGTTCGGGCTCGGTGACCATTCGCAAGGGCGACTACGGCAAGGCGCTACAGATCGTCGAGATGCTGGCCGACTACGGCGACTGGAAGAACATCCAGGAGTGGATGAAGAAGGGCAGCCGTGTCGCACACATCACCACCGCCTACGAGGTGGAATATCGCAGGGCCTACCAGATCGCCTACGAGCGTGCCCAGAAGGATTTCCGGCGCTCGAACTTCCAGTCGTCGTGCGAGTTCTTCTCCATCAAGTTCGGCCTGGTGCCCAGGAATACGCCCTACAAGCTGCGCCCCGGCAAATCGGCCTTGCGCGTGCTGGAAAAAGAGTACAAGTACAAGGGCAGCACCAGCCACCGGAAAACCTGAGATGGCCGTTCAGGGGTGAGCCCGCCGGCAGGGTCCGGGAGTCCTCGCTACGGCCGGGCGTTAGTCAACTGCAGTCGTTGGGCAATCCGCTGGGGCCCGGTCCCGCATCGGGCGACGTGAAGAACGTCGACTTGAGAATCGCAATGTCGACGAAACCCACCACGCCGTCGCCATCGAAATCGGCATCGGGATTGTAGGGATTCGGCAGGAAGGAGGCCCGGAACAGGGCGAGGTCGGCGAAGTTGACCTGGCAATCGTCGGTGAGGTCGGCATCGCACGCGTTGCCAATGCTGTCGCCGTTCGTGTCGCGTTGATTGGTGTTCGACCGCAGGGTGCAGTTGTCGGCCGGATCGGCGACGCCGTCACCGTCCGAATCCGGCACGTCGCCCGAGCGAACGGCCCAGGCGTAGCGCAAACCGCCTTTCGGGCTCCACACCTGGAAGCCGCTGTCGAAGTGGAAGATCCAGGCGGTGCTGGCCGCATACTCGGTGGCCGACCAGTAGACGTTCTGGATGTTGCTCAGCGTGACGTCACCCACCGTGCGCTCGCCGGTGAGATCGCTGCTCAGCTCGCCGCCCAGGTTGTAGTAGAACATGTAGCCCAGTTCGTTGTCCTGGCACAGCGGCGCCCAGATCGTGCTGCAGTCGGCCACCGACTCGGTCGTTCCCGTGGGAAGGCCGGCTTCGACCGACAGGCTTGCGATGCGCCAGTCGTCGAAACCGAGGCGGTTGGCCGCATTCAGACCATCGATCCAGGCCAGTTGCTCGTCCCAGCTGCGGTTGCCGCTCAGACCGGCGTCCGTCAGCCAGGTGATGTCGAGCACATCGTCGTAGGCGGCGGCGCCGTTGAGGCGCGGGTGCAGCTCTGCGTGCGCACTCGTTGCGGCGGTCAGCACCAATGCGAAGGCGATGACGGCGTGCGTCGATCGTGCATAGTGCGGGGTGTTGTGACGGCTCATGCGGACTCCCGGGCCCGGTGCCACAGCGCGAACGGCGCCCGGCGGTGATGCACCGAGAGTAACGAATAAGGGGCAACGGCGCATCTTGCCGGCCGGCTCGCCGCGAACGGCACGGTGAGGCTCGCAAGGCTCTCGCGTCGGCAGCGGGAGCAAGGAGCGTGACGTAGAACTCCGCATTACGTCGGTGTGAGCGACCCGATCTCGTCATTGCGAGCGAAGCGAAGCAATCTCCATAGGCCGTCAGCCAACCGGTCGGAGATTGCTTCGTCGCCTTCGGCTTCTCGCAATGACAGTGGTCCGGGTGCATCTTGACGCGCTGTCAGTACTGCAGGGTGTCGTCTGCCATGGGGTCGTCGAACACTGTGCCGGGTGGGAGCGGACCGCCCCGGTACGGGCCCACCGCCACGCGGCCGACCGGGTGCCGACCGCCGGTCCAGTAGTTGGTCGTCGCAAACCGAAGGCTGGGCTGCATGCTGGCGGGGTCCAGCACCGCGACGGACAGGACGTACAGTCCGTCGGGCACCGTCACCTGGACATGGCCATCCAGCCTGCCAGGCTTGGGCGGTGTGGCCCAACCGATCGGCGTGGACGACCACCCGTCATCGACGACCCAGCCTGGCCACTGGCTGCTGGGTACCCAATCCGGCTCGGTCCAGTGTCTGCCGGGCATCCAGTTCCGGATGTCGACGTCCGGGAGCGTGGCGGACCACACCACGTCGCGCGTCTCGGGATCGTGCAGGGCCAGCTCGACCGGCCAGTCGTAGTAGAACGGCGCCGAACCCTCGTTGGTCACGACCGCGTGGAAACGAAGCAGGCCTTCCTGGACGCTCGGCGTGAAGGCGACCTGGTCGAGCACGAAGCGATAGCCCATGGCGCGCTGGAGCACCTCCGCGCCGGCTTGCGCCACCGGGTCGCTGTCGTCGTAGTCGGATATCCAGCGCAGCTGCGTGCAGTGCAGCCAGCGGATGGAGTTCTCGATGAAGTCGCGATGGACCGGGTCCGAGACACTGTCTGTCGGCGTGTCTCCCGGCTGGATATGCCCGTCGCCCCAGTTGTAGGCGACTTCACCGCCGATATAAGTGTCCATGTAGCGCCGGCTGGTGGCATTGACCATCGCTATGCCGCCACCGTGACCCCACATCTGCTGCTGGTGTGCCCACGAGTCCCAGTATTCGCCGAAGCCGAAGCCCTGGAAGTCTTCCCACACGTGGCGCACCGAGACCAGCTTGTCGGGGAACGCGGTCTCGAAGGCGTCGCCAACGAGGGCCTGCATGTCCTCGGTCGGGTCCGGCGAATGGTGCTCGCCCCACTTGCCGAAAATGCCGAGTTCAACGAAGGCCACGCGCGGGTCGTCGTTCCACGCCTCGCCCAGTCGTTCGACCAGGCGGGTCACCCGCGCCTGGAACTGCGAGCTGGTGTAGTCATCGGTGACCATGTCGGCCGGCCAGTACTTCTCGTGATCGGCGCTCCAGTGCAGGTAGACGCGCGGGATCACCTTGATGTTGTGCAGGCGCGCGTCGCCGAACTTCTGATCCGAGACGGCCAGGATCCTGTCCAGGCCGTCCGATGCGTCGTTCTCGAGCTCGTTCCACTTGATGTACTTGTGCGCAAGGGTCGCCCACTCGTGCGAGCCGTCGGTGCCGGCCGTGAATCCCTTGAGGGGGTTCCGGAGGGCGCGGTCGTAGTAACCCGGGAACACGTGCAGCATGTCCTGCTGCGCTCGCGATTGCACCCGCGGGTCGGCGCGTTCGGGCAATGCGGCACCCAGGGTGGGCGGCTCCGCACGGGGCGCGCAGAGCGGGGCGAGGCCCGCACCGCAGACCGCCACGATTGAGACCAGTACGGGCTTGAGTCTGAACACGATGGCACCTCCTCAATCGCAGTCGTTCGCGATGCCGCTGGGCCCGGGTCCGGGCGACGCGCCATTGAAGAAGCTGGACTTCATGAAGGCCAGGTCGCCGAAGTCGACAAACCCGTCACCGTCGAAGTCGGCATCGGGATCGTAGGGCGCCGGAACGAAAGCGGCCTTGAGCAACGCCAGGTCGGCGAAGGTCACGGCGCAGTCGTCGGTGAGGTCGGCATCGCAGGCATTGCCGAGGTTGTCACCGTTCGTGTCCCGCTGATCGGCGTTGGCAACGTCCAGGCAGTTGTCGTTGACGTCGGCGACCCCGTCGCCGTCGCCATCGGTCTCGCTGTCGGTCGCCACGAACAGAACGGCCCAGTCTTCGTTTTGCCTCGAGGGCGGCGTGCCGATGGCGATCACGCCGCCGGCCGGAATCGTGTCCTGCGTCCCTTCGAACTGACCATTGACCGGGTTGTACCAGCGGCGCGTCACGGAGCCGGCGACATCGCCAAGGTCGATCGTCGGGCTGCCGGAGGCGTTGGGCAGGTACACGGCGTAGTGGGTGCCGGCGGCGGCGAACACTTCGGCGCCTCCGAAGGCCCCGTTCTCGTTCGATACCAGCGAATCGGCGGGCAGCATTGTCGCGAAGGGCAGTTCGTCCTGCAGCAGGCGGCGTGCGTGCCACATGTACTTGTACATTTCTTCACGCGTGCGCAGATCCTCGGTGTTCTGGTCGCCGCCTTCGCTCTGACCGTTGCTGCCGAAGTACCACTCGATGTTGCCGCCACTCAGGTAGACGTCCCACAGCACGCGCTTGCGCAAATCGACGGCGTTGCTGGCGTTGAGTCCGGTGCTCGCCGGGCTGTTCTCGTCCATGTCCAGGATCCAGGGATGCCCGGCGTTGGCCGAGTTGGCACGCCAGGTCTCGACAAACTGGCCGGCGTTGTCGGGACTGTATTGAATCGATGTTGCCGAGTAGCGCGGGTCGCCCACGATCACGTTGTAGTCGCTGAAGTTGTTGCCCTTGGTGTGGACGGCGATGGGCGCGTCGCTGACATCCATCGCTGCCAGGTAGTCGGCGAACTGATTGAGCACCGGTATGTCGTAGTCGTTCTCCTCGCACAGGTTCCACTTCTTGGCGAGCAGATAGCCGAAGCGAGCCGCCAGTTCCCGATAGAACAGCTTGCGTTCGACCCCCAGCGTCCCGTTGTCCAGCCAGTTTTCGTTTGCGGATTCGGTTTCGTTGAACACGAACTGAACGGCCACGCCCATGCGCTGCGCGTGGGACAGGACGATGTCCCACTGGGCCAGCTTGCTGATGTCGTAGTGCGTGTTGTCGAAAGACGAGCCGCTGCGCCCGACGAACGGATAGGTGTCTTTGCCGTCACCGCCGAGGTTCATGGGCAGGAAGTAGAAGCTGTTGACGTTCTCGCTGGCCAGGTGGTTGAGGGCGCCGATGATGGCCTTGCCGTC
>JAAUYH010146473.1_pt1 | contig 15850 bp, 14 predicted proteins | sample 7278061 | NCBI WGS metagenome assembly JAAUYH01 (sample SAMN14350203, study PRJNA611818) | marine sediment metagenome | isolation source: surface marine sediment (0.6m) | place: French Polynesia: Moorea | collected 2018-08
CCCCACGTGGGCGAGTAAGGAGGACGGATAGATGGGAATTCTTGATGTCAAAGGCGTCAACAAGCGCTTCGGAGGTCTCCAGGCGCTGGGGGATGTGAACCTCAACGTCGAAGAGAACTCGGTCCACGCGATCATCGGGCCGAACGGCGCGGGCAAGTCCACCCTCTTGAACTGCCTGGTGGGCAAGCTGATCCCCGATACCGGCTCGGTGATGTTCGACGGCCAGTCCGTCCTCGGGCGCAAGCCGCACGAGATCAACCAGATGGGTATCTCCCGCGTGTTCCAGACGCCCGAGATCTTCGCCGATCTCACCGTGATGGAAAACGTGATGATCCCGTGTTTCGCCAAGCGCGACGGGGCCTTCCGGATGCACGCCATCGAGTCGGTGGCCAACGAGGGCGATATCAACGCCCAGGCCGAGGCGATGCTCGACGACGTGAACATGCTGGACAAGCGCCACATGCTCGCCGCGTCCCTCAGCCGGGGCGACAAGCGCCGGCTCGAGATCGCGATGTGCCTGGTGCAGCAGCCCCGCCTGCTCTTGCTCGACGAGCCCACCGCCGGCATGGCGCGGGCCGACACCAACAACACGATCGATCTGCTGAAAGAGATCCACGACAAGCGCGACATCACCATCGCGATCATCGAGCACGACATGCACGTGGTCTTCTCGCTTGCCCAGCGGATCACCGTTCTGGCCCAGGGCACGCCCCTGGTCGAGGACACCCCCGACAATATCAAGGGCCACCCGAAGGTCCGCGAAGCTTACCTTGGGGAGGCGCACTGATGACGCTCGTCGAAGAAACCACGTCGGGGAAGTACGAAAAGCCGGACTTCTCCAAGTACGAGAACAAGGCCGCCACCGCGCCTGCCTATTTCTCGGTCCATGACCTGCACGCCTATTACGGCGAAAGCTACATCGTGCAGGGCGTGTCCTTCACCGTGCACGAGGGCGAGATCCTCGCGCTTCTGGGCCGCAACGGCGCCGGCAAGACCTCGACCCTGCGCGCCATCGCGCGGCTCGAAAGCCCGCAGGCGACCCATGGCGAGATCTGGCTCGACCACCAGCACCTGCACTCGATGTCGAGCCACGAGGCCGCCAAGGCCGGCATTCAGCTGGTGCCCGAGGACCGCCGGATCATCCCCGGCCTCACGGTCGAGGAAAACCTGCAGCTCGCGCAAATCATCGAGCCCGTCGGCTGGTCGCTCGACCGCGTCTACGAGCTCTTTCCCCGCCTCGGCGAGCGCCGCAAGCAGGAAGGCGTGACCCTGTCGGGCGGCGAACAGCAGATGCTCGCCATCGCCCGCGCGCTGGTGCGCGACATCAAGGTGTTGCTGCTGGATGAACCCTACGAGGGCCTCGCCCCCGTCATCGTCGACGAGATCGAGAAGACGCTCAACATCATCAAGCAGCAGGGCATCACCACCGTGATCGTCGAGCAGAACGCGATCCGCGCCCTGATGCTCGCCGACCGCGCCGTGATCCTCGACACCGGCACCGTCGTCTTCGACGGCACCGCGCAAGAGGTGCTCGACAACGAGGCGCTACGCGCCGAATACCTGGCGATCTGAGCCAAGCTTTCCAGGGCGGCTTTGGCCTGGATCAAGGCCGCCCTGCTTTCAAAACGATAAGCCCCAAGGGCCAACACTGACTTCCCGCCTCGGCGCCACCGCGCCAGGCCGCACTACCGGGACGGAGATCACCCATGCTGGACCACGCAGACGAAATCCACAAACCCTCCGACGAGTTCGTCGCCAACGCCCATATCGACGCCGCGAAGTACAAGGAAATGTACGCAGCCTCCGTCGCCGACCCAGAGGCGTTCTGGGGCGAAGAGGCCAAGCGCCTCGACTGGATCACCGCGCCCACCAAGATCAAGAACACCACCTTCGCCTACCCCGATGTCTCGATCAAATGGTTCGAGGATGGCGAGCTCAACGTTTCCGCCAACTGCGTCGACCGGCATCTCGCCACCCGCGGCGATCAGACCGCGATCATTTGGGAAAGCGATGACCCGACTGTCGACAAGCACATCACTTACACCGAGCTGCACGAGAACGTCTGCAAGCTCGCCAATGTCTACAAATCCCTCGGCGTCGGCAAGGGCGACCGCGTCGTCCTCTACCTGCCGATGATCCCCGAGGCCGCCTACGCCATGCTCGCCTGCGCCCGCATCGGCGCGATCCACTCCATCGTCTTCGCCGGCTTCTCGCCCGAGGCGCTGGCCGCCCGGGTCGACGGCTGCAAGGCGAAGCTCCTGATCACCGCCGACGAGGCCCCCCGCGGCGGCCGGAACACGCCGCTGAAAACCAACGCCGACAAGGCGCTGGAGATCTGCGGCGACGTCACCACGCTGGTGGTCGAGCGCACCGGCGGCGATGTCCCGATGAACGACGGCCGCGACCACAGCTACACCCACCACATGGGCCAAGCCTCCGCCGACTGCCCGCCCGAGCCGATGAACGCCGAGGATGAGCTCTTCATCCTCTACACTTCCGGCTCCACCGGCGCGCCGAAAGGCGTCGTGCACACCACCGGCGGCTACCTGCTCTATGCCGCGATGACCCACGAATACGTCTTCGACTACCACGACGGCGATATCTTCTGGTGCACCGCCGACGTGGGCTGGGTCACCGGCCACAGCTACATCGTCTACGGGCCGCTGGCCAACGGCGCCACCACCGTGATGTTCGAAGGCGTGCCCACCTACCCCGACGCGGGCCGATTCTGGGCGGTCTGCGACAAGCACAAGGTGAACCAGTTCTACACCGCGCCCACCGCGATCCGCGCACTGATGTCGAAAGGCACCGAGTTCACCGCGCCCTATGACCTCGGCTCCATTAAGGTTCTCGGCACCGTGGGCGAGCCTATCAACCCCGAGGCCTGGGTCTGGTACAACGACAATATCGGCAAGGGGAACGCCCCCATCGTCGACACCTGGTGGCAGACCGAAACCGGCGGGCACCTTCTGACCCCGCTCCCCGGCGCGATCCCCACCAAGCCCGGCTCCGCCACGCTCCCGTTCTTTGGCGTGCAGCCGGTGCTGCTCGATCCCAGCTCGGGCGAGGAACTCACCGAGACCGAGGCCGAGGGCGTGCTCTGCATGAAAGACAGCTGGCCCGGCCAGATGCGCACCGTCTACGGCGATCACGAGCGCTTCGTGAAGACGTACTTCTCGGACTACAAGGGCTACTACTTCTCCGGTGACGGCTGCCGCCGCGACGCCGACGGCTACTACTGGATCACCGGTCGCGTCGACGATGTGATCAACGTCTCGGGCCACCGGATGGGCACGGCGGAAGTCGAATCCGCCCTCGTCGCCCACCCCAAGGTCTCCGAGGCAGCCGTGGTCGGCTACCCCCACGACATCAAGGGCCAGGGCATCTACTGCTACGTCACCCTGATGGCCGGCGAGGAATACACCGACGACCTGAAGACAGAGCTGCGCAACTGGGTCCGCAAGGAAATCGGCCCCATCGCCAGCCCGGACCTCATCCAATGGGCCCCCGGCCTGCCGAAGACCCGCTCCGGCAAGATCATGCGCCGCATCCTGCGCAAGATCGCCGAGAACGACTACGGCGCGCTGGGGGATACCTCCACCCTCGCCGAACCGCAGGTCGTCGACGAGTTGATCGAGAACCGGATGAACCGGTAGGGCGGGGTTCACCCCGCCACCGAGGTAGGGTGCGCTATTGCGCACCGCAGCCCCCGGCTTGACCCGGGACCACAAACACAGAACCCCGTCGATTTCGGCGGGGTTTCGCTTGTCCAGGACCATTCCGCTACGCCGCTTTGCGGGGCAGTCAAGGATCGCGCACGCGACCGCCGCAGGCGGCTTGTCCTTGACAGGCACGCAAAGAGGCAAACCCTCGCACAGAACCGCCATCGGCGGTTCTCTCAGCAACCCTGACAAACCCTATCAACGCGCGGCCCGCAGCCCGAACTCACCTCACCTCGCAAAACGCCCGCGGCCCGGACTCGCCGCATGGCGGGGCCGGGCCGCCCCCGCTCCGCGAAAGCCGAAGGCGGCAGCGGAGCACAAGAAAGCGTGCCGAAGGCACTCAATCAGATCAACCGTTCGCACACCACTGTTAGCGCAACCATCAATAATTCCAACACCTTAGCCATGCGTCCTAGCTGGGACACCACCGCCATCGGCCCGTTTCCGCCGAAACCGCCCCATTTTGATCCCGATCAACCCACTCCGCCCCGACCCATGCCAAGCTCCCCCAAAGTCAACCCGGAGCACCACCATGAAAAACCACCTCACCGCCCTCGGCCTCTCGACCATTCTTCTCGCTGGCTGCATGGGCAGCGATGCCGAACTTGCCGGCGCCCTGATCGGCGGCGCCGCAGGCGCCCTCACCGCCGAAGCGATCGGATCGAGCGATGAATGGGTGATCCTCGCCGGCCTGATCGGCGCCGGCGCCGGCGTCCTCGTCGCCCGAAACTCCCGCACCGGCGACTGCGCCTATTCCGACGGCGCCGGCGGCTACTACCGCGCCGCCTGCCCGTAGATCACCCCGCCCGGAACCACCGCAACGAAAAGGGCCCCGCCACGGCGGAGCCCTCCTTCCCTCGCGAAATCGGCCTCAGTTCAGCGCCGCGTCCGTGATCGCATGGGTCCAGGCCGCGTCACCCGGATCGGCGGTGATCACCGGGTCCGACCCGCCGCTCAGCAGCGACGCCACCGTGCGCTGGAAATCTGCCGTATCCAGCGCGCCGTTCGACCCCGCCGTCAGCTTGGCGATCTCGCCCATCATGCGCTTCTGATGCATCTCGGTCTGGGCGCCGGTCTCGTCATATTCCAGCACGATCAAGGCGGCCTCGTCCGGGTTCTCCTCGGCATATTTCCAGCCCGCCATCGAGGCCCGCACGAAGCGCACCAGCTTGTCGACCTCGGCCTCATCCGCGAGCTTGTCCTCGAGCACGTAAAGCCCGTCCTCGAGCGTCGCGACCCCCTGATCCTCATACTTGAAGACCACCAGGTCATCCGGCGTCAGCCCCGCGTCGATCACCTGCCAATACTCGTTATAGGTCATGGTCGACACGCAATCGGCCTGCCCGTTGAGGATCGGATCGACGTTGAAACCCTGCTTCAGGACCTCGACACCGGCATCCCCGCCCTCGGTCGGCACGCCCAGCTGGCTCATCCACGACAGGAACGGATACTCGTTGCCGAAGAACCAGACCCCCAAAGTCTTGCCCGGGAAATCCGCCGGCGTCGCGATCCCAGTGTCCTTGCGGCAGGTCAGCATCATGCCCGAGGATTTGAAGGGCTGCGCGATGTTGACCAGCGGCAGGCCCTTTTCGCGCGCCGCCAAGGCGGCAGGCATCCACTCCACCGTCACATCGGCCCCGCCGCCCGCGATCACCTGCGTCGGCGCGATATCCGGGCCGCCGGGCTTGATCGTGACGTTGAGGTCTTCTGCCTCGTAAAACCCCTTCTCCAAAGCCACGTAGTATCCAGCGAACTGCGCCTGGGTCACCCATTTCAGCTGCAGCGTCAGATCATCGGCGGCCTGGGCCGTGCCCGCGGCCAGCCCCAGCGCCAGCGCGCCTGCGGTCAGATGTTTCATGTTGTCACTCCCTCCAGGTTGGTTGTCATTTCAGTGTCTCTGCGACGGGTGCCAAAAGGTCACCCCCCGTTCGATCAACGCGACGGCTCCGTAAAACGCAGAACCAGCAATCGCCGCCACCGTAATCTCGGCCCAGACCATATCAAGCCCCAGCCGTCCCACCTCGGTCGAGATGCGAAATCCCATGCCGCGGGTGGGCGATCCAAAGTATTCTGCAACGATTGCCCCGATGAGCGCCAGTGTTGTCGAGATTTTCAGCCCGTTGAAGATGAAGGGCATCGCCGCGGGCAGCCGCAGCTTGAAGAGCGTCTGCCAGTAATTCGCGCTATAGGTGCGCATCAGGTCGCGCTGCATCGCCGTTGTGTCGGCGAGCCCCTGCACGGTGTTCACCAGCATCGGAAAGAACACCATCACCACCACGACCGCCGCCTTCGACTGCCAGTCGAAGCCGAACCAGTTCACGAGGATCGGGGCCGTGCCGACGATCGGCAGGGCGGCGACGAAATTCCCGACCGGCAACAACCCGCGCTGCAAAAACGGCGACCGGTCTATGGCGAGGGCCGCCGCAAAGGCCGCCCCGCAGCCAATGAGATACCCCGACACCGCGCCCTTGAGCGCCGTCTGCTGGAAATCGAGCCAGAGCGTATCCGTCTCGCGCGCGAATGTCGCCGCGATCGCCGTCGGCGCCGGCAGGATCACCGGTGAGACCTCGAGCCCCGTCACGACCAACTCCCACACGACAAGGATCGTGACCCCGAAGATCACCGGCACCGCCAACCGCGCCGCCCGTGTGCCGTGCCAGCGCGAGGCCGCGATCCGGGTGTTGAGCCACCACATGGCCAGCCAGAACAGAAGTGCGATGCCGACAAGGGTCATGCGCTGCCCTCCCAGCTTCTTCTCGGCCCAAATACGGAATGGCCGGATGCCAGCAACCGGGTCCTGCCCGGACCCACAAAGCACAGGCTCAACAACTGCACCCAAGCGAAGGCCCCGGGCGGGCGGGTGTCGCGCCAAAGGCGCGCAGTCGCACCGCAGGGCCAAAGGCGCGCAGTCGTCCGCCGGGCCGTCACCGCCCGAACCCCATGCGCCGCAGCGTCACCGTCTGCAACACCGCGACCACCGTCACCAGCGCCGCCGCGAGGCACGCCGCCGCGATCAGCGCGGACCAGATCATGATCGGATTGCCGAACTGGTCGCCGATCAGGATGCGCGCGCCCAACCCCCGGATCGCCCCGGTCGGCAACTCGCCCACGATCGTCCCAACCAAGGCCGCTGCGATCCCGATCTTCAGCGAGGTGAAGAGATACGGCATCGAGGACGGGAACCGCAGCTTCCAGAACATCGCCCAGCCCGACGCCCCATAGGTCTTCAAGAGATCCAGCTGCATCGCGTCGGGAGACCGCAGCCCCTTCACCATGCCCACCAGCACCGGGAAATAGCACAAATAGGCCGAAATGATCGCCTTCGGCACCGCCCGCCCCTCGACCCCCATCGAGGCCAGCACCACGATGATCATCGGCGCGATCGCCACGATCGGGATCGTCTGGCTGATGATCGCCCAGGGCATCAGCGACATGTTCATCGTGCGCGAATAGACGATGCTCACCGCCATCGCGATGCCCATGACGGTCCCAAGCGCGAAGCCCATCAGCGTCGATTGCAGCGTGATCCAGCCGTGGAACACCAGGCTGCGCTTCGAGGTCACCCTGGTGTCGATCACCGTCTTCTGCAATTCCGCCAGCACCTGGTGCGGCGGCGGCAGCCGTGGGCGGTCCTGCGCCATGGTGTCGGCGACGATCTCACCAAGGCTCAACTCGGTCCCCGCCCGCTCCGCCTGCGCCAGGGTCCAGGCCGAGTTCATCCAGACGGCACCCGCGTACCAGATCGCGACGATCACGCAGAGCACCGTGAGGATCGGCAGCACGCTCCGCATCACGCGCCCCCCGCTCCGGTCCGGGACCGGAGCCATGCGTGATATGCAAGTCTTTGAGTCATATGGAATTCATATGCGAGTCATATGGTTTTCATATTGCCCGGATTCGCTTCAGTCGTCATAGGCATGCCCCGCGCGCAACCCTTCGCGCACCCGGTGCGCGATCTTCAGAAACTCCGGCGTATCGCGGATATCGAGCGGCCGGTCGGCGGGCAGCGTGCTCTCGATCACATCCGTGATCCGCCCCGGCCTTGGCGACATCACCACGATTTTCGTCGACAGATACACCGCCTCGGGGATCGAATGCGTCACGAACAGACAAGTTTTCTGCGTGCTTTTCCAGAGACTTAGAAGCTGTTCGTTGAGATGATCCCGGACGATCTCGTCAAGAGCGCCAAAGGGTTCATCCATCAACAGGATATCCGCATCGAACGCCAGCGCCCGCGCAATCGAGGCCCGCTGCTGCATCCCGCCCGAGAGTTGCCAGGGAAACTTCTTCGCGAACCCGGAAAGGTCCACCAGCGCCAGCACCTCGTCCACCCGCCGCGCCATGTCGGCCTTGGAGTATCCCATGATTTCAAGCGGTAAGCGGACATTCCCCGCAATCGTCCGCCACGGATAGAGCCCCGCCGCCTGGAACACATAACCATAGGCCCGCGACCGCCGCGCCTCGTCCGGGCTCATCCCGTTGACCGTGATCTCGCCCCCCGTCGGATGCTCCAGCCCCGCCACGACCCGCAGAAAAGTCGTTTTCCCGCAACCACTTGGACCGATAAAACTGACGAACTCGCCCTTTCCGATCTGCAGATCGACCTTCGACAGGGCCTGCACCGGCCCGTCATTGGTCTCGAACGTCAGATCCAGCCCGCGCGCCGCGATCACCGCGCTTTCGGCCTCGCCCCGATCTGCTAAGCTCTCGCCCATCCCACGCGTCCGTCCAAAGGAATCCCCCGATGCCAGAGTGCCAGAAACTGCGCCCCGCCGGAACCTATTCCGGCAAGCAGGGCTTTGATTATTTTGAAGGAATCGCCCATGAAACCACCGGAAGCGAAGCGATCTGCATGCATATCCTCACGATCCCGCCGGGCGCCCGCGCCAAGGCGCATAAACACGAAACCCACGAGACAGCGATCTACGTCATCGAGGGCGAGGCGATCATGTACTGGGGCGAAGAACTTGAAAACCTGATGGAAACCAAAGCGGGCGACATGATCTACATCCCCGCCGACGTTCCCCACCTGCCGATCAACACCTCCGACGCGCCCGTCACCGCCGTCATCGCCCGCACCGACCCCCACGAGCAGGAATCGGTGGTGCTGCTGCCAAAACTGGAGGCGAAAGTCCCCACCTGACACGTCAGACGCCGCTCGCTGGAATCCCCGTCCGTTCGACCTTGCGCGGGGCCGTGAGCTCCTTCCAGGTCGAGAGCGCCGCGTTCACAGGGTTCACCGGATCGCGCTTGACGAATTTGCCGTGGCCCTCCTCGCAGGTCACCTCGCCATCCGTCACCGCGACCTGGCCCCGGGTCAGCGTGTAGCGCGGCAGGCCCTTCACGTGCTTGCCCTCGAAGACATTGTAATCAATGGCGGATTGCTGGGTGGAGGCGGTGATTGTCTTCTCCTTCTCCGGATCCCACACCACCAGATCCGCATCCGCACCCACCAGCACCGCGCCCTTCTTCGGGTAACAATTCAGAATCTTCGCGATATTCGTTGAGGTCACCGCCACGAACTCGTTCGGCGTCAGCCGCCCCGTCCCGACCCCATAGGTCCAGAGCATCGGCATCCGGTCCTCAAGCCCCCCAGTCCCGTTCGGGATCTTGGTGAAATCGCCCACGCCATAGCGTTTCTGCTCGGTCGTGAAGGCACAGTGATCCGTAGCCACCACCGACAGCGACCCGGACGCGAGCCCGTTCCAGAGCGAATCCTGGTGCTGCTTGTTCCGGAACGGCGGCGACATCACCCGCCGCGCGGCGTGGTCCCAATCGGGATGTGTATATTCGCTTTCATCGAGCGTCAGGTGCTGGATCAAGGGCTCGCCCCAGACCCGCTTGCCGTTCATCCGCGCCCGCCGGATCGCCTCATGCGCCTCCTCGCAGGAGGTATGGACGACGTACAAAGGCACCCCCGCCATATCGGCAATCATGATCGCCCGGTTCGTGGCCTCGCCCTCGACCGCGGGCGGCCGCGAATAGGCATGCGCCTCGGGCCCGTCATTGCCCTCGGCCAAGAGACGCTGCTGCAGATCGGCCACCACGTCGCCGTTCTCGGCATGCACCAGCGGGATTGCACCCAACTCCTTACAGCGTTGAAATGACGCGAACATTTCGTCGTCATTCACCATCAGCGCGCCCTTGTAGGCCATGAAATGCTTGAAGGTCGTGATGCCGTGATCCTTGACCACGGTCTCCATCTCGTTGAACACCTGCTCGCCCCACCAGGTGATCGCCATGTGGTAGGAATAGTCACAATTCGCCCGCGTCGACTTGTTAGACCACATCTGGATCGCGTCGAGCAGCCCCTGCCCCGGGCTTGGAAGCGCGAAGTCAACGACCATGGTTGTGCCGCCGCTGAGAGCCGCCCGCGTGCCCGACTCGAAGTCATCCGTCGAGTAGGTCCCCATGAACGGCATCTCCAGATGCGTATGCGGATCGATCCCGCCCGGCATCACATAGCAGCCGGTCGCGTCAAGGGTCTCGTCGCCACTGAGGTCCGGCCCGATCTCGACGATCTTGCCGCCGTCGACGAGGACGTCGGCTTTGTAGGTCAGATCGGCGGTGACGATGGTTCCGTTCTTGATGACTGTGGTCATGGTGTTCCCCTGTTCTTTCGGTGAAGACCAGCATCTCCCCGACATTCTTGATTGTTAGTCCCTAGCCCATCCGATCTTTTTCCAACCCGCATTCGTCGAGCAAGTAAGTGATCACTCTCCAATCCTCAGGGCTGTAGCGACTGCGTTCAGGCACTTCGACATATACGGTGATGGTTGGCGTAGACAGCAGCACCGTGATCCAACCCATCAACCCCTTGGCGTGTCTCTCTTCGATCTCCCAAACGCTGTCCCGGATATGCGCAGAACAACAATTCGGCCTCGAAGCGAGCCAACCCGAAGGCTCCGGCCATTGATCGCGCCAACGATCCCCGTATTCGACCCAAGCGGACTCAAGGGCTTTGCGGACGAAATCGTCCGCTGAAAGAGGTCCACCATGGGTCTCGCAATGGTATCCTTTCGGCCCCCAGTCGTAACGGAGTTTGTCGTGATCCGACAATGCAACGCCAGGCAGGCAGATCGCCCAAATCGCCGACGCCCAAACCAGCTTCACTCCACAATCTCCGCCGTCTCCACCACAGCGTGGAACAGCACGTCCGCCCCGGCGCGGGCCCAGTCGGGTGAGATCTCCTCGGCCTCGTTGTGTGACAGCCCATCGACGCAGGGGCACATCACCATCGCTGTGGGGGCGACGCGGTTGATCCAGCAGGCGTCGTGGCCGGCGCCGGAGATGATGTTGCGGTGGGAATAACCGAGGCGCTCGGCGGCGTCGCGGATCGCGGTCACGCAGCCAGCGTCGAATTCCACCGGGTCGAAGCCGCCGACCTTCTCGAATTCCACCTCCAGCCCCATGTCGGCGCAGATCTTCGCCGCGCCGAGCCGCAATCGTTGCTCCATGTCTTCGATGACGTCGAGCACAGGTGAGCGCAGATCGACCGTGAACACCGCCTTGCCCGGGATCACGTTGCGCGAGTTCGGGTAGACGTCGATATGGCCCGCGGCACCCACGGCGTCAGGCTTGTGCGACCAGGCGATCTCGTCAACCAGTTCCAGCACCCGCGCCATCGCCAACCCTGCGTTCTTGCGCATCGGCATCGGGGTGGAGCCGGTGTGGGACTCCTTGCCGGTGATCGTCACCTGGGTCCAGGAAAGCCCCTGCCCGTGGGTGACGACACCGATATCCTTGCCCTCGGCCTCCAGAATGGGACCCTGTTCGATATGCAGCTCGAAGAAGGCGTGCATCTTGCGCGCGCCGACCTCTTCGTCGCCGCGCCAGCCGATGCGCGCAAGCTCATCGCCGAATTTCTTTCCCTCGGCATCCTCGCGATCATAGGCCCAGTCCTGGGTGTGCACGCCGGCGAACACTCCACTGGCCAGCATCGCCGGAGCGAACCGCGTGCCCTCCTCGTTGGTCCAGTTCGTCACCACGATTGGATGCTTGGTCTTGATGTCGAGGTCGTTCAGCGTGCGGATGATCTCGAGCCCGCCGAGCACGCCGAGCACCCCATCATACTTGCCGCCCGTCGGTTGCGTATCGAGATGTGACCCCACATAGACCGGCAGCGCGTCGGGGTCCGCGCCCTCGCGCCGCGCGAACATGTTGCCCATCGTGTCGAGCCCCATCGAACAGCCCGCCGCCTCGCACCATGTCTGGAACAAAGCCCGACCGACACCGTCCTCGTCGGTCACGGTCTGGCGGTTGTTGCCGCCCGCGACACCAGGGCCGATCTTGGCCATTTCCATCAGCGAGTCCCAGAGCCGCTCGCCATTGATCCGAAGGTTTTCGCCGGGGGCAGGCATGGCCTCTCCTTAGTCCAAATTCTGAAGAACGTCGCGCAAGACGCTGAAAAGGTGATCGATATGCGCCTTCTCGATGATCAGTGGTGGGCTCAATGCGATGATGTCGCCCGTCACCCGGATCAGCACACCCTTTTCGTAGGCTTGCACAAATGCATCAAAGGCGCGCTTCGCGGGCTGGCCCTCGATTGGCTCCAATTCCACCGCGCCGATGAGCCCCATATTGCGGATGTCGATGACATGCGGGCAATCGCGCAAGGAATGCACGGCGTCGGCCCAGTAGTCCTCGAGATCGGCGGCGCGCTGAAAGAGGCCCTCCTCGGCATAGGTCTCGAGCGTCGCCAGACCGGTCGCCGCGGCGATCGGATTGCCGGAATAGGTGTAGCCGTGGAAGAGCTCGATCAGATGCTCCGGCCCTTGCATGAAGGCGTCGTAAATCTCGGCCTGGCAGAGCACCGCGCCCATCGGGATCACGCCATTCGTCAGGCCCTTGGCGCAGGTGATCATGTCGGGCATCACGTCGAAATGCTCGGCGGCGAAGGACGACCCGAGCCGCCCGAACCCGGTGATCACCTCGTCGAAGATCAGCAAAATGCCGTGCTTGTCGCAGATCTCGCGCAACCGCTTAAGATACCCCTTTGGCGGCAAGAGCACGCCGGTCGACCCCGCCATCGGCTCCACGATGCAGGCGGCAATCGTCTCCGGCCCGTGCAGCGCTGCGATGCGTTCCAGCTCGTCGGCCAGATGCGCGCCATGCTCGGGCTGGCCGCGGGTGAAGGCGTTCTCGGGCAGATGCGTGTGCGGCAGGTGATCGACGCCGTTCAGCAACGCCCCGAAAAACTTGCGGTTGTTGACTATCCCGCCGACGGAAATCCCGCCGAAATTCACCCCGTGATAGCCGCGCTCGCGGCCCACGAGGCGCATCCGCTGCCCCTCGCCCTTGGCCCGGTGATAGGCGATGGCGATCTTCAACGCTGTCTCAACCGACTCCGATCCGGAATTGGTGAAGAACACATGCTCAAACGGCTCCGGCGCCAGATCCCGTAACCGGTTCGCGAGCTCGAAGGCCTTCGGGTGTCCCATCTGGAAGGCCGGCGCGTAGTCCAGCTCCCCGGCCTGCTGCCGGATCGCCTCGACGATCTTCGGCCGGTTGTGGCCCGCGTTGCAGCACCAAAGCCCCGCCGTGCCATCGAGCACCTCGCGCCCGTCGGCGGTCTTGTAGTGCATGCGGTCCGCGCTGACGAACATGCGCGGCGCCTTCTTGAACTGCCGGTTCGCGGTGAACGGCATCCAGAAGGCGGAAAGATCATTGGGTACGGTCGGCCGGTCGAGCGCCATGGCATCCCCCGTTGGCTGGCACTGCAAAGAGTTTGACCAAATGGTCAAGGAGAGGCTACCACGAGGCAAGGGGCAGTCAAGGACTTCACGCTGCGGCTGCCGGGCCCTTTATCGCACCGGCCTAGAGGACCGAAATGAACCAAGCCGCGCCCCGCACCAGGATCCAGGAACGCAACACGCGCGTGATCCTCGACGCCGCGCTCGAGGTCTTTGCGAAGCGCGGGTTTCGTGGCGCGACGCTCGACGAGATCGCGCAGACCGCATCGCTGTCGAAGCCCAACTTGCTCTACTATTTCCCCTCCAAGGACGCGATCCATAAGGCTTTGCTGGAGGGGTTGCTCGACACCTGGCTCGCGCCTCTGCGGGCGCTCGATCCAGACGGCGAGCCGATCGAGGAAATCCTCGGCTACGTCCGGCGCAAGCTCGACATGGCGCAGGACCTGCCGCGAGAGAGCCGTCTTTTCGCCAATGAGATCGTGCAGGGCGCGCCGCATATTCTGGAGACGATCGAAGGGCCTCTGAAGGCGCTGGTCGACGAGAAGGCCGCGCTGATCCGCGGCTGGGCCGAGGCCGGCAAGATCGCGCCCGTCGACCCCTATCACCTCGTCTTCTCGATCTGGGCCACGACGCAGCATTACGCCGATTTCGACGTCCAGGTGCGCGGGATTCTACGCCCCGAGGGCGACGCCCATTTCGCCGACGCCGCCGCGTTTCTCACCAATCTCTACCGCCGCGCGCTGGCACCCGGTTAACCACTAATCCAGATTCTCGGCGCCGTTAACTTCCAATTCAGCTTACCGCCAGAGTATTGTCGACCGCGTGGGGGCTCCACTTGTGGGAGCATAACGTGATGGGTGATTTTGCCGGAATTCTGCCGTTTGGCGGGGGCGGCGTGCCGATCCGCTCACAAAACGACACACCGAAACCCGCAATCCAGCCGGTCGCCGGCGGCTCCTCCGGCCAGGGCGCCAGCGCGCGCATGGATCAGGGCCGGGCAGAGCTGCCGTTCATGCCGAGATCCAAGGAGCGCGACCCAGGCCGTGAGGAATACGGGCCTCATGTGCTCACCGGGCCATCGCCCGCGTTCCAGGCCAGCGTGCTCGAGATGGAGCGCGATCTGAAACAGACCATCGCCCGCCTAGAGGCGGCGCGCGGCAAGCAGGAAAGCGACGTCGCCATGGGGACGCTGGAACGGTCCGAGGCGCCGGAAGACGCGGAGGCCTCTGAAGGGACCGCCAAGCCAGTCGCCGCCGAGACCGAGGCGCCGGAGGCCGAGACCCAAGAGTCGTCTGACGAGAGCTAACCCAGCCCTACTCCGCCGCCGTGCGCGTGGCGGGATTGTTGGGATGCGTGGTCCAGTTGGCGTAATCGGCCTCGACCACCTGCCCCGTGCGCGCGTCCACCATGCCCGGCGCCAGCGTCTCCATCGTGATGCAGTTTTCCACCGGGCAGACATTGACGCAGAGATTGCAGGCCACGCATTCCTCGTCGATCACCTCGAACACCCTGTCCGACGACATCGCGATCGCCTGGTGCGAGGTGTCCTCGCAAGCCGCGTAGCAGCGTCCGCATTTGATACAAGCGTCCTGGTCGATCCGCGCCTTGGTGACGAAATTGAGGTTGAGATACTGCCAGTCGGTCACGTTCGGCACCGCGCGGCCGACGATCGCATCGACCGAGGCGTGGCCCTTCTCGTCCATCCACTGGCCGAGCCCGCTGATCATCTCTTGCACGATCTTGAACCCGTAGGTCATCGCCGCGGTGCAGACCTGCACATTGCCCGCACCTAGGGCCAGGAACTCCGCCGCATCGCGCCACGTCGTCACCCCGCCGATGCCGCTGATCGGCAGCCCGGCCGTCTCGGGGTCGCGGGCGATCTCGGCCACCATGTTGAGCGCGATCGGCTTCACCGCCGGCCCGCAATAGCCGCCGTGGCTGCCCTTGCCGTCGATCGACGGTTCGGGGCTGAAGTCGTCCAAGTTCACCGACGTGATCGACGAGACCGTGTTGATCAGGCTCACCGCATCCGCGCCGCCCGCCTTCGCCGCCCGCGCCGGGTACCGGATATCGGTGATATTCGGCGTCAGCTTCACGATCACCGGCATGCGCGTGTTCGCTTTGCACCAGCGCGTGACCATCTCGATATATTCCGGCACCTGCCCCACTGCGGACCCCATGCCACGCTCGGACATGCCATGCGGACAGCCGAAATTGAGCTCGATTCCGTCCGCGCCGGTCTCTTCCACCAGCGGCAGGATCGCCTTCCACGCGGCCTCCTCGCAAGGCACCATCAACGAGACCACCACCGCATGGTCCGGATAATCGCGCTTGATCGTCTTGATTTCGCGCAGATTCACGTCGAGCGGCCGGTCGGTGATCAACTCGATATTGTTCAAACCAAGCAGCCGCCGATCCGCCCCCCAGACGGCCCCG
>JAAUYH010209770.1_pt1 | contig 15834 bp, 9 predicted proteins | sample 7278061 | NCBI WGS metagenome assembly JAAUYH01 (sample SAMN14350203, study PRJNA611818) | marine sediment metagenome | isolation source: surface marine sediment (0.6m) | place: French Polynesia: Moorea | collected 2018-08
AGGGCCTGTCTTTTACCCCATACAACCTACAGGGTACATATACTATTATGTGGGTTGTAGGGCCTGTCTTTTACCCCATATGAACTACAGAGTACTATTATGTGGGTTGTAGAGCCTGACTTTTACTCCATATCACCTATAGTCAACAGTATTTTTTATGTTTCAGCATTCCGTGATTGACTGGAAGAATGGGTCCCAGGAAGAAGGTTGTCAAGGGTGAAAGACCGGTGAGCATGATGTATATATTATACCATTAGTTCAAAGTTGTATTATTGCACTTGGTTTCACACTCTTCAAAAGGGTGTCCTCTTGGAAATAATCTACTGCTGAAGCATAAAGGTCTTGGTAACACCAAAATGTAAGATATATATATGCATTAAATATTGGTTTGCTACTCAGGTACTATGGCATATATGTCCTATATAGAAATATGGCATTTGTCGTTCAAAAAGGGCAAGTTGTTTGTCCCTCAACTGTGATTCAGTGCCATTATAAAATGTCAGATGCTCAAAAAGGACAAGCTGCTTGTTTGTTGAGTGTGATTCAGCACCATTACAAGGAATTCTAAGCTCTAATAATCAAGTTGAGTGTATCACACCTTAAAAGCAACGTGTATCAGTTCTACAATAATCATTAATCTTTTCTTTACCATTACAGAAAACAAAGAAGTCAACCACCAAAGCAGCGATAAAGAATCAAACAGCCAGGCTAGACCGTTTGGTGAAGAGGGTAAATAGACAAGTTGTTAAAATGTGTATAGATTTAATCATTGCCACATTTGTGTGCCTTCTGGTGTAGTGTAAAGACAAGACTCATGTCCAATATTACAGTCCAATAGGCATTTATATGAAGCATTAGGTCTGGTGTCCTAAAGGCCACCACTGGATGTTCAATAAAGGTATTATTTATGCCATGATGTACTATCATTAATAAAACACTGTCATAATTTCTAATTTGTTCTTCTCATGTATAAGTATAGAATTAATAAATGGATGTTTGCTTCAGGTCACCGCAGCTGGCAAAGACTTCGATGCGGTCCTTCTATACAGGGATCTCAAGGGTGAAGTTAAATGTGTTGGTATGGAATACTTTTGAATATAGCTTTGAAGAAATAGAGATAGCTCTCCTCTGTTAAAGAGGAATATGTATATCAGCCTTGTATAGCATAGTGTAGAGATTGACCTTTTTAGTGGCATACTGGGACTATTCACATAGAAGACATATTCAGTACCTATATTCAGTCAAAATGTCCCATACCACAATTAACCAGTATAGAACATGTTTGATTTCAAGGACCCGAGAATTTGGCCAGAAAAGTTCTTGAAGATGCGGGTGCTAGTTTTGACAGAATGAGCAGGCAAAATCTGCATGGTAAGCATGGGTCATTATATTTATTCACATACATATAAAATTTTGACGCTGTTTTCACTTAGATGTTTATGATATTTTCTGTCTAAAGATTTTTTGTTTAAAGATTACCATATTGTAAAAGCAATATGAATTGATAAAACTTTACCTCATCATACTTTACCATTGACATGTCCATTTTTCTTTAGACCCTAGCCTAAATGAGGACAGGGTGGCAGTATTGCCAGAAGGGGGTCATGCTGTTGCAGCCAGACACAACCCTGATGAGTACTTTGGGGACACCAGTCCTGAGTTCAGGCAATATTTGAGACAGCCTGAGCCGAATGGCCCTTCATGGAAGGAAGTCAGAGATATTGTCACCACATTAGTCCGTGGCAAGAAACCAGCAAATGGTATGCAACATGTTTCATTGCTACTGCATTCGTAGGCTACATATTACTAGTATTTATAATGAGTAATAATATATTACATCATATTTCATATGAGTATAATTCATATTCAGAGACATGTATAATGTTGTAAACTTGTTGAACATGATGTGTGTTACCCAGATGACAAATCTGGTACTCACAGTGAAATTGTCCACACAATAAATCTTCATTTGGTGTATGATCACAGAGCTTTTGTATAGCAGGATATGCCTGATGCATTTGTCGTTCAAAAAGGGCAAGCTGTTTGTCCCTCAACTGTGATTCAGCGCCATTATAAATGTCAGGTGCTCAAAAATGGCAAGCTGTATGATTATGACTATTGTACTCTTTAGGTTACCCAACCATTAGAAATTTTTGGAGGTTGGCAAAAATCCCTGAATGGTGGGTGCCAGACATCGACTTTGTGTCACCACACTATCGTGACCAAGAAGGTATGTGCAGTCAGCAAGATTAAGATCCATATGCACTAACAAATGTAAACATAATTAATGAAATTATGTCACACACTACAATGGACCATGTTAATTGTATGCTTCTTTATACAGGTCACAAGAGTGGTCTCAGTAAAGCTGACTGCATACGTCTCATTGAGGCATATTTGGATTTTGATGTAAGTAAAATAAATGTGTAGTTTGCTATGCAAATTTCATACACAACATTTTACATTGCTGTTACAGGTATATTTACTATTTTTCAGCCTTCATATACATGAACTTTTGACATATATATGTGCCACAGCAGTGTCCATTACTACTAGTACTTTTGGTTTGAATTACAGAGAAGTGAAAAAATAGCTGAGGGAGAGGATGAGGATGAGGATGATAAGAAGATGGAGAAAGAGAGGGCAGAGGAAGATGAGAAGAGCGTGGAGAATGAGATGGCAGATGAGGATCAGAAGTCAGAGAGTCAGAGTCATCAGAGAGACATCATTACATTATATCAGCAGGTAAACATACTGCATGCTGAGCAGGCTGATTAACATTGACTATAACAATTAAATGATTACACAAATTGTATATTTTACCTCACATTTTCTGGACAATTGCTTGCACTTCATACTTTGTTTTATTTTAAGAAAAAGTATCATGAGATACATGGTATCATGATGACATGCGACACAGACAATTTGAAGCTGGAACTGGAAAGTTGCGCAGCAGAAATCCTGTTGGATGCTGCCCAACATCAACAGCCTGTAACAAGAAGGTAATAGCTTTACTGAGGATATGTGTGAGGATATGTGATAGCCTATGGCATGGTACTGTAGTAACTTTACCTTTCATAATATAGTGTAATGAACAGCATTAGATTTTTTATTATTTCTCTTTCACTGTTCAATTTACAGACCTCAAGGGAAGCATGTGCTTGGGTATGTGCCACCAGGCTATGAGCTGTCAGATCCAGGCACTCTACTAGACTGCCTCTCGGATGATACAGACAGATTGAGGGTGGAGGCCTGTTTGTACAGTCTGGTCCACTGCCACCACCTTATTTCTGAGGTAACTTCAATGCATATGGATGCTGTTGTTACATGTAAAATTGTTTCACTTTTAATTCACCTTAAAATAGATAGTGTGAGTGGTATGATTATATTCTATCAAGTGAAAATAATTGAGAAAATTTTCTCAGTCACCATCGAGATTCGAACTCACGACCTTCGGCACCAGTCGCCTAGCACATAGGGGTCTGACACTCTACCACTACACCAAATCCCCATCCAAAAAGGATGGTTTAATGGGTAGGGCAGTTTGACATATCCATATGCACACGGGGAGTTCCTAAGTATACACCAGTAGAGGTCCTAGATCGGGGACCGGTCGAACCTATCCACCAGCGTCCAGGACATAACTGTATGAGATATGATTATATTCTATCAAGTGAAAATAATTGAGAAAATTTTCTCAGTCACCATCGAGATTCGAACTCACGACCTTCGGCACCAGTCGCCTAGCATAATGTAACAATTTCAAAACTGTGTTTCCTTGTCCACATACTTTTCAATAATCTGTACATATTTGTTCCAGAGAAGGAGAGAGGGACTGTCAGAGGAGGCCAGCAAGGAGGTGGCAGACCTGTTCAGACTAGGGTTTTCTGCCAGTAGTAAGTATAACTACCATTACAAAATTAACAAATGCATACAAGCTGCCTTGGAGTATGGTCTCATAATTGTGACTGTGGAAAGATTTGTTAATATTTCATGAAATTTCAGAAACTTATCTAATAATGTAACACTTGCTACATACAGATATGCAGATAGACCCATCAACCCTGCAGTGTCTGGCAGGAAGCCTTGGGGCATTGGTGGAGCTATGGGATGCAGAAGAAGGGTCGTTCATAGTATACACGCCATGCCCATGCCAACATGTGAATAGCCCCAACCTCCCTGTTATAAGCCTGTGCCAGTATGAGGACAGTTGGGTGCTTGTGCAGCCTCCTTCAAGGAGGACAAGAGGTAGAGGTAAGTAAAGCCAGCTACAAAGAAAAGTTTATTGGTTTTAGCACTAGCATCATAATGGTTCTATCTGTATATATATATCCTGTGACAAATGAAATTGCTATGCAAAACAAAACTTCTAAAATGGATCAGTGATAACAAACTTGGTTGATCGTTTCAAAATAATTGGTTATTGTGATGTTTAACCCATCATGTTCATTTTTATATGACACCAGGTACACAACAGATACAAATACCTAGCAGCAAAGTTTATGGTCAAGACAAACGGTATGTTTATCATGGTTTTAAATGTCAACAGGGTCATTATGCTTATGCCAATGCATCAGATAATGGATGACTCTGTACAAAGTGATATAAAAGTTAGTCCTATAGTTTTCACAGAGATGTTCCTGGTTAAATGTACTGAGCCAAAGTAATATTCGTAGTAATTTCAGTTTGCCATTTACAACAGGTGTGAAGTACTGGTTCAAACTCATTCATGGTGTTACGTATTTATGATAAGAATATATCACAAAGCATGAACAATATATATGATGTGATTTACAGAGTTACAGTAATACATCTTCTCTTATGATGATATTTTTGTTGTATGGTATATAGCGTTGGAGAAAGTACAGTGCTGCCAGTGTATGGAGGAGACATTAACACCCTTGGACCCAGACAATGGCTCAATGACAGGGTCATCGATGCCACTTTGAGGTACTTTTTCATAATGTTAGAAGATAATTGCCATGGAAGGTATAACATTTCGGTATCAATTGATCATGGGATCAACTAGTATATTAATGACAAACTTACACATTTTATTTTGAAAGTAAGGCTGCAGATACTACACATAAACAATGTTAGTTATTAATAACTCAAAGATACATGATAAGAGGAATCAAATGTGTGAATTATTAAACTGAATGCCACTGTGAATCATCTGTCATTCAAAAAGGGCAAGTTGTTTGTCCCTCGATTCTGATTCAGCGCCATTATGTTGTGAAATATTTGCCCATCACAAAGTTTAGCACTTCAACAGTGGTGTATGAGCAATTGTGCTTTGAAAAAAAAGTACATAGACATGATAAATTTCAGACTGCCTGTATTTACTGATCATAACTTGCAGTTTAAATGCTGATTCTACAATCAGCCAGATATAAATAAGACAATTATATTCTTAATCAACAATGAAACAAAATGACCTTTGATGTTCAAATCTTACACCCATTTGAGGCTGGTAATTTTAGACATTATCAATAGTACATATGACTATTATGGTATATTTTTTGCACCACAGGCTTATCACCAGAAGAACTGATGTGTATATCCACAGTGCTTTTTTTGTGGTCAAGCTGTTGGGGTACAGAAAGTAAGTGAAAATGTAGTATTCTCTTTCATATTTCATGTTAATATCAATACTAATCACCAAGACATGAATGATATATTTCTAAAGTTATAAAGTATAGGACACGTTTACCATACCAACTTTAAGTATGTTGTTCCTAATATTGAGACTAGGCATGTGCAATAGATCCTGCACATAATAATTACTGCCTTATTTCAGAAAGCTCAATAGTCCACTAGAGTGGTCCAGGTATGACCCCAAGTCAGTGAAGAAATGGGGTCCACAGAACCAGCAGATGTTCAAATATGTTCTTATACCGGTCTGTGATAGGTAAGTGTGACTCTTTCTATCTGTATTATGTAAACAAAACACAGATTTGACAATTTGATTTATATGGACAAGAACCTAGCATTATATGATTGTAGACTAGTAATAATTGTATAATGGTGTCTGAACTACAACATTGTTATATATAAGTGGCTATATAAATATATTAGAGTCTAATGTCAGTCCATATAATTCTATCTGTTTTAAATTGTCCTCAGATCACATTGGTTCCTGGCTGTGGTGGAGCCAAGCACAACAAGGCTGCATGTCTGCTGCAGTCAGCAGCTTGACCACACGGATGTGGTCAAGGGTATTGCCAGGTAAGTGTTAAACACCAGATGATGTTTTTTCACTATGTGATATGTGCTAATGTTATATGCAGTAGGGTAGTTGAATAGAGGCTCATCAAATGATAAATAAATGTCTTTATAGTTATGCACAATACAGTTCTAATACTGGGGAAGACTAACAAAATTTGAATTAAATTATGTTTATTGCAGGTATTACAGTGAAAAGTTAGGTCAGACAGTCAGTGTACAACATCACAAAGAGGTAAATTTTCTGTAAACAAAGTTTTAGTATTTTTTTCTTGTTTTACAAAATTATGAGTGTATGAATTTCATCATACGGATTACAAACATACAATCATTGGCTCATTATGTTTCAGGCACAACAGCAAAAGAATGGCTACGACTGTGGTCTATTTCTTATTGGCTATGCAAAACATATCATAGCAAAGGTAAAAACCTTCACATTTATATTCTCCAATGAAAAAATAGAAAGATCAGTCAGGGTTCTCACAGCCTTGAAAAAATCCTTGAATCCTTGAATTTTCATTTTTCATCCTTGAGGCCTTGAAAACCCCTTGAATTTGATGCTTTTTTATAGAATCCTGGAAAACCCCTTGAAAATTGCAATTTTTAACCTGGTGGATTACAATGTGATTTACAGTTTATAAGGTTTGAGCTCACCACAGTACACCCTAGGAAAATCCTTGAATAAAGCCTTTGGACCCTTGAAAAATCCTTGAAAAACCCTTGAATTTCATTTCCAGAAGTTCGTGAGAACCCTGTCAGTGAGCCAGTATAATGAAAAAAAAATGATTGACAGGTTGTTGTCCATTAGTACAAGACAACGCATAACACATTTAGTATTTCCATGGTTTGCTATGCATGAGCTGTAATGTGTAAACATGTACGTTAATTCTGTGCATGCAAATATGTAAAATCGTACAGAATATCATATTGTGTATGTTGCCTTTAATGTGTGGTACACTTTCTTTACTTATTCTTTAATTATTAAAATAAGTAATGCTCCTCTAATAAGTGTTATGTATGATTATATGTATTTCTTTTCCACAGGACAGTCTGGACCTGTCACAAGTGGAGGTCCCTTCAAGGACACAAGTGGCACAATCGCTAACAAACATGTGATGGAAAATCCGTACTAGCAGCAGCTACTAGTGTGTGTAGTTAAACTTTTCAGATCCCATATGCAATCATGCTATTTAGTTATAATATTGTATGGAATACAGTATATTCTGACATATTGGAACGACATGATTCAGTGTAGTAAAAGACTTGAAATGTTTCAAGTGTATGGATTCTGAACTCTCCTGTTGCAGGAGGCCGTCCTTCCACAGTCTGATCTACAGTTGTCTAAGTTTTGATAGTAGATAAAGATGAACATTATACATTGTCTGAAAATACAAATATTGTGGAAAGAACAATTTGAGATGTAACACTGTCTGTAAAAACCTTGAGCCAGGCTCTTTTGTGCTTAGGCAGCACTGTAAACTATGTGTCAGTCAAAAAGGGCCACTAGTTTGTCCCTCGATTATGATTCAGCGCCATTTATATGATTATAAATCATTCTTGCTAGAAAATATCAGGCGCATTTATGTACTGTGTATTGTATAGATCTAGCTTACAAGACATGATTAGAATTCATGACAAGTTCTCTCCGTTCATAGATAATACATGTGATTTGTTCTCATTGTTCTCACTGATGTGGTAAAGTTTATGGCTGCAACATAATGGTATTCTGTTGTGCATGACAAAGTTAAAGTATTGCATGACTAGTAAGATTGATATGTTATGCATTGATAAAGCATGGCTTGTATATGGTCTGAAGTCAACACAGATATATATAATATTAATGAAACTCTGAAAACTATTGATGTTTTATTCCAAGGATTTATCTGTCTGGTAGTCCGCGTGTCTGTCTGTCAGAACTTTTTTCACACCTTTACAAGCATATCATCTCTGAATTAGTGACATTTGCTGAATGCTACGAATGTAGTTTGAATATCTCAGGCAAATTAGTGAAAATGTAGCATGAAATTTTCTTGGTGTACAGTGTCTTTGTAAATATAGAGTATCTTCATATCAAGACTTTGATTTTGATAACAAAAATAAGTTGTCTGCTCAACTTATATCTGCGTACATCGCTTCAATCTGTCTGTATCCATTAGTGTAGTGAATAATGATGGGAAGTATGTCAAAGCACCCCTATCTGTGTTTCTAGTGTAATATATACATCACATAGAATTTTAAGAAAGAGTGATGATCAGTCATGAAGTGAGTACATGATTCTTGTGGATGGAAAATAACCAAATATCTAAATACTGAACATTGGTATGAAAAAATCTAAAATCAACATGGGCTGATAGACTTGTCATAGGATACAAAGTTAAATGGAAGTTTTTTTCCACAAGACCAATGATTTATGTTTAATATATTACAAAACCATTAGAATTTTAATTTTAATCTTATAGAAAAGTTTATTGCCATATATGCAACATGTGGAATGCACTGTATATAGTGCTGTTATTCGGACATTTGACAAACATGAGTGATATATTTATTTTGTACACATAAGTATTGGTATCTTTATTGTATTGGGTCATTCAGTTCATCTTAATTCATGTTGGGTGTATTCAGCTCATTTATGATAATGCATTGTGACATTCACACATGGCCTTAGGGAATAAACATTTCATGACTTAAACTTTACATCTTGGTTTGGGTATTGATTTTGCAGGTCTTATATTAACTAGATACTACTGTTGTCATTCCAGTATGACAATAACATATTTTGATTACATTATCTTATCTGCATAGCAGTAGATCCCTATGATCTTACAGCACTGGTAACATTCATTAACATCAATTACACATCATATTACAAATCAGTTCAGGCTTCCTTCATTATCTTGTTACACAATCGTGAGTTATTAGCAATCTAAGAAAGTACAATGTCCATACATTCTTTGGCAGTCATAACCAAATTGTGCTATTCTTGAATGACATACTTTAGATCAGTATTGTTCATGTATACTTACTATACAAATCATAAGGTTGAAACTACCCTCACAACAATACACTTTGTATCAAATACTATGAATATTGTTTAAAAATCATTTCAAATTCGTTGTTATAATAGTCTGTTAAATTTTCAGTGTACCTCTCTTAAAGTGCCTCTGGTAAGAATGTGTATACATAAAGTTAAATTTGAGAAAAAAAAAACAAACATTTTAAAGAGTCTGGATTATGAGTTATAGACTTTACAAGGAAACAAATGTTCAGTGAACTTTAAAAACAATTTTTGATATATGTTTGATTTATCTTGTAGTATGTTTCTTTCAAATGCATATTTACGTGTCATATTATATAAATCTTCCAAGTCCTCTCTCCTTTTTATGAAGTAAAAACTCATTAGCATTCAATATAGCCATACAGTATTGGAAATCTTACTCTCTACAAGTAGCAAGTCCAAATGGCTACATTCAGATAATTTTAGAAATATTTAAGATCTCCATTGTAGTTAATTCCTATATAATTTTCACACCAGCAGTACAATATAATGTTCATTGCCATATCTGAAAGGCACTGTCAACTGAAATATAGATACGCCTAGTACACACTGACATACATTACCAAAAGTTCTAACATAATATTTTGCAACATGATCAGTGTTAGAATATTGTATGCAAAGGAACTATTAATCATACATTCATATAAATCATTCACATCAGAAAACAGCTTGTTTCACTGACAAACTGTCTCCAATAGTTATATTTATAACTCGTGCCCCATATTACAGTTCATACTCTTAAAGTCATATGTACACATGTACCACATAATAAAGAATGGTGCAGGCATCATGTGACAATCACTCATCCAAGTACAAAACAACAATAAAGTATATTTCCATGGTGTAAACAATGTAGGCAATATTGTCTTCCACTACTCATATAGGTTCTCTAGTGGATATTTGGTTTAGCATTCATAATTATCATATACAATACAATGCAAGAATGGCATACTACATGGACCTGCAAATCAACACTGCCTGTTGAATCAGGTTAGCACCGGTGTACCTGCCATGTCTTAGCATTGGGAGAAAAATGGAAACTCCTCTCAGTAGAGAATGCCCACAATCAAACTTTCTCAATATACGGCTATATAAGCATGTAAATGAATTGTGTGGTCTTAAATCTTTTATTTGGTATATGATAGGCTACAGATTGACCAAAAGAAATTCATACGATTTTAGGGGTGACATATTGTCACTGCCAAGACATTCATGCATGAGTGGCCAGTCATTAATTCATATGTTAGCTTTGCTTGAGGACAACATATAACCGCCAAAGCTAAAACATAAAATTAAGAATGTTTATCCAGAGTTTCACATCCACATTTAAGTGTATACCCATATTGATTGAATTGGCATACCTGTTTCAGAAACAATTCACATAAAATAGTGAATTTATGAGTATTTCTACATCAATGTGGGTAAATGCAGTCATTGTTTTGGTGCCTGATGACTATATGTCCTACGATGCCCAGTGTTAGAGATAGTCATCTACACTCAGCAAGTCTATGGTAAGGACATCATTATCTGTTTATGAACAATATACCTTTGAGAGTGCCTTGAATTGCTCTTCATATTGTGGCACTTGGCCAAAGTGCTTAGCCATTGAAAGCATGTTATAGAACCAGATATGGGTTCTGAGAAATAGCTTGAAGTTTTGCAGGTCCATGTAGGATCCCATTCCTGACAGACAATTCAGTGTAGAGTTTCTCTGCTCGCAGACCTGGGTGTTCAGAGAGGCATACTTTGGGTACCGAGATATATTGTATCCCTGGGAGCAACCTGTCAAGAAAACATTATTCAGACTATAATTCATGCACATGCATATAAATTCTTTCAATCAGAAGCAGTGACACATGCAATCCATGTTAATGTTTGAGTGGAGTGACATGGTGGCTAAGTATCAGTGCCACATCATATTACATCACTACTACATGTTATGAATACATTGTGCTCATGAATGAATGCACACTGCAGTCGGTAAATGTTTGGAAAGTGTATCATAATTTGACAGCTGTGCATAGCTGTTTAGATTTAAGAATTTAAGAAATCTGAAATTTGCTTTGTATAATAAATAACTAGTACCTTTGTGGTTCTTCCAGTGGAAGCGATCAACAAGGAACTTTGTGTCCTTAAAGAAGACAGGGTCACGATTCAAGCAGTACTGCAATTGAACAGAATGAAAATGTTTCAGTTTGTGTAATGATACATTGATGTAAACATGCATATTTACTTCACATAATTGGGGAAGAAATTATACATTTATATAAACCCCTATTGTGAATGATACCTCAATGATTGTTGATTGCCATTAGTCAAAGGATGAATGGAACATAAGATACGAACTAGTCCATGCAAGTGAACTGTTGGGTACAGCCAAAAGAAAAACTTTTGCTATTACTAGTAAACCAATAAAATATTACAAGAAGCTAAAGATTTTAGCAGTGCATTTGACAATAGAATAAATAAAGTACCTGATGGAGATTACATGCGTTGTCATAAACTACTGTTTTGGGGGCTGCAAATATAAACAATACATTTTAGAAGAAATTACAACATACATATTAAAGCTCTTCATTCTCAATTGTTTGTCACCATGATTCATTGGATGGGCAAAAGTAAACTTGTCTCTCTCTACATGGATACTTACCTTTTCTGAATCTGGTTCTGAGGAAAGTAAAAGGGATATTTGGAGATTCAAAATCTGTCATAATTTCAAACCCAATGCAGACTCCTGCAAGGCAGAAATACATGTTATCTGATCATATATGATAAGCCAGATTACTCATACTATGAGGCTATGCACAGAGATCTGTTTACTATAATTGCGTAACTCTGTATGAAATGGGGGGTGGTTGAGGTAAGTGTAATTAAAGTTTTGGTATATTGCAAAAAAATAAAGATGGCATAGTTACCATGTTTACAAAGAACAATAAAAATTCCAGGCACCAAGGTATGATTGCGACCTCTGGCACTGGGTCGTTTATCACACGGATTGACCTGTAAATATAACACAGACTGGTGTGAAGTGACCACTGAAGAACAATATTTCATAATAAGAATTCACCAAAAAATAAGCATTTTAGCATTCACCTTGATGGTGCGACATTATAAAATATTGTTGGAGAAATATTACTTACCACCAGCTCAGACTGTATACGGACATCATCCTTTATGTAAGACCCCCTTTCCACCAGTGGTGGTAGACAGGGATAAAATGCAGTGGGGAGATCTTGTGATGATGATGATGGTGCCAGATGGTGAATATTGTTGTTGGATGATGAAATGAAGCTGTTGTGGCATTTCTCAATGATGGCTGGAAAAATGGGCTGGATGAAATCTGGAATGGGTTCATTATCAAGAGAAGAAACTAAATCAAATATGAATGGAGCGTTTGTTTGGAGGAAGGCCAGCTTTTGTGGATCGTCCTTTGGATTTAATCCATGTCCAGGTCCTAACTGTGAAATGAGACTGTATGTGGCATCATCATTGGTGAGAAGGGCACACACAGGAGTGTCATGTGCCAGTGCTTCAATAAAGTTTCTGTATGTCTCAGGGCATCTATTTACTTCATTTCTTCTTGACATTTCGTCAAAGAAAGGCAGAAGTGAGGGTGTAGATGATATCGTCCTAATCTGAAATTATAGTAATTTCATTGTATTTTTTCTCTTTGTAACGCATGTATAAAGCATTGTGGTAAACATATAGTATTGATGATGGATTCAGTTACAATAGCAATGGGGGAATATGGAAATGACATTGAATTCCATTGCAATATACTTCAGAGTTCTTACATGACAATCATTAGTGGCATAACATTTATTCTTTCATGCAGAGTTCTTACATGACAATCATTAGTGGCTGCGGCATAACATTTATTCCTAGTTCTTTCAACTGTACCTGTTGATGCAGGGCATCAAATTCTTTATCTGTGATATTCTGTTGGCAATATCGCCGTACTAGCTTTCTGGTATCTCTATTTGCTACATAATTCCTTCTCTCGTACCTAGTATAAATGGAAAATGAATAATAAGCACATTTCACTATGGCATTAACATGTCAAAGACATGCACTAACTTATAGACACGCAGATAAAACCACTGTGAGGAGGTAAACAAGTTTTCATATGAAATTCTGTTCTGTAGGTAGTTCTCTGTGTTGCAAGAACTTTCACATTTTGTCATTTTAAAAATGTGACAATGAATGATGGATACGTGGAAAAAAGTCATTTGTCACCCAAAAAGGGCGAGCTGTTTGTCCCTCGATTGTGATTCAGCGCCATTATAAAGAGTTATAATGATGTGTATTCAGCGCCATTGTAAAGAGTTCAAATGATGTCTTCTTTAACTTTACCAAACACTCTAAACCTCAAATATGGAGACAATGGAGATAAATTTTCCCCACTCAATCATATCTTGATTAAATATAATTTCTGTTAAATTTTGTCTGTTAGAAGAATTCAGAAAGAAAATATGTACATACTGATATGAGATATATATATATATATAACTTTATGACCTTTGTCACGTGTCTACAAATGTATATAATTCTACTTATCTGCCATCCAGTCTTGTGGCTTTCTTATCTCTATTGGCAGAGAAAGGGATGTAGGTTTTTTGGGGTCCTAAACATTTACCGTCCATAATGACGGTGTCAGGAGCCTCACCACAATGTGGACATCTGAAGCCCTTACTTTCATCAATGTCAAGCAGCCTTGAAATACATGAGAAATATCTTAATTTACTATACTCATTTGGTTAGAGGTTACTACTACTGTTTTCAGTTGCTATGTATACAACAGAAATGGCAGCCAAAAGTATTTAAATGCTTCATGATCATATAAAGTTATACCTAAAAAAGGCCAAACAAGCAAGTCTAAACTGCCCATACTGAAGTGCTATGTCTAAATTTCCACTTGCGATTTGGTGGTGCCTGTAGTTTTGATAGTATGTGAACATTGGCAATCTACAAAAACATTAGAAGAGGTATGTTAGAACATGTTAAGAAGGATGAGTAAATATATTGAAAATAATTTTCTGAGCAAATTTTCTGTACAATAAATTGAATTGAATATACCACATAAAAGGACTTACCCCTCTGTTACAAAATGATGAAAGTAACTACTTAGTATGTCATATGTCAGCCCAAAATCCCCAAAGAACACAATATTGGGGTGACCATTATACAGCTTCTGCTCTGCACAGTTTGGACCTGTACAGGGGCGGTAGTACACTGAAAACAAAAGTGCATTTTAAAAATGTAGTAGCATAGATCTGTACTATATTCATTGCACACAGAAAATATGTATGACTATGATTTTCCATATATGTTTACCATATTTATATATGCATTGTTTGTAGCAAGATATGCTGAAGTTTAATTTCTATATTAGTTGTCATATATAAATATGTATTATTATTAGGATAAAGATAGGAATACTATTTTTTACCTGGTGCAGTGTGAGAGCCATCAGTGTCATAGATTGTGGCAGAGCCCTGTATCTGGGAATCACCCCAAGAATTGTTGCACTTCGGACACGATCCCTCCCTTGATGGTTCCAGATTGAAATCAGAATTGGTGTTCTCTTTCATACAATGAAGAAGAATCATCCATTTTATTATAAATTGTATTGTAAAAAACTATACTCAGTATAACAAGGGGTAATGCTAGTAAATAAGGAAATGTTTTAGTTGAAGCAGGAATTAGAGAAAATAAAGCAACTGAAACAGAATTCTGCATAAATATGTACATTTTAGTCTAATGTTTCCTACCAACTTACTTTGTGTGGTGTAAACAGGTATGATGTTCTCGGTATATGCGGAAACCTCCTTGTATGTCCTCATCTCAGGTTTCATCTCAAATTCATTCTTGAAAGCCAGTAGTGGGGAATCTTCAGAAATATCACACAAATTTACTTCCTGCTTCAGATCCACACAGTGGGAACAAGTGTAACTAGTGCATGTTGTACATCTGATTTGGGGTACTGGGTTTTGGTTTTTGGTGTATGTCACCATACAGAGACCCCAGTTTCCCTGTTTTGGTGAAAATACTGCCAGTTTATCATCACCACCTGGTGCATATGACACTTGAACCTAATAAATGGAAAGATGATTATCAAAGTACTGCATACAATGTAAATGGAAATGTGATATTTGGAAATAAACGAAAGAACAAAAATTAATATATTTGAAGAAACACATCTGATGGAAGTTGTATAAACAAGGATGGTTATTATGTTATTAATAGCAGAATGTATTTTCAATAACATGTACTCACTTCCAAGGGAGTAGTGTATCTTGTGGGAAACTGACTTGCAGAATATGCATGGTCTTTAGAAACTTGCACTGAAAATCATGAAATTTCTATTTTATAAATTTGTGCAGAGTGATTGCTTGCTTTGCTGCTTACTGTGAGCAGGGGAAAGGGAAGAAAGGGTAAGCAAATGTAAATGTGGCATGTGGCATTTTGTATTTTGCATGCAGCAATGCAAGTCAACTTTGAAATTGTAATACAACTTATATGATAAAGCTAATTTAGATGATTCTTTACTC
>JAAUYH010083297.1_pt1 | contig 15833 bp, 11 predicted proteins | sample 7278061 | NCBI WGS metagenome assembly JAAUYH01 (sample SAMN14350203, study PRJNA611818) | marine sediment metagenome | isolation source: surface marine sediment (0.6m) | place: French Polynesia: Moorea | collected 2018-08
AACTGCATGTCCACGGAATGGATCCGCTCGACCCGTTGCAGCCGCACGGTCTCGGCACCGATCATCGCCTCGCCCTCCGCCGCCTGCGCCTCGAACACGTCACGCAGGTCGGCCATGTCGAGGCTGTCCAGCCGTGTGTTCAACGTCCGCACGAAGTCGTGCCGCAAATCGGCCACCACGCAGCCGATTGCATTGGTGATCCCGGGCCGGGGCGGGATCATCACCTGCGGAATACCCAGCTCGCGCGCCAAAGCCGTGGCATGCAACGGCCCCGCGCCACCGAAGGCGAAGAGCGCGAAATCCCGGGGGTCCGCGCCCAGCGAGACCGAGACCATCCGGATCGCCCCCGCCATCTTGGTGTTCGCCATCCGTACGACTGCCGCCGCCGCGCCCACGGCATCCAAACCCAAAGCGGCGCCCAGCTTCTCCTCGAACACCGCCCGCACCGCATCGAGACCCACCCCGCCCTCCACCGCCGTCAGCCGTTCCGGGTCCAGCCGCCCCAAAAGCAGGTTCGCGTCCGAGATCGTCGGTTCCGCCCCGCCGCGACCGTAACAGATCGGCCCCGGCACGGCGCCCGCGCTCGCCGGCCCGACCTCGAGCAAGCCCGCCGCGTTCACCTTCGCGATCGACCCTCCGCCCGCGCCCACGGTGCGCACGTCGACCATCGGTACGTGGATCGGCATCGCATACTCGATCTCGGTCTCGTTCGACACCGACGGCTCCGCCCCCCGGATCAGCGCCACGTCGGTCGACGTCCCGCCCATGTCATAGGTGATCAGGTCCGGCATCCCCGCCGCGCGCCCGGCGTAAGCCGCCGCCATCACGCCCGAGGCTGGCCCCGACATCACCGTCTTCGCCGCTTCCTCGGCGACCCGCGCGGCAGAGACCATGCCGCCATTTCCGTTCATCACCAGAAGCTGCCCGGCATAGCCCTCGTTCGCGAGGCTCTGCTCCAGCTTGTCGATATACCGCGCGAGCAGCGGCTGGACCGAGGCGTTCACCGCCGCCGTCACCCCCCTCTCGAACTCGCGGCTTTCCGAGAGAAGCGCGTGCCCAAGGGTGATGTACCGGTTCGGCCAGACCGCGCGCAGCACCTCCGCCGCGCGCAGCTCGTGCGCCGGATTGGCGTAGGCGTGCAGAAAATGCACCACCACCGCCTCGCACCCCGCCGCCAGCAGCGCCTCCGCCGCCGCGCGCACCGCGTCCTCGTCCAACGGCACCAAGACCTCGCCCGCCGCGTCCATCCGTTCGGGCACTTCCATCCGCAGATCGCGCGGAATGATCGGCCGGAATTCCCCCTTCATCCCGTAGGGCTGCGGCCGCGTGCGGCGGCCCAGTTCCAGCACATCGCGGAAACCTGCCGTGGTGATCAGCCCGGTCTTCGAAAGCTTGCGTTCCAGCACCGCGTTGGTGGTGGTCGTGGTTCCATGCACGATCAAATCCAGCACGGCGAGGTCCGCCTCCGCTGCGCGCACCGCCTCAAGGACGCCATAGGCCTGGTTCTCGGTCGTGCTCGACACTTTCGCGAGCCGCACGGCGCCCGATGACTGGTCGATATGCACCAGATCGGTGAAGGTGCCGCCCACGTCGACGCCGATGACCTGTCCTGAACTCTGCCGCGTCATCCCGCGCCCTGTTGCCCTGTCATGCGGCAGTCAAGCGGGCGGCGGCGCGCAATGTCAATCCGTCCCCACGCGCAAGGCGGCGGTGACCGGCGCGCCCTCGACCATGTAGGTGCGATGGTCGTTCGTGTTCAGCGTCACGCGCAGCTCGTATTCGCCGGGCGGCAGCGCGCCAAGCCGGAATTCGGGCTGGTAAAGCCGCTGCAACTTGAGCCCGGCGAGGTAGACATGGCCGTGCCCGGCGCCCGGCTCGTGCGGCCCGTCGACGAGGTCCTGCGCGAAGCGGAAGCCGGTGGTTTGCACGGTCGCGGCCCAGCCGTCGCCGTCCTTGGTGACACTCAACTCGACGGTTGGCGCGGGCTCGTCGGGCGGCACAGGATACCCCTCGCCGTGATCCATCGCTTCCTCGCCGACCAGACGCGCGCGGGTGCTGATCTCGCCCGCAGTCTCGAACACCAGCGTCACCGGGATCAACCTCCCCTCGGTCACATCGCCGAGGCCCATGAGCATCCCGTGCACGCCATCGCCCGACAGGGACGGCGTGGCACCGGCGGGCACGGGCAGGCCCGCCTCGGTCGAGGCCCCCATGACCATCACCCGCTCCGCTTCCGCCGATCGTACCGAGATCAGCCGGTCCGGACCGCCTTCGTTGGCGATCTTCAGCGAGAGCCCGTAGTTTCCTTCTCCGCCCATCTGCATCAGTGTCGCATCGGTCAGCGTCACCGGCGGCGGGCCGCGCAGGGCGAGCAGCCAGACAGCGCTTGCGGCGGCCAGCACGACCAGAACGCCCAATAGAGCGGTGGGTTTCATTGAGTTTGCATGCAGCTATGGTACCCCACATGCAGACTACGCGGCTTCGTCGAAATCTCAAGTCCGCCGCTGTGGCCGGGGGCGTCGCGATCACAGGGCAGTCTGCCCTTGCCCATGCGAGCGAGCAGGGTTTCGTCTTGCTCTTGCCCACCGACCTCTATACCGGCGCCGGCGTTGCCGCCGTTGCGTTGACCGTTATCGCGCTGGGCGTTCTCCCCGCCCGCCTGTTTCATGGGCTGAGTCGCAGCGCTCCTGTTTTCCCGGCCTGGCCGAGCGGTCTGAAACAGGTCACCAGCCTTCTCGGCCTGTTGCTCCTCGCCCTGCTGAGCTGGGCCGGGCTCGAAGGCCCACGCGACCCGCTCGCCAACCCACTGCCGCTGATGATCTGGACTGTGTTCTGGATCGGTTTCGTCACGGTGCAGGGCCTGATCGGAGACCTCTGGTCCTGGATCAACCCCTGGAGCGGGTTGCTGAGCCTGATCCGCCGCGCCGACAAGGGCCGCCGTTACGCCGCCCTGCCCACGGCCCTCGGTTACTGGCTCGGTGTCGTCTCGTTCCTCGGTTTCGCCTATGTCCTGCTCGCCGATCCCGCGCCCGCGGACCCGGCGCGGCTGGCGCGCTATGTCGCCGCCTATTGGCTTTTTACCTTTGTCATGGCGCTAATTTACGGCCCGCGCTGGATGCGCCGGGCCGAGGGCATCGGGATGATGCTGCGCGCCTATGCGCGCCTCGGCCTGTTCGCCCGCCGCAAAGGCAAACTCCGCCTCGGACCACCCGGCTGGCGGACCCTGCATGGCCGTCCGATGCCGCTCGGGCTCGCCGTCCTGACGATCGTCCTGCTCGGCACCGGCAGCTTCGACGGGCTCAACGAGACCTTCTGGTGGCTCGGCCTCAACGGTATCAACCCGCTGGAGTTTCCCGGCCGCTCCGCCGTCGTCACGCAGTCTACTCTCGGGTTGATTGCCGCCAATGCAGCACTGATCGCTGTTTTCGCGGGCACCCTCTGGCTCGGAACCAAGATCGCGCAAGACCCCGCCCCGCTCAGCCTCACCGTCCGCCGGTTCGCGCCCTCGATCCTGCCGATCGCGCTGGGCTACCATGTCGCCCATTACCTGCCGAGCTTCCTCGTCGACAGCCAATATGCGCTCGTCGCGCTCTCCGACCCGTTCCTGTCCGGCGCCGACCACCTGGGCCTTGGCGAGTTCTACGTCTCCACCGGCTTCTTCAACACGCAGGACTCCGTGCGCCGGATCTACCTGGGCCAAGCCGGCGCCGTCGTCTCTGGCCACGTCCTCGCCGTGATCCTCGCCCACGCCATCGCGATCCGCGCCCTCGGCACCACCCGTCGCGCGCTGCTCAGCCAACTCCCGCTTGCGCTCTTCATGATCGCCTACACGCTCTTCGGCCTCTGGCTGTTGGCCTCCCCCCGCTTCTGAGACCGAAAAAAGTGGACAGAACCCGACCCGCTTTGCACACTCCGCCCCAGGTTCTTCGCAAAGTGACTTTCGCCAAAACGACAGAGGGGGAAATGACAATGACCAATCAAACCCGCCGCAGCGCGCTCAAGACTCTCGCCGCCGGGGGCGCTGCCGCGACCCTGCCGCTCTGGGCCCGTTATACCCACGCGCAGACCGCGGCCCCGATCAAAATCGGCTTTCAGCAGCACGTCACCGGCATCGGCGCCGCCTATGGCCGCTGGTACGGCCGCACGACGGAGGCCGCCGCCAAGCTGATCAACGACAATGGCGGCATCAACGGCCGGCCGGTCGAGATCGTCGCCGAAGATGACGGCACCGACCCGAAACGCGGTGCCGAGGTGGTCGAGAAATTCGCCACGCAGCACAACTGCGACGTCGGCTTCGGCACGCTCTTTTCCCACGTCGTCATCGGCTCCAGCCCCCGTGCCGGTGAGCTGAAGTTGCCCTATTTCGTGGTCTCCGAAGGGCACCATGTCGCCAGCGGCATGCTCAACCGCTACACGCTGCAGCCCGGCATCACGGACGTGAAATCCCAGGTGCAGGCGATGGCGCCCTATGTGCACGCCAGCCTCGGCAAGAAGGTCACGATGATCTTCCCCGATTTCGCCTTCGGCCATGACCACCGCGACTATTTCTCGGCCGCGATGGAGGCGCAAGGCGGCGAAATCCTCGAAAAGATCGCGATCCCGCCCACCGAGACCAGCTTCACCAAGTATTTCCCGCGCATTCCGCGCGACACAGAGGTGCTCTATCACGTCATGGTCGGCCCGGCGGTCCTCACTTTCGTCAAGGAACTCGGCGAGTTCTTCGGCCCTTCGGCGCCAGCCATCTTCGGCTTCATCGACAGCCTCGAGGCCGTCGACATCCGCAGCCCCGGGCTCGAATTCCTCGACGGCACCTATTTCTGGGAGGGCAACCCGCGCTACGCCCAGGCCGACCAGTCCGAACACGACGCCTTCTTCCGCCAGGCCGTCGGCGTCGACGACAACGGCGCCTCCGTCAGCGACCCCAAGGACATCTCGACCTACGCTCACATGTTCGGCTGCTGGGAGACGCTGCACGTCATCAAGGCGGGCATGGAGGCCGCGGGCTATTCCGGCCCCGCCGACCGCCCCGCCCTGATCGAGGCCGTGGAGGCGATAACCGACATGCCGCACTCCCGCGAGCACCCGCAGGGCGCCAAGGTCTTCAACGGCAAGACCCACCAGGTCTTTGGCCACCAGTATATCAGCCGCGTCGAAGACGGCCGCCTGAACGTCGTGCATACCACCTCGATCGAGGACACGCTCTATCCCGACGAGGTCGACTACACGACCCAGCCGCTCTAGGCGCGTCAGGCACGTGCCCGATCCCGATCCGACGGGCTTGCTGTCGCCGCAAGACTGGACGTTCCCGGTGCCGATCGCCTATGGCCCGGGGCGTCTGGCGGAGATCGGGGCGAAGTGTGACGCGTTGGGGATCGTACGCCCGCTGATAGTCACGGACCGCGGCAGCCGCGAGCTGCCGTTCATTGCCGAGTTGACCGGCTTGCTTGATCAAGCCGGACTGCCAACCGCGCTGTTCTCGGACATCTCCCCCAATCCGCGCGATGACGAGATCGGTGCGGGCCGCGATGCGTTCCGCTCTGGCGGGCATGACGCCGTCATCGCTATCGGCGGCGGCAGTGCGATGGATGGCGGCAAGTCGATCTGCCTCACAGCCAACAACGACATTGATCTTTGGGTCTTCGAGTTCGAACAGGCGCCTCCGGAAATTTCCCCCGACCAGCCCTTCCCCACGCTGATCACCATTCCGACCACGGCCGGCACCGGGGCAGAGACCGAAAGCACGGCGATGGTCACGCATGTCGAAAAGGGCATGAAGTTCTGCATCTGGCACGCGGACCTTAAGCCGTCGCTTGCGCTGCTGGACCCCGCGCTTACCGTCGGCCTGCCGGAACACCTGACCGCCTGGACGGGGGCCGACGCGCTGACCCACGCGATCGAGGCCTATTGCGTGCCCGGCCTGCACCCACTGTGTGACGGGCTGGCGCTCGAGGGACTGTGGCTGATCTCGCAGTGGCTGCCGCTTGCCGTACGCGAACCAGAGAATCTCGCCGCGCGCGGAGGCATGCTCGTGGGATCCTGCCTCGCCGGCATCGCGTTTCAGAAGGGTCTGGGGCTGGTCCACGCAATCTCGCACATGGTGGGCGCCGAATTCGACACCCAGCACGGCCTGACCAATGCAGTCACCCTGCCGGTGGTTTTGCGGTTCAACATGCCCGGTTTGCCCGACAAGGCGCGCAGAATGGCCGAGGCGATGCAGCTTGAGGACCAAGGCACCGACGGGTTTCTCGCAGCCGTCGATGCGCTGCTGGATGACCTCCGGATTCCCAAGCGCCTCTCCGATATCGGTGTACCCCTCGAATGCGCCGAGCGGATCGCCATCAAGGCGCTACAGGACTCGGCTGCCGCCACAAACCCTCGCGAGGCGTCCGCTGGTACGCTCAAAAACCTGATCGAGACTGCCATTCAGGGGGCACGGAACTGAGACAAGCAGTAGCCCGCGTTGCACATGGGTTCAAAAGCCCGCGCCGTGCTCGATCCACCGCCACCGGGTTGCCCCGGGGCCTCTCGCTTGGGACTGCCGACAACTACGCTTTCTGGAAGGTGAGATTCACGCCCAGATGCCCGGCGTGGTCGGTGAACTCCGTGTCGAGTTTCTTCACGCCATGCTTCTGCAGCACAAAGAACACCTGGTTCAGATGGTACTGGTTCATCTGCATCTGCGGGGTTTTGCGAACCGTCAGGTTTTCGAAGAACAGAACCAGAGGTGACAGCGTTTTCCGAAGCCCCTCCAGGAAATAGAAATCCGGCAATCCTGACCCGCGCTCGTAATCGCGCTTGGAATAGGTCAGCTGAACCGCGCCGACCCCGTTCGGCTTCACGCGCTTCACCAGTTCCTCGAACACTCGGATGCCGCGCCGCGTGGGGATGTGCTGCAAGACGATCAGCGAGTGCACCAGGTCGAATTGCTCCGGAACGCGGCTCAGACGATCGTCTCCAAGGCGCAAATCGACGTTGTCGATGCCCATCTCCGACAGGTTCTTCCGGGCCTCATCGAGCATCGAGGGAGACACGTCGACGCCAACGACACTGTCGCAGAGCTTTGCCAGAGGAAGGACCAGCCGCCCGACCCCGCAACCGAAATCAAGCGCGGTTTTCGGTGCGAAAGTGTCGCCGAACAGCTTCCGGCACCGCGCCAGGACGTTTTCGATATCCCGCTCCCCGCTTTCGAAGAACTCCGCTTTCGCCGCTTCGTCGATCGCGTCGGACTTAAACTTTTTTGCGGTGAGCACGCTGAAATACGGCTCCGTGCGCGCCCATTTCTCCCATTCCTGGTCTGTACCCATCCGCAAACACCCTCGGCTCTGTATCTTGCGGACGCGTTGCTATTCGACACAGGGCGTGCGGGCAATCGTGAAAGGTTGCCGCGAGGACGGGTTTCGGCGGCGGGCTCCAATGCTGTCATGCGCCGGGCAAAGGTCGATATTCAGCCAATTGCGTGGCGCGGGGCCGGTTTTTTCCGTCCTCCAGACCCGTGTTCCGACGTGCGGACCCGCAGCAGCCTCCAGGGGCGCATGTTCGCTGACGCCACGGGCGCGGCGATTGAACGTCCGCTCCGGCGCAACTTGCAGTCACCTGCAGCCGCATCGGGGACCTCTTCAGCCTGCACATGCCGCCCCTCGTATCGCCGGTCAAGCCAGTGGCACGGTCACGCAGGGATGCGTACTTGTTAGCGCAAACATCAATGAAAACAGAGGCTTAATCTAGCGTCCTAGCTAGGACATCTGGGCTAAACCCCCGGAGTCGCCCCGGTCCGCCCGCGCAAAGGAGGGTTCTCAACCCCGGGCCGGCAGGCCGCTCCACCCGGCCCCGCCCGCCCTCCAAAACCCCTTGCCCGGCGCCGGATTGGCGGGCAACGTCGGGGCCATGGACTTCGGGCCCTACCTGATGCTCGCCTCGCTTGAGGGCGCCGTGACGGCGGCGGTGCTGATGCTGACCGCCCTCGGCCTCAGCCTCGTTTTCGGCGTGATGCGGGTCGTGAACGTCGCCCACGGAGAGTTCTTCATGCTCGGTGCGGTGCTGGCCTGGTTCGTCTCGACCACGCTCGCCACCCACCCTGCCATCGGGTTCGTCGCGGCCCTCATCATAGCACCGCTTCTCGTCGGCCTGCTTGCCGTCGCCGCCGACATCACCATCCTCAAACGCGTCGACTATGATCCCGAAAGGACCATCGTCGTCACCATCGGCCTTCTCTACATCATCCAGCAGGCCACGCTGATGACCTACGGCCCCGAGGCGCGCCCCGTGGAGCCGCCGTTCAACACGCGCCTGGCGTTGCCCTGGGTCGAGTGGGGCACAAACGGGCCGCAGCTCTACTGGCCTTGGGGCCTCAGCACGACGAGCTACAAGCTCGCGGTGATCGGCGCGGCGGTGGCGGTGGTGCTGGGGATCTGGCTCTTGATGACGCGGACGCGGATCGGGCTGGTAATGCGGGCGACACAGCTTGACCGCGATATGGCACAGGCCTTCGGCATCCCGGTGGAGCGGATCTATGCACTGGTCTTCGGCCTCGGCGCGGGGCTCGCCGCGCTCGGTGCAGTACTGATCGTGCCGATCCAGCAGGCGCATTACCTGATGGGGCACGACCCGCTGCTCTTGAGCTTCATCGTGGTGATCATCGGCGGGCTCGGCTCCTTGCCCGGCACAGTGGTCGCGGCGATCCTGATCGGGATGTCGGATGGCATCATCTCGGTCTTCTTCACACCAACTCTGGCGAAGGTGCTTGCGACTCTCCTCGTCGCCTTCGTGTTGATCTTCCGCCCGCAAGGCCTGTTCGGCCCGAAACCCGCATGAGCGATCTGCGGAAGTCCCTGGCCCTGCATCTCGGTCTTCTTGGGCTGCTCGTCGTGCTGCAATTCCTTCTGCCGGCCTACCACCAGGGCAACCTTGCGCGGATCATGGTGCTGGCGAGCTATGCAATCGGATACAACATCCTCTTCGGCTATACCGGGCTTTTGAGCCTCGGCCACGCGATGTTCTTCGCCGCGGGCATGTACGGCATGGCGCTGACCGTGAGGCATCTCGGCTGGACGCCCGCCCCGGCCCTGATCGCGGGGATCGTGAGCGGCTCAGGGCTCTCGCTTGTCGTCGGCGCGCTGGCGCTGCGCACAGTCGGGGTCGCCTTCATGATCGTCACGCTAATGTTCGCGCAGTCGGGATATCTGCTGATCCTCTATTTCGGCGACTGGACACGTGGAGACGAGGGTTTCGTTATCCAACAGGCACAACGGATCCTCTGGGGCATCGATCTCAGCGCGCCCACGGCGCGGTATTTCGCGGCCTGGGTGCTTTTTTCAGCCTGCCTGCTACTCTCGCTCTGGGTCGTGGCGCGGCCCTTCGGCAAGACGCTGGTGGCGATCCGCGAGAATGAGGACCGGGCGCAGATGCTCGGCTACGACGTTTTCGGTCACAAGCTGGGCGCGGTGGTGCTGTCGGGCACAATCTCGGCGGCCGCGGGGGCGTTTTACGGGCTTCTCTTCGGCTACGCGGGCGCGAGCTTCGCTGGCGTGCAGTACTCGATCCTGCCGTTGTTGTGGGTGCTCTTGGGCGGCGCGGGCACCCTGATCGGCCCCTTCATCGGCACGCTCTTCACCTTCTACCTGATCGATGTCACCAGCGGGGTCACCACGGCCTATATGCTGATCGTCGGCGTGGTGCTGGTGGCGCTGACCTTGTTTGCACGGCAGGGGATCGGCGGCGAGTTGCGCGCGCGGGTCTGGCGGTGGTTGCCATGACGATTCTGAGCGCACTGGGGCTGACCAAGACCTTCGGGGGGCTGCACGCCGTGCGAGGCGTGGATTTTGACCTGCCCGAGGGCCAGATCCGCGCGCTGATCGGGCCGAATGGGGCGGGCAAGACCACCTTCGTCGGCATGCTTTGCGGGCGGCTTCTGCCGACCGAGGGGAGCGTCAAGTTCGACGGCGAGGACATCACTAGGCTGCCCGCCCATAAACGCATCCGACGCGGGATGGCCTATACGTTCCAGATCACCTCGATATTCGACAAACTCTCGTGCACCGAGAATGTCTCTCTGGCGGTCCGTCGTCGCGGGGGTGACGAGCGCGGGGACGTTCCTCGGGCGCTGGAACGCGTCGGGCTCGGTGCGCATGGCGCCTATGCGGCGGGGGACCTCAGCTATGGCCACCAGAGGCTACTCGAGATCGCGATGGGGCTCGCACAGACCCCGCGGCTTTTGATCCTCGACGAGCCGACGCAGGGGCTGTCGGACAATGAGGTCGATGCCTTTAAGGCTCTGATCCGGGGTCTGGCTGCCGAGACCACGATCCTGCTGATCGAGCACAACATGGACGTGGTGATGGAGACCGCCGACGTCGTGACGGTGCTGAACTTCGGTGAGATTCTGGCGGAGGGCACCCCCGACGAGATTCGCGCCGACACCGCTGTCCAGGCCGCGTATCTGGGGACCGGGTGATGCTGCGGCTCGACTGTATCGGCACTGGCTATGGTCACGCGAAGATCCTGCGGGAACTCTCGCTTACGGTGGAGCCCGGCGAGATCCACTGCCTTCTGGGCCGCAACGGAGCAGGCAAGACGACGACGATGAAGGCGATCACCGGGCTGCTACCGCTTTGGGAGGGCGGCATCACGCTCGACGGCGGCGATATCGGGGCGCTGCCGGCGCATGAGGTGGCCAGGCAGGGTGTCGGTTACATCCCGCAGGGGCGCCGGCTTTTCACTGAACTCACCGTGGCGCAAAATCTCGAGATCGGGCTGATGACGCGGGGCTCGGGGCCCGAGGTGCGGGCCCGGGTGCTGGAGCTCTTTCCCCGGCTGCAGGAACGGCTGACCCAGCGCGCGCAGACGCTCTCGGGAGGGGAACAGCAGATGCTCGCAACGGCACGCGCGCTTTGCATCGAGCCAAAGGTGCTGCTGCTCGACGAACCGACCGAGGGGCTACAACCCTCGATGATCGAGGCGATCCGCTCGGTCATTGTCCGGCTGCGGAATGAGGGCGTGGCGATCCTGCTGGTTGAACAGCGCGTCGATGCGGTGCTGAATGTCGCCGACCGGGTGACCTTCATCGAGAACGGGCGCAGTCAGGAGACGCTCGAGGCGTCGGTGCTGCGTCGGGATCACGGGATCATCGACCGGTATCTCGGCGTTTGAACGGGGTGGCGTTGACAGGTCCCGGGCGGCGGCGCACTCTGCGCATCGCGACTTGGAACTGGCTGCAAGGGGGACCCGGGTGGACGCGTATCACCGGCCGACGGATCTGGACGAGGCGCTGCGGATTCTCGCCGCCGAGCCGGTGCGGATCGCCGCCGGATGCACCGACCTCTTCCCGGCGACAGAAGCGAAGGCCTTGTCAGGCCCGATCCTCGATATAGCGGCCATTGAGGGACTGCGTGGGATCACGTCGACGGACGCTGGGATCCGCATCGGCGCCGCCACGACCTGGACGGATGTGATCCGCGCCGATCTCGCGCCGGCCTTCGACGCGTTGAAGCTCGCCGCGCGCGAGGTCGGGTCGGTGCAGATCCAGAACGCGGGCACAGTGGCGGGAAATCTCTGCAATGCCTCGCCGGCGGCGGATGGGGTGCCCTGTCTGCTGGTTTTGGATGCGTCGGTGGAACTGGCCTCGGCGCAAGGGCGGCGGTCGTTGCCTTTGTCGGAGTTCCTGATGGGTCCGCGCCGCACGGCGCTGGAGCCGGGTGAAATGATGACAGCGATCACCATTCCGAAGATGGCGCTCTCTGGGCGATCGAGTTTCCTGAAGCTCGGTGCGCGGAAGTACCTGGTGATCTCCATCGCGATGGTCGCCGCGCGGCTGGAGGTGGAGGACGATACGATCCGCGAGGCTGCCGTCGCCGTGGGGTCTTGCGGGCCGGTGGCAACACGTCTTCCCGCGCTGGAGAGCACATTGATCGGTGTGCCGGTCGGCGAGTCCGGGCGAGTGGTTCATGGCGACCTCGTGGAGCCTTTCCTCGACCCGATCGCCGACATCCGCGCCTCGGCCGCGTACCGGCGCGAGGCGGCGACCGAGGCGGTGCGGCGGGTGCTTCGTGACCTGACCCAAACAGGTTCGAAGGCTGCGGCATGAACAAGCGCTTCGACAACCTGTCCCTCACGGTCAACGGCGCGCCCGCAGTGGTGGCCGCGCAGCCGGGGCGGCGGCTTTCGGAGGTGCTGCGCGAGGATCTGGGGCTTTTCGGCACAAAGGTCGGCTGCGACGCGGGCGATTGCGGTGCGTGCACGGTGCTGCTCGACGGCGAACCGGTCTGCGCTTGCTTGACGCCCTCGGCGCGGGCAGCGAGCGCGCGGGTCGAGACGGTCGAGGGACTCGGTGCGGGCGGATCCTCGGCGCTGCAGCAAGCCTTCCTGCGCCATGGCGCGGCGCAATGCGGGATCTGCACCCCTGGGATGCTGATGGCGGCCACGGTTCTCCTGCGCGACAACCCGTCGCCCACCCGGGCCGAAGCCGAGGAGGCGCTCGGCGGCGTGCTCTGCCGCTGTACGGGGTATGCCAAGATCATCGATGCGGTTTGCGACGTGGGCGCGGCCGAGGCGCCATCGATGCCCGGGGCCGGTGCCGCCGTGGGCGCGCGGATCGAACGGCTGGATGGAGAGCCCAAGGTGCTCGCGACCGAAGCCTATGGTGCCGACCAGACCGCGGAGAACATGCTCGAGGTCCGCGCGATCCGCTCGCCGTACCATGCAGCGGGCTTCAAGGTGGGCGACATCACCGCCTGGGTTCGCGGCCGTGCGCAGGTGTTCACCGCCGCCGACATCCCCGGCCGCAACCGCTTCGGCGTCATCCCGCCCTTCGCCGACCAGCCCGCACTCGCCGAAGACCGCGTGCGCCACAAGGGTGAGGCGATCGCGATCGTAGTCGGCGAAACCGCGGATCTTGACGCACTGGACTTCACCACTTTCCCGGTGGAGTGGGCCGAGGAGGCGCCCGCCACCGACCTCTCCACCCCGCCCACGCGCCCGGTGCACGAGACCCGAGAGAACGGGCTGCTGATCGCCGGCAAAGTGGTCACCGGGGACGCTGAGGCCGCGCTCGCCGAGGCCGCCCACAAAGTCGAGGGCAGCATCGAGACGCCCTACATCGAGCACGCCTATATCGAGCCCGAGGCCGGAATGGCCTGGCGCGACGGCGACATGCTGGTGATCCGGGCCTGCACCCAGGCGCCGATCATGGATCGCGACGACACCGCGCTCGTGTTGGGCCTACCGCCCGAGAAGGTGCGGATCATCCCGACGGCGGCGGGGGGCGGATTCGGCTCGAAACTCGATCTGTCGTTGCAACCGCTGATCGGGCTTGCGGCGCTGAAGACCGGGCGGCCCTGCCGGATGGTCTACAGCCGGGCCGAGTCGATGATCTCCACGACCAAGCGGCACCCCGCGCAGATGACTGCCCGGATCGGCGCGGATTCGGACGGGCGGCTGAGGGGGATGGTCTTCGACGGTGATTTCAACACCGGCGCCTATGCCAGCTGGGGCCCGACCGTAGCGGTGCGGGTGCCGGTGCATGCCTCGGGGCCTTACCGTGTGCCGAACTACGCCGCCGAGGCGCGGGCGGTGCACAGCAACGGACCGTCCTCGGGCGCGTTCCGGGGCTTTGGCGTGCCGCAGGCGGCGATCCTGCAGGAGACGCTTTTCGACGATCTGGCCGAGGCGGCGGGGCGCGACCGGCTGGTCTTCCGGCGGCTTAACGCGATGCAGGACGGCGACCGATCGGTCTGCGGGCAGGAGCTTAAGGGAGTGGGCATCGCCGAGTGCCTCGACGCCTTGGTGGAGCCTTGGGAGGAGGCCTTGGCGAAAGTTGCGACCTTCAATGCTCAGTCCGCTGGACGCAAACGCGGCGTCGGGGTGGCGAGTTGCTGGTATGGCTGCGGCAATACCGGCTTGCCGAACCCGTCGACGATGCGGGTCGGGATCACCGCCGACGGTGCACTGCGCATCCACCAGGGGGCCACAGATATCGGCCAGGGCGCCAACACAGTCATAACCCAGATCTGCGCCGATGCTCTGGGTCTGCCGGTGGGCCAGTTCGAGGTGATTGGGCCGGACACCGGCGTGACTCCGGATTGCGGCAAGACCTCGGCCTCGCGCCAGACCTATGTGACCGGCAAGGCGGCGGAGCTGGCGGGCAAGGCGTTGCGCCAGGGGATCTTGGCGCGGACGAAAATGGGCGAGGGTGCCAAGCTGATGTTGGCGGGCGGCGCGGTGCGGGTCTCGGACGGGGTGGAGCTGCGGGAGATCGCCCTGGCCGAGTTGCCGGTGGATGCGAACGGCTACGTGCTCGCCGCCGAGGAAACCTATGACCCGCCGACGGAGGGTCTCGATGAGAACGGGCAGGGCAAGCCCTACGCGGTCTACGGCTACGGTGCGCAGATCGCGACGGTCGAAGTAGATATGGCGCTGGGTACCGTGAAGGTGCTGAAGATCGTCGCCGCCCATGATGTAGGCCGCGTTGTGAACCCCATGCTTGCCGAAGGGCAGGTGGAGGGCGGCGTGGCGCAAGGTCTTGGCCTCGCGCTGATGGAGGAATACGTACCCGGGCGGACCGAGAACCTGCACGACTACCTGATCCCCACGACCGGCGACATGCCCGAGATCCGTTCGATCTTCATCGAGAAGCCCGATCCCGAGGGGCCGATGGGCCTCAAGGGGCTGGGCGAGCATGTGCTGATCCCGACGGCGCCCGCGATCCTCAACGCGATCCGGCATGCGAGTGGTGCCCGGATCACCAAGCTTCCCGCGCTTCCGCACCGGGTGCTTGAGGCGATCAGGGCTGCGGGATGACCGGCGAAGCGCCGACCCGGGCCGACACCTCTGCCGGGCAGATGCCGGCGGACAAGGCGCCTTCGGTCAAGATCCGCTGCGATGCCTGTCCGGTGATGTGCTACGTCGCCGAGGGCCAGACCGGCGCCTGCGACCGCTATGCCAATCAGGACGGCCAGATCATCCGCTGCGACCCCCTCACGATCATCGACAAACGCATCGCCGAGGGCAGCGAGGTCGTGCCGTTCCTCGCCTCGGATTGGACCGGAAGCGTGGTTCCCGAGGACACGCTCTTCGTCACCGCCGTCGGGTCCGGCACCACCTATCCCGATTACAAACCCGCGCCGTTCATCGTCAGCCGCGAGGTCGAGGGCGTCGATTTCGTGACCGTCGTGACCGAGGCGATCTTCAGCTATTGCGGGGTCAAGGTAAAGATCGACACCGACCGGCATCTGGGACACGAGGCCGCCATCGTGCGTGCCGAGGGCGAGGTGATCGGCCATGTGATGACCTCGGAATACGGCTCGCAGATGTTGTCGCTGGGCGGGGTGGATCACCTCACCGGCGGGTCCAAGGCCGAGGGGCGGGTGACCTGCGATGCGCTCTTGCGGCTGTGCAATTGCGAGCCGGTGACGCTGACGATTGATGGCGGGGCCGAGGTCGTCGTGCAGGCTGGACAACCACCGATCGTCGACGGGCACCGGGAAGAGCGGATGCGGGTTGGCTGCGGCTCCGCCACGATCGGGATGTTCGCCGACCAGTGGCAGGGACTGGTGGACGAGGTCGTGGTGGTCGACGATCACATCACCGGGGTCGTCAGCGAACACCAAGCCGGCAAGGTGATCGGCTGGCCGGATACGGGCATACGGATCAAGGGGCGGCGGTCCACGCCGGGGCGGTATTTTCAGGTCGCGGAGCCGGGGCTCGGCTGGGGCGGGACGAATATAGAGGATCCGCTGACGATCCTCGGCCCCTGGCAGCCCAAGAAGGGTGCGCGGCCCGGACTGACACTGCTGATGGTCTCCACGACCGGCGAGCAATACGCGTATTTCGTTCTGGATCAG
>JAAUYH010062646.1_pt1 | contig 15826 bp, 14 predicted proteins | sample 7278061 | NCBI WGS metagenome assembly JAAUYH01 (sample SAMN14350203, study PRJNA611818) | marine sediment metagenome | isolation source: surface marine sediment (0.6m) | place: French Polynesia: Moorea | collected 2018-08
CAGCGTCGTTCACGGCCCATACCTGCCGTTCACACCAATTCACAAATCTAACTCAGATTTCCCGAAAGCTGTCATTCAACCGGTTGGGTTTTCTAAGGTCGGTAAGCGGACTTTTCTGCCTTTCCTGACCTTCAGATCAACGTCTGCTTTGCTGTAATTTGGCTATTTCTTGCGTTTGCAACGTTGACCTCCCTACAATTTCAGGATCGATCGTCCTGCATAATTAGCAATAGAACCAAGCGCTTCCTCGATACGAATGAGCTGATTATACTTTGCCAGCCGATCAGAGCGGGCGAGTGACCCGGTTTTGATCTGTCCGCAGTTTGTTGCAACTGCCAGATCAGCAATTGTTGTGTCTTCCGTTTCACCTGATCGGTGCGACATAACATTCGTGTAGCTAGCTCGGTGTGCGGTCTCCACAGCTTCCAGGGTTTGGGACAAAGTACCAATCTGGTTTACTTTGACGAGCATTGAGTTAGCGCATCCTTTTGCGATTCCGTCTGCAAGCTTATTTGTATTTGTGACAAACAAATCGTCGCCAACCAGTTGACATCGGTTTCCAATTGCGTCGGTCAGGGACTTCCAGCCATCCCAATCATCTTCTGACATGCCATCTTCAATTGAAATGATTGGGTAGTCATCGACGAGTGCAGAAAGATAGGCAACATTCTCGTCTGAACTTAGTGTCTTGTCCTCACCTGAGAGAACGTAGTTGCCGTTTTTGTAATATTCTGTCGCTGCGCAATCGAGCGCCAGATATATATCCTCGCCCGGTTTGTAACCTGCAAGCTCTATCGATTTCTGAATGAAATCCAGTGCGTCTCTAGTTGAACTAAGGTTGGGTGCAAAACCACCTTCATCGCCAATCCCTGTTGAGAGACCGGCAGCCGAGAGTTGTCCTTTTAGCGTATGGAATACCTCAGCGCCCATTCTCACAGCTTCGCGTATTGATGAAGCCGATATGGGCATTATCATGAATTCTTGCATATCAATCGGGTTTTCAGCGTGCTCACCGCCGTTGATGATATTCATCATAGGCACCGGAAGAACGCGTGCAGAAGTGCCGCCAACATATCGAAATAGAGGCTGTTTGGTGTGAGCGGCGGCCGCTTTCGCAACAGCTAGAGAGACCCCAAGAATTGCATTCGCACCCAAGCGGGATTTATTCGGTGTTCCATCAATATCATTAAGTGCGTGGTCTATGAGCGGTTGATCAAGGGCACTCAGCCCTGAAAGTTTATCTGCAAGCTCGTCATTAACAGCGTCAACGGCTGACAAAACGCCTTTTCCAAGATAGCGCTCCTTGTCACCGTCTCGCTTTTCAACTGCCTCATGCGCACCTGTTGAAGCACCCGATGGCACAGCTGCCCGTCCTTCTGACCCGTCCTCCAGCAGGACATCTACTTCAACCGTAGGGTTTCCTCGACTATCAAGAATCTCGCGTGCAAATATTTTTCTTATTGTTTCCATGATCTCTTTCTATCTGCCCAAATAGGCAATCTTCAGTGAGTCTGTTGAGCCTGTCTGTCCCATTGTCGAGCCGGATGTAACCACGACAGGCTGGTCAGGTTTGATAAGGTCTATGTGATCCAAGCTTGCTGGAATTCGCCCTTCGCGTGCCGACTTGAATTCATTCTCACAATTGCTGACGGTTGGGGTGACGCCCCAGACAAGGTTGAGAGGACGGGCAATATTCTCGTTAGGACAGATCGCCAGGATTGGGACATCGCTTCGAGTTTTTGCAACCCGAACCGCAGTCGCCCCGGTCTCCGTATAATTTACGATGCATGAAGCGTTTCTGAGCTTGGCAAGAATACCTGCGGCGCTTGCAATGGAGCTAGAATCATCGGGTGCATCAATAATCTGAGCCTCGATTTTGCGAGGCTTGTCTTTGAAGGCAGCTTCGGTTGCCAGCGCTATTGACGCCATGGCTTCAACTGCTTCAATCGGGTATTGTCCGGCTGCACTCTCAGCTGACAGCATAACAGCATCAGCGCGTTGCATGACGGCGTTGGCGACATCCGATGTTTCTGCACGAGTTGGTAACGGCGCAAAAATCATGCTTTCCAGCATCTGTGTAGCAACGATGACCGGTTTGCCGATTTTGCGTGCTTTACTGACGAGCGAGCGTTGTATTGCGGGGAGTTCGTGCCACGCGCATTCAACACCGAGATCACCGCGAGCAACCATAATCGCATCGGTATACAAGAGAATCTCGTCAATATTCGTGACTGCAATCGGCTTTTCAATTTTGGCCACGATTTTCGCTTTGCCGCCGATCAGCGCATTCAATTCTTGAATGTCCTCGGCTCTCTGCACGAAAGACATGGCTACCCAGTCAACACCAAGTTCCAAAGCAAAACGCAAGTCTTCACGGTCTTTTTCGGTGATTGGATCCACTTTGAGTGTTGTATCCGGGAAGTTGACGCCTTTACGGTCTTTCAGAACGGCAGCATTCAACACTTCTGCAGTGAACTTGCCCTGTTCCGCTTTTGAAACGCGTAGTCGGATGCGTCCATCATCAATCAGTACCAGATGCCCTTCTTCAACGGTTTCAAAAATTTCGGGGTGAGGGAGCGGCACATCATTAGATCCAAGGGGCTCCTCACTGACAAATGTGACTTCATCACCAATCTCCAATGGTCGTTCACCACCGGGAACGACACCAATGCGGATTTTCGGGCCTTGGAGATCCGCAAGAATAGCAATAGATCTGTTTTCGGCGGCTTCGATTGCTCGAATTTGCGCATGGACCTTAGAATGGTCTTCATGGCTGCCATGGCTAAAGTTTATCCGGAAAACGTTAGCACCTGCTGTCGCAAGCGCAGATATATTCTCTGGCGTGTTTGAGGATGGCCCTAGGGTGGCGACAATTTTCGTGTGCCGGCGTTTATCGTTGTTCATGTATTTCGTCTCAGGAATGTCTAAGGATAATCGCAATGTCCATGACATTGGTACCGGTTGGACCCGTGATGATTTGATCTCCGACTCTCGCTAGGAAGTCTGCCGAGTTGGCAGAAACGATCGCTCTTTCACCACCTGAGCATGAATCGAACGTTTCACCGTCCAGATAGGCACCAGCCGCATCTGTAGGCCCATCAGTTCCATCGGTTCCAGCGACCAAACCTGATATGCCTTGTCGTTTTCTAATGCGTTTAGCGAGATGTAGAGCCAAAGCCTGATTTCTACCGCCGCGCCCTGGTTTTTCAGGAAGAACCACTGTTGGTTCTCCTCCGTAGACATAGATACCGCTCGGGCCATTTTCGATGTCTGAAGCAATACGTTCGGCAACATCACGCACATCATCATACATGGTTTCGGCATTTGCTACGATCCTCAAACCAAGGGAGTCCGCGTAATCGACAATGGCCTTACGCGCCACGAGATTCGAAGCAACAATATGCGCACCATATTCAAACGAATGATTGTCTGGTTCAGCACCGATACCCGAACCGATAACGTCCAGAGCGTCGCCGCACACGTCGGAGATTGCCAGCACATCAACGCGGCTGCCCTTGAATTGTGATAGGAGCTTACCCCCTTTGATCGCGGATATAGTCTTCCGCCGTTTATTGATCTCCGCTATGTCCGCTCCACACGAAAGTGCCTCTTCGGTCAACTCAAACAGCTCTTCATTGGTGCAATCCTCTCGAAGATGCTCAACGAGAGCAGATGCGCCACCAGAGACCAAAAAAAGCAACCGATCCCTAGGCCCGCATTCTCTCACGAATTCGAGCAGTCTTGCTCCTGCCCTAAGTGAAGAATGATCGGGAACCGGGTGTGAGGTTTCAAACGCTTCGACATTATGCCCCAGCTCTGAAGAGCCAATGTGCCCGGTCTTTGTTACGATAAGACTTGGGGCAAATGTTCGCCACGCCTGCGGAAGGCCTTCGAACATGGAAACGGCTGCCTTCCCAACAGATATGATTTTGGTTGGCGCTTCTATCCCGGTTTGTTCGAGACCGTTCTGGACGGCTGTGTAGCCTTTGACAGCCAGAACACCACTGCGGAACAACCGCGTCAGCGTTGTTCGGTCAGATTCATACGGGGTGATCCTGTCTTGTCCGCACATGTCGTCCTCTTAATGGTTTTTTTTAATACCACTATGTATATTCTATTCCGATGATAAATTTCAAGTAGCTTTTTAAAATGTTACAATATCATGATTTTACAGAGATTTTAGCCTGTGAAAATTTTTCTCTTGCGGTTTTTATTAAACCGATGCATATAAATACGGTCTTTTTTAAACCGGGAGGAATATCGTGAAAAGATTGATAACCGCAACCGCTGCCGCTCTCTTGGTAGCAACCACAGCAATCTCAACTGCTAACGCTGAACCAGTACGCTTGAAGGTCGCTTCATCGTTTCCATCATCACAACCATTGCTCGGCTCATCTGGCGTTGCTTTGACGGAATCCGTTACGGCAATCACCGGTGGTGACGTCGAAATGCGCTTCTTTGAGCCAAACGCATTAGTGCCGCCGCTTGAAGTTCTTGACGCAGTAGGCGCAGGCACTGCTGATGCTGCTTGGACAAACCCAGGCTACAACACGAAGAAGGATATTGCCTTCGCACTATTCTCAGCTGTGCCGTTTGGCCCAGGTGCTGGCGAATATGCTGCTTGGATGTTCTATGGCGGCGGACAAGAGCTCCTTAACAAGAAACTCTACAACAAGTTCAATGTTCATTCAGAAATCTGCGGTGTATCTCCTCCAGAGACCGCAGGTTGGTTCCGTGAAGAAGTAACTTCTCTGGACCAGTTGAAAGGCAAGAAGATGCGTTTCTTCGGCCTTGGCGCACGCGTCATGCAGCGCTTGGGCGTTGACACGCAGCTTCTGCCAGGTGGTGAGATTTATCCAGCTCTCGAGCGTGGTACGATCGACGCTACCGAATACTCTATGCCTGTCGTTGATGAGAGCGCAGGCTTCTATCAACTAGCGAAGTACAACTACTTCCCAGGGTGGCACCAGCAGTCAACATTGCAGGACCTGATCATCAACCTGGATACCTGGAACGGTATGACTGAAGCTCAACAGCTTGCTATCCGTACAGCTTGTCGTGCGAACTACACCAATATGCTCGCCGAAGGTGAAGCCATCAACGGGGTTGCACTGACACGTTTACAGGAAAAGCACGGTGTGAACGTGCGTAAGTGGAACGAAGAGCAACTGGCGCTGTTTGAAGAAAACTGGAACGCGGTTGCAGAAGAGCTCAAGGGCGAGTCCGAAATCTTCGCCGAAGCATGGGCAAATCTTCAAGAGTTCCGCGCAGGATACAATGTTTGGAAAAATAACGCCTATCTCAAGTAAGGCTTAAATTCTCGATGCCGGGCTATCCCACGCCCGGCATCTTTGTATCTGGAGCTCTAAATGTCTTTCGCACCCATCTACCGGCAGTTGGACCGGCTGTTGGGGGTCATAGCGCGCATTGGCGGCATCGCCATGCTCGCGCTTGTTTGCATCACAGTATATGATGTAATGACCCGCTACTTCGGTCTTCCAAAATTCGCTGGCCTCAACTCGACCATGTTGCAGGAAAGTGAATATTGGGCACACACGATCCTCTTTTCACTCGTCATGGCCTACGCGTTCACACGTCAAGCACATGTTCGGATCGATCTGGTTCGTGATCTGGTCCCCACCAAAGTCAAATATTACTTCGAGATTTTTGGTCTCGTAGTCTTCTTGCTGCCGTTCTCAGCAATTGCGGCACGCTATACTTATAACTACGTTTACATCTCTTGGCGTGATGCAGAAGTTTCTCCTTCGACGATAGGTCTGACGAACTTCTGGATTATCAAATCCATGTTGCTGGTGATGTTCGTTTTACTGTTCATTGCTGGTGTATCTCAGCTTCTAAAATGCATTGATGGCCTGCGTGGCAAGCTAGATGAAGAAGAAGAACTCCGCACACTAGGCGGAGGTCATTGATATGACATTTGCAGAAATTCTTCCTCTTCTCATGTTCCTTGCGTTGGCGGTATTCCTGTTCTCAGGATTTCCGGTTGCGTTCATTCTCGGCGGCATTGGTCTGTCTTTTGCTTTCATAGCCATTCTCGTTGACCCATGGCTTTTTGACTGGCCACAGTTCAACGCCATTCCGGCGAGGGTCTACGGGTCGATTGCTGAAAATCTGATCCTAACAGCGATCCCGATGTTCATCTTCATGGGTACGATGTTGGAAAAGTCCGGCATTGCGAAAGATTTACTGAACTGCCTGCAATATTTGCTTCGCCGTGTTCCAGGTGGTCTTGCCTTGTCTGTTGTCATGATGGGTACAATTCTGGCAGCCACAACGGGTATCATTGGCGCATCTGTTGTGATGATGTCACTTCTCGCACTGCCAGTGATGATGCAGAAAAATTACTCACCTGCCTTATCATCCGGCACAATCGCTGCATCGGGCACATTAGGTATTTTGATCCCCCCATCGATCATGTTGGTCATCATGGCCGACTTGTTGTCAAAGTCCGTTGGCAACCTTTTCGTCGCAGCGATCATTCCAGGCTTTATGCTTGCGGGTTTTTACATGATCTACATCGTGACGATCTGTTGGCTTAAACCTGAGCTGGCACCCAAGCTCGACAAGGACTTCAAGCTTAACGTACGTGGCGGCACAGCTGTTATGGTTTTGCGATCGTTCGTTCCTCCGGTCCTTCTAATCACGATGGTACTGGGCTCTATATTGGGAGGCCTTGCCACACCGACCGAAGCTGCATCTGTTGGCGCTGCAGGAGCTATCCTGCTAGGCCTTTTGAATTTGGTTATATTGCCAAAGCTCGGCGTTCAGGAAATGTCCTTTGACGGAACTGAAAACATAGACACTGAAGAACCAGCGGAACGAGGTTCGTTCCTTGGGTTTGTTAGGGTCGTATGGGATGTGGTGCAACGGTCAGCTCTGACCAATGCCATGATCTTCGGTATCTTTATTGGTGCGACACTGTTCTCTTACGTCTTCCGCCAAATTGGTGGCGAAGAAGTGGTTATCCATATTTTTGACAGTTGGGGATTGGATAGTTGGGGTATTCTCATTGCACTGATGATGCTTGTGTTCTGCCTTGGCTTCTTCTTTGACTGGATCGAGATCACACTGATTGTGCTGCCGGTGTTCGCGCCAATCATTGCGAAGCTGGATTTTGGCGATCATGTCGCTGCTGTGGATATGGTTTACTGGTTTGCTATTCTCATGGCGATCAACCTGCAAACCTCTTTTCTCACACCACCTTTCGGATTTGCGCTCTTCTACCTGAAGGCGGTGGCACCACCGGAGATCAAGATCCAGAACATCTACAAGGGGATCATTCCTTTCGTCATCCTGCAGCTTATCGGCCTCGCATTGGTTATGCGGTTCCCTGAGCTTGCGATGTGGCTGCCTCGGGTGCTCCTCAACTAGAGCAGGTGGGAGGCAGGGAAGGCCAGGTCATTCCCCTCCCGGTGACCTGGTCGTTTCTTGATCTTTATTTGTGGTGTAACCCCGTATACAAGGGTTAGTCATGCAAAGTCTGTCAATTAAAATTCCCAATGTTTCCGAAAGCTTAGAGACAAAACTGGAAGCATTGATTATGGGGGGCGCATTTTGGCCCGACCAACCCTTGGTCTCTGAGCGCAAGCTCGCCGAGGAGTTTAACGTATCGCGGACATCATTGCGATCTGCTCTGGCCAATCTTTGCGACAGCGGTCTTCTACACCTGATGAAACGCCATCACGTTACGAATGTGATGGCTGATTTGCTTGGCCCCGGCCTTCAGGACATAGCCAAAAACGAGCCAAAACACATCTTGAATTATTGGACGATCCTGTTCCATGAAACTGTTTTGCTCGCTCGAAAAAAAGCACGAAACAGCGACAAGGTCCAAATTCAAAAGCATGCTCGTGAGCTGAAAAAATGCATAGTCGGCGGGTTAAAAAATGAAGCTGTTGAAACATTCGAACACTTGACGAGGGCTGTCTTCAATTCGTGCTACAACTTCTTTCTTAGTCAAACGCACCATGCTCTTTTCACTGTTTCATTCCCATTATTCAAAAACGGCGTGGCGAAACTATGTGAAGTGGCGGCAGACGATGTACGCATATTGAAGCAAATCGATGGTATTTCTGAATTAGAATTCGACATCGATATTTGGCGAGCTGCATTGAAGCATGGGTTTGCTCTTGAAAGCGAAGAATTTTCAGCCCTGAAAGTGAATGGCGTCACGGCCGACAAGATTATAGAGGCAACACTCCGTCATGCAGTTGCTTTTGAATCAGTCTATGAATTGCGGATGATATCTGAGAAACATGCGGCATCTGAAGGTGCTGCAAACGCGACCAGTGATCAAAAGAAAGAGCTTGAGACACATCTGGAGGAAATGACAGTTTTAGCAGACCTTGCTTCTTCAGAATATAGCCGTCTTGATACTGAACTTCATCGCAGGATCGCGTTATCATCTCAAAATCCAGTGTTCGAAGTGATTGATGCTGCACTGTCACCGATATTCTCTCAAACAACAAATCAATGGTTGGCTCGACATTTGGAACTTCGCCGCGATCAGTCGGCCATCCACTTGCAACACACACAGATAGTAGAAGCGATACTTGCCTCGGACGCGAAAGATGCACGTGAACACATGGAAGAGCATTTAGCTTATGTGCTCAGGAACTTGCGCTTTATGAGAGAGCAGGACCACCTGCATGAAATCGCTACAGCACGACGCTTACTTTCTTAATCAATTTGAAAACTACAGCATATTTACGTCGCTCCTATTGGCATAAGTCAATGTGGTCTCAACGCAGATACAATATTGGGGTGTTGCAGACACAATTGGTCACCTTTGTTATTCTAATAGCCGTCAGCAATCCGTTGATGTTGCGGTGGTGAGGGAAGGTTAGGAGAAAGTTATGAATACTCCAAACTTACCCATGATAATTCCACCCAAACGTGCTTGGAACAAGGGACGTATCATTGGGCAGAAGCGACCGCTCTTGCCAAAACATGTCTGGGCAATACGCGTTCGCTTAGAACTGGCAAAAAACGCAAGAGATCTGGCCCTTTTTAATCTTGCTGTGGATAGCAAATTGAGAGGATGCGATCTTGTGGGTCTGAAAGTTGCTGATGTTTATTCAGCTGGACGGGTCAAAGAGCGAACCTCAATTGTTCAACGTAAAACCAAGCTGCCAGTCCAGTTCGAGATCACAGAGGTCACAAGAGTTTCGTTATCGACCTGGATAAATCATCCGGGAATGTATGGTTCAGAGTTTCTGTGGCCTGGACGCTTTCGTGAACGATTGCATATCTCGACGAGACAGTACGCTCGGATGGTAAAGACCTGGGTTTCTTCCATTGGCCTTGAGCCAAGTGGATTTGGCACACATTCACTGCGCAGAACGAAGGCTGCACAAATTTACAAGAAGACGGGAAATCTTCGCGCCGTTCAGCTTCTGCTTGGTCACACCAAAATGGATAGTACGGTTCGATACCTCGGTGTTGATCTCGAAGATGCTCTGGCAATTTCTGAAAGTGTAGAAATATAAAATACCTGCCATCGGGAACACCGGTGGCATCTCTAGAGCGGACATTCAGCCTTGTAAATCGAAATGGTAATAAGGGCTCATTCCGGTCTTCTAATTCAATTCTGATGTATGCTTTTGAATGTCAGCATTGTGTTGATGGTGCGGAGTGGAGGGATGGATAGGAGACAGTGTTATGAACACTCCAAACCTTCCCATGATCATTCCAAAACGACATGCGTGGAACAGAGGTCGAATAATAGGACAGAAGCGTCCATTACAACCCAAACACGTTTGGGCAATCCGCGTTCGATTGGAGCTTGCTGAAAGTCACCGCGATCTAGCTTTGTTCAATATGGCAGTCGACAGCAAACTTCGCGGTTGCGATCTCGTATGTATGAAAGTCGTAGATGTTTTCACCGCTGGTCGGATAAAAGAATGCGCCTCCATCGTCCAAAGCAAAACTGGAAAACCCGTTCAGTTCGAAATTACTGAGGGAACACGAAAGTCTCTTAGTGATTGGATCGGTCATCCGGGCATGACCGGTTGTGATTTCCTCTGGCCAAGCAGGTTTCATGCGCCTGATCACATTTCAACAAGGCAGTATGCGAGGTTGGTGAAAGATTGGGTAGCTGCGATCGGTTTAGAGCCGAGTACTTACGGCACACATTCGCTCCGTAGAACTAAGGCTGCACAGATTTACAAGAAGACAGGCAATCTCAGGGCTGTGCAACTTTTGCTCGGTCATACCAAGATGGACAGCACCGTTCGCTATCTTGGAGTTGAACTCGAAGATGCGCTTTCAATCTCCGAGGGCGTGGAAATCTAAAGACAACAGAGGGTCGGCATTGCTGCCGACCCTTATCGGACATTGACCATCAATTGGCGAACCTGCAATGCGGTTGTCGAAGGAGAAAGATATATAAATAATTCATAATACGTACCGCAATAAATTATTGTTGTTAGCGAAAGGATGAAGATATGGCTTCCAATGTTTTTCAAATGAGTTTCGCAAAAATTTATCCGTTGCTCGTCGACAAAGTGGAAAAAAAAGGAAAAACCAAGGATCAGTTGGACGCGATCATCGCTTGGCTGACCGGCTATGATGCTGAAGGTCTTAACGCCGCAATTGATGACGAACGTGATTTAGAAAGTTTTTTTGCCCAAGCACCTAGGAAGAATCCCAACCGAAACTTGATCAAGGGAATGGTCTGCGGAGTTCGAGTTGAGGAAATTGAAGACCCGATAATGCAGGAGATCCGATACCTCGACAAGCTAGTCGACGAATTAGCTCGCGGGAAAAAGTTTGAGAATATCCTTCGGCGTTAACGGCCTATGACGATCATTCAGCATTGCTAATGAAATTTGCTCGGATTTCTCGAATGCAGTCATTCACTTCAATTGCATTTAACGCTTTTCGCTCTTGATAGTGATTGTGCGGAAGCTTTCTTCGTTTACGATTCAACTGATGATCATCCAATCCTTTGTGCAAGAAAAGACAATTGAATTGTATCGCCACAGATATCAACCGCTTCTTAAAAAAGATACGCATCCTTCAATGGTTCATCTTTTCAGATAAGTTGATGAGTCGGTCAAAAACGCGAGGGAACACCAGGTTTTTAAACTGCTTAGAGAATCGCTCTAAAGCGAGAACACACACGAAACGAAAATTCCTTCCCCCTATTGCTGGGGCGAGCAATATGGGGAAAGGATGTCGAGGCAAGAAAATTCTCAATTCATAGAGGCTCTCAGAAGCCTGCGATCAATTGAAATACGCAGATACATATTCCTGCTGGAAGCCCTGGGCTCGACCTGCTGCACTTGGTGTCCAGTTGCAAGCGTTGCCCGAGCATGCAAGCGTTCCTCCGAGAAAATTCTGTCCAGCCTGATTGCAGGGAGCCTGCGCCAATCGATAGCTGTTATATCCGGTTGAAACATAGCCGCTGCAGATAATGTTCCCAAGCCGGGCGGTGTAGCCATTTTGACAAACGCGAACGCTGGTCGCTCCTGCAAGGGTGACATTGACACAACCGAAGTTATTTCCACCGCCGCCGATATTGTTGCCGCCTATGCCATTGCCAACATTGTTTGGGCTTATGTTTCTGGTGCTTTGTGCCATGCTCGGGGCGGCAGTTGCCAATGCAAGTCCGAGAGTTGCTGTAAGTGTGATGATATGTGTTAGTCGCATCGTATTCTCCTGAAGTTTCAAATGAGCCAGTTCATGCAGATCAATTGTAGGGTGAGTTGCAGTAGCGGGTTTGGCCGCTGAACGATGTGTATGTGTTTGTCTGGATCACGTAAGACCGGTATTTCCCAATGCAGTATTGATAGTGTTGCTGGCTGAAGCCTGCAGTTTGCGGTGCCGGGGTCGCATATCCTGGTTGCGGCTGTATTGGTTGCTGGACTGGTTGTTGTACCGGTTGAGGGTTTTGCTGTTGGCGGCGTCCGGACCCTGCAATAATGCCGCCGATTATTCCGCCAACCACGCCTCCAATGATTTGCTCTCTGGAGCCGCCGTAGCAATTGTATCGGCAGGGTTGCGGGGTGGGCTGCGGTTGCACGCCGACATTGTTCCCCCCAATATTGTTGCCACCAATGTTTCGGGTGTTATGCTGTGCCAATGCCGGGCTGGCACTTATCATCGCTGAAAATGCGAGAACGCTGATAGTATTCATTTTCATGTGCAATTCCTTTCAAACTAATGACCCGTTTGCTTGTGGGCTGGGCTAATTGTTTCAGGAAGCAAGGTGATGAAATATCACGTGATCACACCAATTTACCGATGGACCAATTCGTATAATAATATAGCAGTTGTAATTGGCGGGCTAAGTATATGAAACCATTAGACTTCAATAAGTCCCTGTTTCATGGCTTGGACCAGGAGGGTGGCAGTCGAATGAACGTTCATTTTCCGCATCAGGTTTGTGCGATGGCTGTCCACCGTGTTCGCGCTTACACCCAGATGCTCTGCTATTTTGCTGTTGGACAGACCACGCGCAATACACTGCAGAATCTCTCCTTCCCGATTGGTCAGCTTGTACTCAGACTGGCTCTCATCCAGCATTTTCTGAATATCGTCTGCTACCACTTTCTGCCCTTGAAGTACGCTGCGAATGCCATCTGCAATTTTTTCCGGAGACGCATTCTTGAGAAAAAGTCCGTGTATACCTGCATCAATCAATTGCGAGAAAACGCCCATGATTGGCTGACCCGTGATGACAATAAACTTTGTCTCAGGAGACCATTTCTTGCATTCAAGGAATACTTCCAGCCCATTGGCGCCCGGCATGGAAAGATCAATAATTGCGCAATCCGGCCGCAGAAGTTTTATCTCGGAAATTGCATCAATGCCGTTGGAAGAATGGCCGACGATTTCAAAATCTATGCCGCTGGAAATCAGCCGCTCCATGCCTTCAATGATGAATGGATGATCATCCGCGATAAATATGGAGTTGGGCACTTAAGCCTCCGAACTGCGCTTAAACTGCTTTTGGCATTATCGTGCTGGATCATACTGACGCTGTCAATCGCATCTCCAGCCAGTGGTGAATCACTAGAAGGCGTGGCCAAGAAAGATGTGTTGGTGCTGGACGGGGCAAAGACTTCCGGCCAGCTTCAACCCCATATCCACTATTATCTGGATGAAAACTGGGAGCGCACGATCCCGGAAATCCTGGGCGAATATGCCGATCAGTTTAAACCCATTGAAACTCAGGATCCTGATTTCGGTTACACAAATTCAAAAATCTGGCTGCGCATCAATCTCAAAAACACGTCTGACCTCACCGAGAACTGGCGATTATATTTCAAGGAGAATTTCAAACAGCTGTTTGATGTGTACATCATTCGGGAGAATTTCTCTGTGGAAAATGTACTGTCGCAAGACCTGGAACGCGGCTTTAACAGCCGGCCGATACAATTTCCCGAACTTGTCGCGCCGTTGTTGATAGAACCTGGCAGCGAGGTCACAGTGCTTGTGAACTACTGGTCTGAAGGCGCATCTTACATGCAGCTTTCTCTTGAAACTGTCGCAAGTTTTGAGGAAATCGCCAGCGCAAGAACGGCGAAGAATTTTGTCTATTACGGTATGATGTTGCTCCTCATCAGCGCTGCATTGCTCTCGTTGCTGATTTTCTGGCATGTAGTGTTTGCCGCCTACATCGCCTACGCCTTAAGTACGCTTGTCTTTCTGATGCATTCCGATGGTGTGGCGTATCAATATCTTTGGCCATCGTTTCCAAAGTTCAACAGTGTCGCTTCGATCTTCATCGGTTCAGCCTTGATCATTTCCGCGTCCAATTATGCGCGAGTGTTTCTGATCACCAAGAAACGACACCGGATTGTGGATAAGGTTCTGCTTGCCGTCATCATCGTGACAACCGGATTGTTCGTCGGACACTTATTTTTTGACAATCAGTTCATCAAACGCGCGCTTGTTTTCATGTCGCTTGTTGCGGTTATTTCCTGTGTGCTTGCTGCGGTCGTAGCGTCGATCAAACGCTTCAAGGAGGTTCGGTTTTTCCTCTTTGCGTGGATCGGTGTGGTTCTTGCTGCGTTGATCATGAACTTGCGACACCAGTTTGGTGTTGAGATATCGCAAGATATTCAGAATGATTTGATCCGAATTGCGATGGTTGTGGAGGCTGCAATGATTGGATTGGCAATTGCCGACCGTTACAACCAGTCCCAGAATGCCCGACAATCTGCGTTGCAGGAAAGTCTATCGACTGCAAAACGAAACCTGCAATTAAACAAAAGACTGAACGATCTGGAAGGGCAATTTTCTGCCGCCATGGTTGCCGCGTCTGACCAAAGCCGTGAGTTTGCGAACACGATCCACGATCTCAAACAACCCATTCACGCGCTCAGATTGCGGGTTCATTCTCTAACGGAGAATTCACGCGAGCCGGAAGAAAATTCAAATGTGGAAGAAACATTTGAATATCTGGAGGAACTCGTCTCCATGCATTTGCAATCAAGTCAGACAGGAATTGTTAACCATGACCCTGGTTGCGATCAGAAAAATGCCTCCGATCTTAGCCTCAATGACGTTCTTGAAAGCGTGCATCACATGTTCCTGCCAGATGCCGAAGCGAAGGGACTGGAGTTTTCTTACGTTCCGTCCGCGCTTGAAACAGATTTGCCAAATCTGGTGCTCATGCGGATTGCAACGAACCTTGTATCAAATGCAGTGAAATATACGAGTTCTGGGAAAATACTGATGGGCTGCCGTCATATCGACGGCAAAATCGGGTTTGAGGTTCACGATACCGGTCCCGGCATGAATGCGGAGGAGTTCGAACAGGCGCTGAAGCGCAACGTTCGCCTGGATGGCAAGGACGAGCACTCCGGCAATGGCTACGGCCTCTCAATTGTCAGTGAGTTGGCTTCCACTCACAAACTCGGGCTTGGCAAATGTGCGAGCCGCACAACCGGTTTCGGGATAAGGGTCGAACTTTGCAGAAAATGAATGTTGCGGTGCGTGAGGAGACGGGGTGGCGGTCATTTGCAGAATTTCTTGATTGCTACTCCATAGGTGTCTGCTTTGCGAATGACGAAGTTTAATAGGCCATTGCAGTTGAACGGCTGCTTCCCCCCAAGAGCGGTTATTGGGAGCAGAAGTTCAATTCAAGTGTGTGAGATATACGGCTTGAATTTTTTCCTTGTAGTCCGAATTCGACTGGACTTGTTTGGCTTTGGAAGCAAAGGTTATGCAAGCGTTAGACGATGAATGTGATGGTCTGACTTGGCTGTTCGAACATTTATGTTGGCCTGCTTGAATGCGGGCTTTTCCGGGTGAGGGCGCATGAATTGCGTCGTTAGTTTGGAAAGGAAATCAAATGTCGAAACAAAGTACTCTGAAAGGCTCTGTATCCAGTCGATCTGCAGTTGATGACGGCGCCAGGGTTAGAACAGCCCAAAAAGGTAAAACTGAACTCATTATAAAGGCATTGGAACGAAAGCGCGGGGCAAGTATTCTTGAATTGAGTGAACTTACTGGATGGCAACCTCACTCGGTTCGCGGTTTCATCTCGGGAACGCTTCGTAGGAAGCATGGCCTGTCAGTTGTGCGTGAAGTGGGAAAGAACGGGGTTAGCCGTTATCGGATAGAGATAGAACGGGAGCGTGGGAAGGTAGAGCGCACCAACAAAGCAACTAATGGTGCTGCATCATGAGCGCGCTATCGCTGCGCACCGTGCATGCTGATGATTTGGCGGATGATCGAGATCTACATTGTTCAAAACCTGAATCTGAAACTCCATCCAATGCCAAATCAAGTTTATCTTCATCGTCCAAGCAAAGCGATCTTGAGTTGGCGCTGAGTTCTATCGAGATGGAAA
>JAAUYH010231570.1_pt1 | contig 15825 bp, 15 predicted proteins | sample 7278061 | NCBI WGS metagenome assembly JAAUYH01 (sample SAMN14350203, study PRJNA611818) | marine sediment metagenome | isolation source: surface marine sediment (0.6m) | place: French Polynesia: Moorea | collected 2018-08
AGACAGGGCAAGAATCAACCGGGGAAGAAGACAGGAACACCGCAACAGGAACCGACACACACCACCAACCACCACAGCAACGCAAAGCCACGAACCGACGGGGGGACAACGGGGCAACAGCACGACCAAACCCAACAGCCGAAGCACGGGAAAAAAACCAGACGACCACAACCCAGCCAGACTTATGTTTACTATTAGTAACCATACTTCTTAAATAGCTCATCAAGCTCGTTCTCTATTTTTTTTCCTTCAGAGCTGGAAAGCTCTTGTTTCTTGAGTCTTTCCATTAATTGATTGTATTTTTGTTTGTCAGAGTAGGGCATCCGACTGATTAGCTTCTCGATTTTTTCTTGCTCTTCCTTCATCTCCTCTTTAAGACTTCTTGCTTTCTGCCAGATTGATTTTTTCTCTGACTCACTGATGTTCTTCGGGTCTTTGCCTTCTTTCACTATGACATAAGTTGCCCATCCCAGAATCTCAGTGACAACCGCCGTGGTAATGGCATTTGCTGCATTCCCAATTCCGGGAATCCACTTGACGAGAAAAACAGCCCCTCTTGTTCCTACGTAAAACCCTCCAAAAATTCCCAGAACAGCCAACCCTTCGCCTACTCCAAAAGGTCTATTGTAAACACGACTTATGCTGATGATCATAGAAACTGTAAGGGTTGTCAAAGCAGCTTCATCTCCAACTAATGTTTGTGACAAAGCAGCGGCTGTTGCTGCATGGGCTACAGCAAAACCATGAATTAGCACGTTCACCATAACTATTCTTCGGTCTTTCATTGTAAAGATTCTCCAAAACAATCTAGCAACACATCATTTTGCATACATTGTCTTTCGCCATAATTTATTCCTGTAGACACTAAGGGATCTCCAATTCATCTGTCATCCCCTCAGCTACTTTATGTACGACTATCAACCCAAACACAAGCTTGCTCCTATTCTCACTGGCTTGGTAGGTAAGTGAGAAGATGTTAGCAATTAAGTACTTATACTTATATTCTCCATCGATTTTTTGTTGATGACTTAATAGCGTAATTTTTCTTAATTTCAGATTCTTCCTCAGTCTCCGGTGGCTTGTATGCAGGTCAATCCCACTATTAGCGCAAACTTCCTTGCCTCATGTGGACTCTCCCCCAGTTCTATCAACTGGAGTTCGCTTGTTTGGGTCATAGCCTTGGGCTGCTAGCTGGGCATATTCCGTGTCAGTCATGCCCAGGTCGTGGGGGTTGGTCATGGGTGATGGGGTGATGGGGGTGATCGCTATGACGAATTAGTTTTATATTGACCTATCATGAGTTTGATTCTTGAAGTGTTAGTGCAAATTGATATCGTGGGGTGGTCTGGCGAGAGTATTGGTAGAGCTTCACTGGGGAATTCATTCGAGGGTTTATTTGTTGACCGAGTGTTACACCTCCGCCCGTGGGACCAGCGAAAAATAAATGAATATATGAGCAGTGTGGAATCAATTGACGAATACTGTCAAGGGTTTGGCGAAATACTTGACCTAGCTTACTCAGTTGTAAGGAACTCCGAAGCCACATGACATCCGGTTGCTCAACAAAAATGTCAATTTCTGCCGCAGCCGATGGCACTACTTCTTTTGTTTCGTAGACACCAATTCGCGCACTAAGAGAAACGCGGATAACTACTTCTACGGACTGGGAGATAATTTTATTTGGCAAGCCAGTAACCTGAATGTTGCAGTCAACTTCCGAGGTGGAAATATTAGACCATTTCCAAGAAGCTTGCTCTCTATCAAATTGAAAGCAACGTACCTGAACGCGGTCTGATAGTAAAAATCCCAAGTAAATTACTAAGGGAATTGGAGCAAGACTGAAAATTGCAAAACGTGGCTGCCCAACATCGCGACTGTGGGCGATCACCTCCATCATTATCTTACGTTGATATGCAGCTGCTTCCTTCCAGGATTGACCGTTAACCTCAGGACGCACGAAGATAGGGGCACCGAACGGTAAATCTGGCTCCAAGGCTTGGACTACAGCGCGGATACTAATTGGAGAAAGGGTATCCTGTATAATAACAAACCAAGCTTTGTCGAGATATTCTTGGGTTTCTTGAAGTGATGTTGTTGATGAGAGAAATAAGTATTCGTACCCAGAAGGTGCCCCCAGGATTTCAGCTCTCTGTTGCAAACTTAGATCCCGTGTTATCTCCCAAAGCTCATCGCTACTAAGGGGTTTGATGGTAATATTGGGGTACTGTTCCTTTTTCTTGCGTAGTGTCTCGCGAAGAATATCTGGTGGTAAGCCACGTCTGGCGTTGTAGACAAAAACCCAAGTTTGTAAAACGTTTCCCCAGTGTTTTACCGCGCCGTCTAGGTCTTCTTCAATCTTTTTTTGAAGTTCTGCTTGTTTTAATTCATCAGGCGAATAAACTTGGAAAATTGTAGAACCTGCCTCAAATAGACCATCACATTTGCGATCGCCAATGTTGCCATAAGGACGAATCTGCGTGAATTCAGGTTTAGCACGTTTCATGATATTCTCAAATAGATGCTGAAATTCCGTCGCAGATCCTTCGTGACAGCGGTATTTGAACCATAGCCAGTGATTAAGGGTAACTGGATCGTACCGTTCAGGAGTTGTCATTAGTAATTTACTGTTGCGTCTACTACCCTTCTAGGAATTGTTAAAGCATATCGAAAACCCCGATTATTTTCATAAAATATGTATGGGTGGGTCACTTTTTGGTAGAAGTAGCTGTCCAAAACTAACTGCTACCGATGGTAGAATAGCTGGAAATAGATGTATTTCACAGTCACAACCATGTATTGCTCTGATCTGCCTAAGTAAAGCTCTCATTTCCACCTTAAATAAATCTAACTGATATTAAGTATTTAACTCACTAAGTAATTGAAAAACCAAGGTTTTTTTATTACCCTCCCAAACTCGTAAAATTTTAATGCCGATAATAATAAAAAACAAAGTATCTCCGCTAAAAATATCTTTTTTGAGCCGCTCCTGCCAACTTTTGATGTCAGTATCCGAAGGTATAGGAATGTCCTCAGGATGGGTGTGCCACTCTCCTAAATAGTTACTTATACCTCCGCTTTCGAGCCATGCTTGGTCAAGCGCGTGCTGGTGACGTTTGCGGGCACGCCAAAAGTTAAATCGCCTTCTGCGATCACCCTTCATTGGAAACGTTACTTCATCAATTACGATATCGAGGCTATCGCGGATGTATCTTCCGATTAGTACTCCTCCAGCTTCGGGTTTGCGTCGGGTGTCCTGAACATATGCCAGCATCTGTAATAATGCATAACTACTAATTTCAAGTTTTCCTCCATCTAATTTTGTAAATATAGGTAATGAAGTCACCTCTGTCCTCCACAAACCGGACACTGAGAATTGATGTAATCGTATCTGGTTGCATGTAATTGGTCAGGAGTCAGTTCATAGCGCGGGGAGGTTTGGAAACCAGCGGCGATAAAATTAGTATTGCTTCCTTTCCACGACAATATGGGACTGCCCTGCTCGCGTCCGGTCAATCCATCTAGTGCTACTTGAACAGCTAATGTTGCTGTTCTTTGGGCATCTAACGCGCTATACGGCGTATATAAACTGCCACAGCCCAAATCATCTTTGCTAAATGATTGACCGTACTCAGCAAATGCAGCGCGGTTGTGAAGCGGAGTATCTGCGGTGGTGGAAGTAAAAAGGCATTGCAAACAACCTGGTTTGGTGGAGTGGGTGAGTAGTGCGTGTCCTCCAATCCCATACGGTTCTAACCAGGTAAATATAGTGAGGGGACTTTGTAATTGCTGGTGCAACAAGTGGTTGGTATATAGCTCGACGGTGTGATTGCCTGTAGCAAAAATTGCCAAGTCAAAACTCGAGAAATCAATCAGCCCTTCTCGAATGGCTTCCTGGATGTATTTTTGGTGCGTGATTACTGATATATAAGGATACTTGCTTTCAGCTTCTTCTTTAAGTGCAGCGACTTTGGGTTTACATGGGTCTTTGTTGCCCAAGACGTGTCGAAAGGTGTTTTCCAGTTGTAAGATATCGGGGTCTACAAGCGTTAAGTGCGCGATACCTGCCTGTGCAAGGGCAGAGACTACGTATCCGCCAACTGCACCACATCCAACAATTAGAATGCGACTTTTATCAATTTGAGTTTGACCTCCACCTCGATTAAGAAGGTATTCGCGGTCTCGGCATTCAATTTGAATAAACTCTGGTGGATTTTTTACCCTTCCCGATAAAAGCGGGTGTCCGCCTGTAACGCCCGAAAATAAAACCCCAACAAGTGTCATTCCTCCACGGGGACGCGGTAATCCAAGGATAACCAGTTCCGAGGACTTCCACTTTTTCCCTAAGTGTTTGAGCCACCGATGATTATCCGTAGATAAGTTCTTCCGCACAAGCGTTTTTACTTCTTGAGTAGTCCAGAGGTGATTAGGTTTCGGTGGAAGTACAAATGTGCATTCTTGGAGCGGAACGTATAACGCCCTGCGTCGTGTCAACCAATCAAGTCCTGTTCCTTGAGTGTTAAAGTATGCTTTGACTGTACTAATTTCGTCAGCTACCAGTTCTAATTTTTTATTATCCGTGTGAATAAAAATTTTGCGTAATACGTTATCCGCAGGTATAAACGCTAGCATGGATTTAGAACAAGTCCGCACCCAATATGCGGCAAACTCATTCATAAAATCAAATCGATTGCTACCGGTGACACCTGCGTGTAGAATGTCAATGGTTTTGGTAATTGCGTCGCAAATAATGCCAGCAGGGTCTTCAGTATTAAGTAGCAGTCCCTCAGAATCTAAATAGCATATACATCCGTCTTCTTCGACGTGCGGAATGAAGCCGAGGGTATCTGCCGGACGCAGAAATACTTTTGGTAAGTCAAGGGGAAATTTGCCATCATCTCCGACTACAAGCGTTACTTCTTTGTCTTCGACTGTGATTTGTCCTTCAATTGCCCACTTGAGGGGGCAAGTTTTAAATTCCTCAAGTTCGGTTTCAGATAAAAGGCGTGCCATCTGAAGGCAGTTTTCCTGCTTCAGACGTGCAAGAATTTGTAGTCGAGTTTCTGTATCGAGCATTTATGCGGAGGCACTCGTGGAAATAATTGCTGGCGAACGTTTTTGGGCAGTGTCTTCCTTGCTTGGTACAGGAAAATCATCTTCAAATTGTTTGTGAAGGATTTCACAAGCTTCTACTGGGTCTACTTTTTGTTGTGCTTCCTCAATGGCATTAAATAAGGTTTCTAATTTCTCCTTAAATTCCTTCATCTGCTTATTGGTCATCTTTTCAAATAAGTTGCAATGAGGGGAGACGGGTAATTTTACTTCCAACCGTTCAACGATGTCGCCGTTAGAGTACACCTGCTGAAATTTTGCGAGCATGGCACTAATAAAAAGTCGCAGCGCTTCTAAATCGTCGTAATTTTTTGTATTTGTAAACGAGTCATGAGTGTAAAATGGGTTTAACCAGTGATAAGCTGCAACGGTAATACCAATTCCAATCGGTGCTGCGTTTCCGTCGCTAGGGAATTTCACATCCTTCCAGCGCTTGAGGTAACGAATGATGCGGCGAAATTGTTTATCATCTTTTCTGTCTAGGAAGTGATTCTTGATTAGGTTGATTAAAGCTTGGGGGTCAGACTCTTGCCAAAATCTATGTTCCGCAGCGGAATTTAACTTACCCTTTGCTAGATACATTTTGCCATCTAGGTTAAAGTCTTTATCTGAGTAAATCGCCAGGTCAACATGGTAAATTGGTTCGCCGTCCTGCTGGTAAAAGACTGTGACGCATGGACGTCGGATTTCAACTCGCTTGGTGTGGTTATGCAAAGCATTATGTACCCATTCTTTGATTTTCACTGGATCTGGATAGTCATCTTTGCAAATCTTGAATCTTATACCCGTATCAATATCATAATGACCATCAACAGGTTTAGTTCCAGTATCCATTGCATAACTACCCTGATCAAAGTTTTCATACTTCGGTGGCTTTCTGCCAAGGCTTTGAAAGATTTTTGTCAGTCCTTGGTCAAGGCGCTTAAGTATGCGGTCTCTCTTTTCACGAAGTATTTTGTTTTCCTCGAAGCGCTTGAGCTTAATTTTCTCGTGAAAGTTGAGCATCTGGCTCTGTACATTTGCCATAATTTTTGATTTCTTAATCCTTATGAGTCGTATTGGCTGGGTTATTTGGCATCTTGCTTGCCTGCTTTTTTATTTGCTGGTTCAATTGGAATAACTTTAATGATGTTCGTTACATTGTTAACTACCATAGAAATGGCTTTTGCTGTTCTTGTTTTAAAGGTATTCGTTAACACTATTCGCAGATGAACCATATGAATTCAGCCAACATTGGCTCACGCGATGTAGTACTTGATTACATCGCATTTTAATACTTCTTGGGCAAAAAAAGAACAATTGTATTAGTAGTAAAAACCGTACAGGAGATAGTGGTAATTTTACGGTTTTTCACTCAGTATAGTTATTAACTGAAAGTGAGGATGCGATCGCCCCCGATAAAGTTGCCCCATCTTCACCCCGCATCAAAGCAAATCTGGCAGATTTATCTGAATTTTGGTAAGCGATCGCTTTCCTAAGAACTACTACCAACCTCCAACCTCACCCATTTCCAGGAGCTTACCCCCACACCCTACATTTTCCTCTAAGAAAATCTGCGCTATTACACAGGATTGGGAGCGTTAGCTAGTTCTGAGGGATAATAAGAGTGGTTGAATTTCAGGTGATGCCCTTGGAACCAAATCAACTAGACCTATTCAAAGACACGCCAGTTGAGCCAAAACAACTGGAATTATTTGAGTATCCACCACCACCGCCACCACCCCTGTCTGGTTGAACTATTCCCCAGCAAGCAGTTTAAAACCAAACGCCGCTTCCGGAATTTGTGATGAGTGCGCTCGGAATTACAGCAGTGGAAAGTGCAAATCTATGATTACCAGATGCATAAGCTTGCGATATCCTTAAAAAATCATTCTTATGGTTAAAAAATATCCAAGCCAATAATTAAGTTGTCAGGTTAACTTCCATTATTTGCGATAACATAAGTCCCGCATTCCGTAGTTCTTTATAACATGCGCGGGAGTTTTATCAACAAGAAAGGAAGTATTCAATATTGAAATATTCGTTTCGTATATGTTATCAGCCAATCCGACTAAAAATCCGAGAGTATTTATATTCGTTTATCTAATATTATCTAATATTTATTGGCTTTGGTAGTATGCTTTTTATATGGTTTTATATGGTGCTATTTATTAAATAATGATTCCTGATTTTGATGAAAATGGTAATTTACCACCAGGGGTGTATTTTTGTGATTGGGATGAGTTTAAAGAGAGATTTGGTTATACACGCAACCGCAGAAAAATGATTCAAGGCATGGAAGCAGTAATGGTAGAATTAAAAGCTGCTGGTTGTCGAACTTTTTATATTAATGGTTCTTTTGTTACAAGCGAACCATCACCGAATGATTTTGATGCCTGCTGGGATAGGGATGATGTAAATATAGAATACCTGAGAGAAAATGCACCACTAATATTAAAGTTTTATGACAGTGCAGCACAGAAAGCTAAGTATAAAGGGGAAATTTATCAATCCGACCAACCCGTGGATGAGTCTACAATATCAATAGAGTTTTTCCAATGCGATAGGGAACAGAATCGCAAGGGTATTATAGCCATTAATTTATTGGAGTGGGAGCCATGATTAAAAACGATAAGCAGCTGGCATATTCCAAAGAATGGACTGATAAATTTGCTGAAGCGAACCGCTTTATCAGGGGTAACTCAGAAAAGCGACACCTTGACCCCGATGGTTGGCAGTTATCCCAGGATTCTAACGATGCGCTGCGGCAAAAATTAGTTGCGGAAATCGAAGAATATGAAGCATTAGTTGCTCATGACCCCTCTCAACCATTAGTGCTTGAAATTGAGGATATGAATTATTTATCTGACTTGCTTATTAAAGCAAGAATTGCCTTTAAGCTTACTCAACATGAACTAGCAGTTTTAAGCGACCATACATTCGACCAAATCCAAGCTTTTGAAGATAAAAATTATCATAATGCTAGTTTCCTGGATTTTCTAGCAGTGAGTAATGCCTTGGGAATTAAGATTATTGATGGTAAATTTGTTGCTCAATTGGATGATTTTTATCAGCAAGAATTAATGGATATCCGACAGAGTCAGATGGCGAATATCAATACTATGACTGCATCTTAATTGGTAATTGAACGGACGTACAGGATAACCAGTCAACATTGTTGTTGTTTACTTGGTAGAAATAAATAAATTGGCTACAGATAAGCGATAACTGCGGGTGGAAGGATAATTCGGTTTAGGGCGATCGCTACTTTTCCCCTTATAGCATCAATGGCATCACATAAATTAGCCACAGGTAAAGTAATATGCACAACAAAAGAGTGAGGTAACTTGAACATACTTACGATATATCTTTAGATTTTAAATATCGTAAAAACCAGCAGCAACAGATTAAAGATAATTAACGATATTGGAATCAAAATTCCGATTTTATGGGTACGTAGCCCAAACAGTGGCTTGGGTAGTTTTGCGGGTAATTCTTGCAATGCAGCGTCTCGGAATGCATTAAGGTACTGTGACGCTCGCCGGATAATTAGGAAGAGTAAAAAAAGAATAAATATCCCAATAATAAGCACTCCAATAGTTAAGATCCGTTCCTGTGCCTTATACAGGGTATACCAAGCTGAAAACAATGCTATTTCGACCAGTGCTACCGTTTGTTGAAACTGCCAGAAAAAATCACTTTGCTTTGAGAATAATTCCCAATTTTTAAGGTCGTTCTTCATAATTTTCTCACCCACTATTTATTATTCAGTCAGTCATAATTGAAATGCTCTCTAAAATTATCAATCTTCTTACACATTCCCATCCGTTGTTGCATCCAAATCCAACCTCGCCGTAGTTCATCTGTGGCGTATCCGGGATGATTCTGTGAGCGGCGATACTATAAGCCGTATTGCAAGAAGGCTTATCGCTTGTGAACAGAAGTTGACTAGACAAATACATATTACAAATGTATTATGTAAATAATCTTAATTACAAATACTACAAACCTTCAATGATCAGCAGATTCTCCTCAACCATTAGTAGTGCGATACATTGCCAACCCAGCAAGGGGTTAGGTAGAGTTATCGCGCTGTTTCCGTTTGAGGGAACATATCGGTTATTGGATGGAAAATCTGTAAGTGTTGGCATTTTCGGAGCGTTAGCCGAATGCCTGAATCCAGATCAACTTATTCAGAGCGGGAGGTGCAAGTGTTTTATAGCACCAATATAGGTCAAAACGTATCAACCCTTCGACTTCGCTCAGGGTTAACCTTAAGACCCCCGCTCCTGAAATATCAGAGGCGGGGGTTATTTTTTTAAGGAGTGAATTAACCAATGGAAGCTCAACCACCTTTTCAGCAACCACATATATTACAAAACTCAGTTGTAGTCTTCTCTAAGAACTACCTACCATTGGCACGCATCAATATCAAACGTGCTGTTGTGCTGTTGGTTACGGGTCAGGCAGAGTCTGTGGATTTTGGTACTACAAAGCAATGGGAAGTTCGTTCACCCAGTATCGTACTACAAGTACCAGAACATATCCGTTTAAAGTTTGGCAATCCCGAACGTCATTGGAAAGTGCCACCTGTGAATCGGCGTGAAGTCCTCAAACGAGACAACCACACCTGCCAATACTGCGGTAGCACCAAGCATTTAACCCTTGACCATGTAATACCTCGTTCTAAGGGTGGACAGCATACCTGGGACAACGTTGTTACAGCCTGTGAGAAGTGTAATTCAACAAAGGGCGATCGCTTACCACATGAAGCAGGAATGGTACTTAACCACAAGCCCAAAGCACCAATTCACCCAGCAGTTGCGTTTGCTGAACAGTTCTGGAATGCACAACGCATAACTGAAATCGAGTAATTCACTCCTGTAAAACCTTGCCAGAGAGGGCAATGAGCGCAATTACATAAAACTGCCCTCTCAGTTTTCAAAAAAGTTTGTAGTATGTCCTTGACATATATGTAGTATATATGTAGTATATATGTAGTGAAGAACTACAGCCTCTGCAAAAGGTGTAGGGCAAACACTTCTGAACCTTGAAAATTGAATCGCCATACTTGGGGGTGTAACTCAGTAGTGTAGAGTGCCTGTCTGTCGAACAGGAAGCCGCGAGTTCGAGTCTCGTCATCCCCGTCTTGTTTGTCCGAGTAGCCAAGTGGGAAGGCGTTGGTCTGCAAAACCAATCATCGTGGGTTCAATCCCCACCTCGGACTCCAAAACATTGCAGTGTCACCTAATGGTTAAGGTACTCGGCTCATAACCGAGGATATGTGGGTGTCTCCTCCGGAGACGCTACGCGAACGACTCCCGCCACTGCTACCAAATGCAGGGATGGTGTAATTGGCAACATCGCAGTCTCCAAAACTGTTGTTCTGGGTTCGAGTCAAGCGTCTCTGCGTTGCCGTGTCCTGATCGAAAAAGCTTACATACTCGCCTAATGGTAAGGCAACTGTCTCTAAAACAGTCTATGCAGGTTCAATTCCTGTGTGTGAATCAACAGCTTTTTTAACTTACATGGCATACATGGTGCTGTAGGCAAATTGGTAAAGCCACCTGTCTTTCAAGCAGGAGATTGCGGGTTCAAGCCCCGTCAGCACTGCCTTATGGGTCGGCTCACCAAAAGAGCGTGGGTAACTGTCTGTAAAACAGCCGCGAACGCGCAAAGCTGGTTCAATTCCAGCTCGACCCATTATGGAGAGGTCGCCATTGGCAGGGCAAGCTGTTTGCTAAACAGTCGTGGGTGTAAGTAAGTCCACTGTGGGTTCGACTCCCTCTCTCTCCGCCTTTGAGAACGTGGTGTAACTGGATAACACGTCAGTTTACGAAACTGAAAAGTGGGGGTTCAAGTCCCTCCGTTCTCGCTTTGTCCCCCGGTAACTCAGGTGGTAGAGTGCCTGTTTGTTCGCGCAGCGTGCCGAAGGCATAGAACAGGAGGTCATCCGTTCAAGCCGGATCTGGGGGGCTGTTATACTACATTGCCCTATAGCTCAACTGGCAGAGCGAGCGGCTGTTAACCGCTAGGTTGTAGGTTCAAGTCCTACTGGGGCAGTTATTCATTGCCTTGTAGTGTAATTGGCAACACACCTCTCTTTGAAAGAGGTATTTCAGGTTCAAGTCCTGACGAGGCAGCCAAATCATGCTCCTGTAGCCCAACTGGAAGAGGCGGCTGTCTCAAAAACAGTCTGTGTGTGGGTTCAAATCCCACCGGGAGTACCAACGGGGTGTGGCGCAACTTGGTAGCGCGGCAGCTTTGGGAGCTGAAGGTTGTAGGTTCAAATCCTACCATCCCGACCATTTGCCCTTGTGACGAAACTGGCAAACGTGCTGGTCTTAGAAACCAGATTTTGTGGGTACCTTCGGAAGCCGCTCCGCGTCTACGACTCCCACCAAGGGTACTGTATGGGTCGTTAGCTCAATTGGTAGAGCATCCGCCTTTTAAGCGGATAGTTCAGGGTTCAAGTCCCTGGCGACCCATTAGATAAGGGCGTTTGGCAGAACGGTTATGTTCCTGACTCTTAATCAGGCTGAAACAGGTTCGACTCCTGTAACGCCCATCAATTCAAGCCCCTGTGATGCAATTGGAAGACATGACCCGCTTAAAACGGGTTTTTTACAGGTTCAAATCCTGTCAGGGGTATTTGGTGACACGCGGGAATGGAGCAACGGTGGCTCGTCAGGCTCATAACCTGAACATCGGCAGGTTCAACTCCTGCTCCCGTTACCAAAATTATTGCTGGTGTAGCTCAATATGGCAGAGCAACTGTCTTGTAAACAGTAGGTTACGGGTTCAATTCCTGTCACCAGCTTAAATGCGATTGTGGTGTAATGGTAGCATTTGAGTCTTCCAAACTCTAGGTACGAGTTCAAATCTCGTCGATCGCTTTATAGTCCCGTAGCTCAGTTGGTAGAGTGCCTTCCTTACAAGCAGGATGTCACAGGTATCTCCTCCGGAGACGCTGCGCGAACGATTCCTGTCGGGACTACCAAATATGGGAGTGTAGCCTAATGGATGAGGCAACCGTCTTCTAAACGGTTCTATGTGGGTTCAAGTCCTACCACTCCTGTTCTATGGGGTCATAGCTCAACTGGCGCTTAGCGTCCGCCCTGCAAGCGGAAGGTTAGGGGTTCAACTCCCCTTGGCTCCATTGTGGTGTTTGAAGTCAAAGTGGTCGAGACACTAGCCTGTGAAGCTAGTAATTAGCGGGTTCAAGTCCCGTCAAACACCCCTTAAGGAAGCTGTCCGGCATGGACGAGGACACCGTCTTGAAAACGGCTGCGGGTTATACCGTCAAGAGTTCGATTCTCTTAGCTTCCGTTTTTCTTACCACCTGAAGCCGACTCATTGAGGCGCTGTGCTGATAACACAGAAATAGGAGGGGCAGTACCGAGAATGGTGGATTGCCTAAAGTTTTGAGTACTCCCGTCATTGTAAGATTTCTATACCAGCCTCTATACATGGTGTAGAAATGCCTTCAATTGAACGGGAATCCATCAACTTCAAACTCCCCAAAACCTTAACAGAAGAGTTGCGTAAAGCTGCCAAGGAACGCGACACCACCGCCACAGATTTAGTCATTCAAGGGTTACACCATATCTTGGGCGATGTACCTGGTGTAGAAACTAGTGTAGAAGTGCGTCTATACCAACTGGAAGAAGAGTTTTTCCGTTTCAAAGAAAGCATTGGGGAAACAGCCAACCCCCAACAAGAAACCAGGTTAACCAATGTCGAAGCCAAACTGGAAGAACTAACCAACAAACTTGCACGGTTTGAAGGGGCATTGATGCAACTGCAAGGGCGATCGCGTTCCCGCCGTACCAGTTATTCACCTTACAACCAGTACAATACCCAACCGCCACAACTCGAACCCTTGGATGAAGAGAAACTGGCAATGCGCCTTAGTACAAATGTTTCCACTCTGCAAGAAAGACACTCAAGTATGGGTAAAGAAGAATTTGAAAAGTGGTGTAGTGAACGTGACCCCAGTAAACGTAAGTGGAGATATAGCTCTGATGGACTGTACCATCCAATTAAATAAAATGTCCCCCCATGAGTGGTTTAATGGGGATGGATTCAACATAAGAATAGACAATGTTGAATACTAATACCCTCACTAATACCGAACTCATTGACCTCTGGTTGCACGGTAAAAGTGCCAATACGGTTGATGGGTATCGTCGCTATGCCACAAGATTTTTTACCAGTGTTGGTGACAAGCCCCTGGGGGAAGTCACTCTCATGGAATTTCAGCTGTGGCAGATGAGTTTAAAAAGTTCTGATAACAGCCAACGGGTGGCTATTGGTGCTATTAAAAGTCTGTTTTCCTTCGCTAAACAGTTGGGGGTGGTATCGGCTAACTTGGGAGTGTTGGTTAAATCACCCAAGGCAAAGAACAGATTGGCAGAGCGTATCCTAACACAAGAAGAAGTACATTTATTGGTAGATTCCACTACTAACAAGCGCGATCGCACTCTGGTTCGCCTACTTTATTTTGCAGGTTTACGGGTATCGGAATTATGCGACCTCAAATGGCGCGACCTCAAAGCTAGAGGTGAAGGTGGACAAATCACCGTATTTGGTAAAGGTGATAAAACCAGGACTGTGTTAGTGGGGAAAGGGGTGTGGCGAGATATTCAAGAGTTAAAGGATAATGCCAAAAAAGATGACCCAGTATTTGTTTCTGCTAAAGGTGGTCATCTCTCCCGGAGTATGGTTTTTCATATAGTCAAGAATGCAGCTTATAGGGCAGGGTTGGAAGGTAATGTTAGCCCCCACTGGTTAAGGCATTCTCATGCTTCCCATAGTTTAGATAGAGGTGCGCCGATACATTTGTTGCAAAAGACTTTGGGTCATAGTTCAGTGGCGATTACTGAAATGTACCTCCACGCCAGACCTACTGATAGTAGTGGGTTGTATTTGCCAGATGATGACTAAAGGGTTCTTGGGGGACACTAGTTTAACTCATCGGCTCAATGGACTTCTGTTATGTGCAGCTTCCATTATGGTTTGCTCAATTCTCTTTAACCTAGTCTCTGGACGTTTTGCACTGTCAATCCAAAACAGAATGTTCTTTTTCAATGAATTACTAAATGCCTCAAAATTAAGCTTGGCTGTTTGGTTTACTTCTAAAGCTTGCTTCAAATCAGGAGGAATTATCAATGCTTCAATGGCATCCAAGGAGTACCATGAACCATCTTGTTTTGCCGCTTCAATTTTTTCTAGACCTACAGTCGTCATCAAGCCTTGTTCAATTAACTCTTCAATATATTGCTTATTTAATTTTGACCATACACTTTTTGGTTTTCGAGGTGTAAAAATTTGTTGATAACGGTCTTCATCCAATGATTTGACTTTACTGTCAATCCAACCAAAGCATAAAGCTTCTTTAACTGCTTCGCTGTATTTAACACTTGGTTTACCGCTTTTAACTTTGTAGTAAATCAACCATATACCAGGCTTAGTGAGATGATTATTTGCCAACCATTCCCGCCACGTTTTGCGATCACTGGCATAAATACTTTCGAGTTGGTCATCAAATTTTGGCATCACCACAGATTGTAGAAGTTTTTAACAAAGTTGAAAGCCCAATAGATAAGAATATAAGTCCCTCATGACACTTTGGCTACGAACAATCGCCGTAGGCGATCGCTCTTTTCACCTTCCCTACTTGGTAAAATTCAATAAGCCCCAAAACCTTAACACCAATGCTGCTGAACTCATACCCAGACAATTGGTCAGATATTGCCACTGCGATTAAACAAGAAGCTGGATGGCGTTGTCAAAAATGTGGGTTGAAGTGCATAGCCCCTGGTGAAAAAACATCACACCTGTCCCGTTCTGAAAGGATGAAACGCACCCTACAGGTGCATCATTGGGATAGAAACCCAGCAAATAACCACAGAGACAATCTTATAGCTCTGTGCAGTGGGTGTCATCTTTCATACCACCAGGGGGGTAAGTCTAATGTCTCGGCAGGGCAATTGTCTTTGTGGTGAGAGTTTTAAGTCTACTTCTACGTATTATTTACATATAGTTAAATAACTATTTATACTGTTTCACTTGCATACAATACAATTATGCCTGAAGGTAAGTTCCAGTTCAGAAGAGTAAAAACCTTTAATCTACGCTATTTCTCTTGTACAAAACCTAGACTTTCAAGTATTAGCATTTGTACTGCATCCAACTGAGAATTATATTTTTAAGTCCAGTTTTTTTGTGGTTAAGTGAAATAGCATACATGTATCAAAAAAAATTGATTTATTTAAATATTTTTATCAAATAAAAAAAACACGTACAGCCGGAAAAGCTTATATATAAATAGTTTCAATATTTACAATGTTACATATAAACCCATTTATCAACTGAGTTGATATCTCGCGAATCTCTACTAAATCTGCCTTTATATACCACATCAATCTATTTTTTTTGCAGAGTATAAATAGATTTTTTACAGATATTTCTAAGTAGACATTAGTAATATTTGTCATCTAAAATGTAACGAATACGATTACAAATAAATTAAACGCAGAGCTAGAAAAATGAACTACTTAGGTGCAGGACTACCAATAAATACCACAAGACGCAGTTCAGATAATGGCTATGTAGTGAAAGCCGATATTTATCTGCCCTTCGGGCAAGGCAGAAGGCAGAGGGCAGGAGGCAGGAGGTTTGAATAAGTTTTAAGGTAAGCCTTTTTGCCTTGCCCAGTTTGGGTTTAAGACCCCC
>JAAUYH010003729.1_pt1 | contig 15824 bp, 13 predicted proteins | sample 7278061 | NCBI WGS metagenome assembly JAAUYH01 (sample SAMN14350203, study PRJNA611818) | marine sediment metagenome | isolation source: surface marine sediment (0.6m) | place: French Polynesia: Moorea | collected 2018-08
CCGTGTCAACGTCCGCCGCGGCCTGTCCGGCGGGGGGGCGCGTGGTGGCCCGCCGGTGGGGCCGGTATCATGCCGCCGGGGCTTTTTGGGAACGATGCCATCAGCACGTACGTGACAACATGAGCCGCCGGCTTATTCGCTCTACCTCGGTGGTGGGCGGCATGACGCTGGGCTCTCGGATCCTGGGCTTCGTGCGCGACATCGTCTTCGCACGCTTTTTCGGCGCGGGCGCCGGCATGGACGTGTTCGTCGTCGCCTTCCAGATCCCCAATTTCCTGCGCCGGCTGTTCGCCGAGGGCGCCTTTTCGCAGGCCTTCGTGCCGGTGCTGGCCGAGTACCACAGCCAGCGCAGCCACGACCAGGTGCGGCACCTGGCCGACCGGGTGTGGGGCACACTGGGGGTGGTGCTGGCGGTCGTCACCATCGTCGGTGTGCTGGCCGCGCCGTTCCTGGTGCTGCTGTTCAGTTCCGGCTTCGCCGCCGATGCGGACAAGTTCGACCTCGCCGTCGACATGCTCAGGGTGACGTTCCCTTACCTGCTGTTCATTTCACTCACTGCGCTGGCCGGCGGCATCCTCAACACCTTCGGGCGCTTCGGGCCGCCGGCGTTCACCCCGGTGCTGCTCAACCTGTGTCTCATCGGGGCGGTCATCTTCGTGGCCCCGCACTTCGAGCGACCGGGAATTGGTCTGGCCATCGGCGTATTTGTGGCGGGCGCCGTGCAGCTCGCGTTCCAGTTTCCCTTCCTGCGCAAGATCGGCATGTTGCCGCGGCCTGTCTGGGGCTGGGCCCACGAGGGGGTCAAGCGCATCTTCCGGCTGATGCTGCCGGCGATCTTCGGCTCGTCGGTGGCCCAGCTCAACCTGCTCATCGACCGGCACATCGCGTCATGGCTGGCCACGGGCAGCATCTCCTGGCTCTATTACAGCGACCGGCTGATGGAGTTTCCGTTGGGGGTGTTCGCCATCGCCCTGGCAACGGTGATCCTGCCTGGTTTGTCGGCGAGCCACGCCGACAAGCGTCCCGAGGAGTTCTGCGCCACGCTCGACTGGGCGCTGCGGCTGGTCACCATGATCGCCTTGCCGGCTGCGGTGGCGCTTTTCGTTCTGGCCGGTCCCATCCTGAGCACGCTGTTCCAGCACGGCGAGTTCGTCGCCAACGATACGCGCATGGCCAGCTACAGCCTCAAAGCCTACGCGGTCGGGCTGCTGGGCTTCACCCTGGTGAAGGTGCTGGCACCCGGGTACTTCGCGCGGCAGAACACAATACGACCGGTGCGCATCGGCATCGTCGCGATGCTGGCCAACATCGTGCTCAATGTAACGATCGTGGTGCCCATGGCCGTGACGGGATTCGTGGCCCCGCACATGGGCCTGGCGCTGGCCACCGGGCTGTCGGCCTTTCTGAACGCCGGTCTGCTGTACCGGGGCTTGAGGCTGGACAAGGTGTACACGCCGGGCGAGGGCTGGGGCAAACTGCTGGCTCAGGCGAGCCTGGCCAACGCGGCCATGGCCGCTGTCCTGATTTACCTGGCCGGCGACCTCGATCGGTGGGTGAGCCTGCCCGGCCTGGACAGGGCCCTGTGGCTCGCCGGGTGCATCGGCGCGGGCATCGTGGTGTACTTCGCGGCCCTCGTCCTGGTCGGTGTGCGCCCGGGCGATTTCCGCATGCGCAGCGGTTTGTCCGGCGGCGGTCCGGATACAGGGCCAGGCAATTCGGGTGCCGGCGGACACGACATGGAACTGATTCGAGACATCCACAACCTGCGGGCCCATCACCACGGATGCGTTGCCACCATCGGCAACTTCGACGGCGTGCACACGGGCCATCACAAGGTGCTGGAAGGGCTGAAGGCCGACGCGGCGCGGCTCAAGGTGCCGGCCACGGTGATGTGCTTCGAGCCGACACCCATGGAATTCTTCCGCGGCGACCAGGCGCCGTCGCGGCTGTCGCGCTTCCGCGAGAAGTTCGAGCTGCTGGAGGCGGCCGGGGTAGACCGCCTGTTCTGCCTGCGCTTCGACAAGGCGATGGCGTCCATGGCGCCCGAGGCGTTTGTCCGCGAGCTGCTCCACGACGGCCTCGGCGTGAAACACGTGGTCGTCGGCGACGACTTTCGCTTCGGCAAGAACCGCGAAGGCGACTTCCACCTGCTGGAGCGCATGGGGCAGGACCTGGGTTTCAGCGTCGATCACACGCCCACCTTCGCCGTCGACGGCGAACGCGTATCCAGCTCGGCCGTACGCGCGGCCCTGGAACTGGGTGAGATGGCGCACGCCGCTCGTCTGCTGGGCCGGCCCTACGACATGATTGGCCACGTGATTCCCGGCGAGCGACTGGGCCGCACGCTGGGCTTCCCGACGGCCAACATCCGGCCCGGCCGGCTGGTCTGCCCCGTCAGTGGTGTCTTCGCCGTGCGCGTCCGCGGTATCGGGCCGGAGCCGCTGCCCGGAGTCGCCAGTGTGGGTACCCGGCCGACAGTGCACGGCGTCGATCCGTTGCTCGAAGTGCACGTGTTCGATTTCGACGGCGACCTGTACGGCAAGCTCCTGCGCGTGGACTTCATCGCCAAGCTGCGCGACGAGGAGAAGTTCGACGACGTCGAGACCATGCGCCAGCAGATGGACCGCGACGCCATCGAGGCCCGCCGCGCCCTGGACGAGGCCGGTCCCGACTGGCCCGGCTGACCCCGGCTCCGGCGCCGGCCGAGGCGCCCGTGCGGGCCGATTCCCCTCGCTCCGGCAGGCTGCTACAGTACGTCGCTTTGTGACGGTTTATACGCTGTGGGTTTCGGATTGTGGCGGACGAGAAGGGCAAAGACTACAAGCAGACGCTGAACTTGCCGGCGACGGATTTTCCCATGCGCGCCAACCTGGCCAACCGTGAGCCGGGCATGCTGGCGGCGTGGCAGGCCGAGGACCTGTACGGCCAGATCCGGCGCGTGTCCGAGGGCCGCCCGCGCTACCTGCTGGCCGACGGTCCGCCGTATGCCAACGGCGACATTCACCTGGGCCACGTGGTCAACAAGGTGCTCAAGGACATCGTCGTGCGTGCCCACACGCTGGCGGGTTTCGACGCGCCCTACGTGCCGGGCTGGGACTGCCACGGCCTGCCCATCGAGCACCAGGTGGAAAAGAAGAAGGGCCGGCCCGGCGCGAAGCTCGACCTTCGAGCATTTCGCGAGGCCTGTCGCGCCTTCGCCCTGAAGCAGGTCGACGGCCAGCGGGACGACTTCGTGCGCCTGGGTGTGCTGGGTGACTGGGACAATCCCTACCTGACCCTGCTGCCGCGCTACGAGGCGGCGCAGCTGCGCGCCTTCGGCAAGATCATCGAGAACGGTCACCTGTACAAGGGCTACAAGCCCGTCTACTGGTGCCTCGACTGCCGCTCGGCCCTGGCCGAGGCCGAGGTCGAGTATCGCGACAAGACCTCGCCGAGCATCGACGTGCGCTTCGCAGTCGTCGATCCGGCGGCGCTGTTCGACCGCTTTGGCGTGGACGCCGGCGAGGGCAGTGTGTCGATCCCCATCTGGACGACCACGCCGTGGACGCTGCCGGCCAACCAGGCCGTGGCGCTGCATCCGGACCTGGAGTACGCGCTGGTCGCCTTCGAGGGCGATGCCGGCTCCGAGCAGGTGGTGCTGGCCCGCGACCTGGTGAGCGGCGCCATGAAGCGCTACGGCCAGGATGCGTTCACCGAGCGCGCCGTGTGCACGGGCAAAGACCTCGAAGGATTGAAACTCACGCACCCGTTCTACGATCGCCAGGTGCCTGTCATCACCGGCGACCACGTGACGCTGGAAGCCGGCACCGGCGCTGTGCACACGGCACCGGCGCACGGCCAGGAAGACTTCGTGGTCGGGCAGCAGTTCGGTCTGCCGGTGGACAACCCGGTGGACGGCAACGGTTGTTTCAACGACAGCGTTGGTCTGTTCGCCGGCGAGCACGTGTTCAAGGCCAACGACCGGATCCTCGAGGTGCTGGCCGAGAAGGGCGTCCTGCTCCACAACGAGGCCTACCAGCACAGCTACGCGCACTGCTGGCGCCACAAGTCGCCGGTGATCTACCGCGCGACGCCGCAGTGGTTCATCAGCATGGAAAAGGCGGGGCTGCGCGAACAGGCGCTGGCCGCCATCCAGCGCGTCAAGTGGACACCCGACTGGGGCCAGCAGCGCATCGAGGCCATGGTCAGCCAGCGCCCGGACTGGTGCATCTCGCGCCAGCGCTTGTGGGGCGTGCCGATTGCGGTGTTCGCGCACAAACAAACGCACGAGCCGCATCCGCGCACCTGTGAACTGCTGGACGAAGTTGCCCGGCGCATCGACGAGTCGGGCGAGGACTCGTGGAACGTGTGGCACGACCTCGATCCCGCAGCGCTGCTCGGCGACGAGGCGAACGACTACGAGAAGGTCACCGACACCATGGACGTGTGGTTCGACAGCGGCATGAGCCATGCGGCCACGCCGGCGGTGCACGACGAACTGAAGTTCCCCGCCAGCCTGTACCTGGAAGGGTCCGACCAGCATCGCGGCTGGTTCCAGAGTTCGCTGCTCACCTCGGTGGCGATGACGGGCGATGCGCCCTATCAAGGAGTGCTCACCCACGGGTTCACCGTGGACGAGAAGGGCCACAAGATGTCCAAGTCGCTGGGCAACGTGGTTGCGCCCAAGACGGTCATCAACTCACTCGGCGCCGATGTCCTTCGCCTGTGGGTGGCGGCCACCGACTATCGCGGCGAGATGAGTTTCTCGGACGAGATCCTCAAGCGCGTGTCGGATTCGTATCGCAAGATGCGCAACACCGCGCGCTTCCTGCTGGGCAACCTGCACGGCTTCGACCCGGCGACCGATGCGGTGGCCGCCGACGACCTGTTGTCCCTGGACCAGTGGGCGCTGGCGCGCGCCTCCGCGCTGCAGACGGAGATTGCGCAGCTCTATCTCGACCACGAATTCCACCAGATCTACCAGCGCATCCACAACTTCTTCGTTCTGGATATGAGCGGGTTCTACCTGGACATCATCAAGGACCGACTCTACACGACAAAGCCCGACTCGCGTGCGCGCCGTTCGGCGCAAACCGCCATGTACCACGTCGGCGAGGCGATGGTGCGCTGGATGGCGCCTTTCCTGAGTTTCACCGCCGAGGAGATCTGGGCGGCCATGCCGGGCGACCGGCCGGCGTCGGTGATGCTGAGCACGTGGTACGAGATTCCCGTGCCCGGCGACACTGCTGCCTCGCCCGACTGGGAGACGATCGTTCGCGTGCGCGAAGCCGTGCTGCGCGAACTGGAGCGCCTGCGTGTGGCCGACCGCATCGGCTCGTCACTGGCGGCCGAGGTCGACCTGTACGTGGACGAGGCGCTGGCGGCCGTGCTGGCGGAGCTGGGCGATGAGCTGCGTTTCGTGCTCATCACCTCCGAGGCGCGGGTGCACACGATGGCCAGCGACGGCGACTATCCGGACGACGCGGCTGCCGTCGAGAACACCCTGGCGGGACGCCTGTTCATTCACGCCAACAGCTCCAATGGCGCCAAGTGCGCGCGTTGCTGGCACCGGCGGACAGATGTCGGCAGCGATCCCGAGCATCCGACGATCTGCGCGCGCTGCGTGACCAACGTCGACGGCGAGGGCGAGTCGAGGCGGCACGCGTGAGCGACGAGGCGCCGGAGTCGGGCGTCGTCAGCCGCCTGCTGCGCACGCGCGGGGCGAGTTCCTGGCTGTGGCTGTCGCTCGCTGTCATCGCCATCGACCAGCTGACCAAGCTCGTGGCCGACCAGTACCTGGAATATGCGCGGCCCAAGGTGGTGCTGCCCTTCCTCGATTTCACCCTGCTGTACAACAAGGGCGCGGCGTTCAGTTTCCTGGCCAATGCCGGCGGCTGGCAGCGCTGGTTGTTCGTGTCGCTGGGTATCGGGGTGAGCGCCCTGGTGCTGCACTGGTTGCCGCGGTTGCCGCAGAGAGGTCAGGCACGGTTGGCGGCGGCGCTGGCGCTGATCATGGGTGGCGCCCTCGGCAACGTCATCGACCGCGTCGCCTACGGCCACGTCATCGACTTCATCCACGCCCACTACGAGCAGCTGTACTGGCCCGCGTTCAACGTGGCCGACATGGCCATCTCCGTGGGCGCTGCGCTGCTGATCATCGACGCGATCTTCCCGGGCAAGCCCGACGACGTCGAGAAGCACGAGTGACGGGTGGCTGGTTGAACGACCTGTAACCACGTCATTGCGAGCGTAGCGCGGCAATCTCCTGGCCATATCGTGACGATTGCTCGCAGGCAAGCCTTACGATCCCCCGATCGAGATTGCCGCGTCGCTGCGCTCCTCGCAATGACGAGAGATTGAGATGGCGGCTGGAGCCGCCCGGGTTTGCAGGGCCCGTCGTCAGTTCAGTCCGTGAGGTGATGATGCCGCCGTCCGTAGGCCAGCGACGTGCCCTGCAAACCGGGGCGGCCCCGGCGTGGAAATCCGTTGTTGGTCAGGCGTCGCGTGCCGGCTTGCGGCGCGGACGGTTCTTCATGGTTGTGAGCAGCTGTGCGATGACGTCGGCGGTGGGGTCGGCCGACTGGTCGGGCCGGTGACCGGGCGTTCCGCGCGACAGCGGCGTCAGCCCGGGCAGCGCCGGCTGGCTGGCCAGCGCGCGCACCATCTCGGGAAACGTCCACGTTCGTTCGAAATCGTCCACCATGCTCGGGTCTGTCATCTGCTCGAAGTGAGGGCGTGAGCATACGGGTGTAAGCGCCCCGGGGTCTGTGCGCGTCGTCACGAATCGCGGATGGTGCGCGTGCACAAGGCTCGGCCGAGCCCGTTACGTTAGGTTAAACGGGGAAGCTACCGAAGCCTGGATGACGCGGTCGAGCGGGGCCTATTGCCAGCATTCACCGGGGCTGGTGCCGGTGGCGCCTCGCAACCCCGTGTGGTCGAGGGTGAAGGTCTTGCACTTGGCGTCGGTGTCCTGGTCATCCAGCGTTGCCGTGGCGATGAAGCCGCCGCCTTCCGGCAGAGCGAGGCTGATGCGGTAGTAGCCGCTGGTCGTGTAGGTGCCGTCTGCAACGACATCGCCGTCGGCGTTCTTCAGGTTCATGACCAGGCCATCCGGCCCCAAATCACTGGTGTAGGCGTTGTTCTGCATGAAGAACTTTTCCTGCGCCCCCGCGACGTTCATCAACGTGCCCATCGCCTCCGTGCGACGGGTCTTGGTGGTGTGCTGGATGTAGCTGGGGTACCCGATGGAGATCACGATGCCGATGATGACCACCGTGATCAGCAGTTCCATCAGCGAAAAGCCATCTCCTCGCTGGAGCGGACGGCGACGGGTTGAACTCACTGGTCGGTGTCCTCCTGGTACCAGTAGGTGCGCTTCGGCTCGTTGCAGATGTTCGGGTCGGAGACTTCGGTGCCGACCACCATTGTAACGACACTGAATGGATTGTCGCAGCCCGTGGGATCTGCCGGGGGCGGCGGATTGTCCGGATCGTCGGGGTCATCCGGCGGCGGCGGATCGCAGTCGTCGCACGGCGGCTCTGTGAATACCAGCACCGGCGCCGGCGGGATGCCCTGTTGATCCAGCGCGGTGTAGCGGTCTTGCGGCGTCGGCTGGTCGTCGTAGTTGACCGGCGCGCCGGAGATCAGCTCCAGCTCGTACAGCAAGCCACTGCCGCGGGCGATGATCGGGTCGCAGGTCAGCGGCTGACCCTCGGGCAGGTAGGTGGTGAAGAAGATGCGGTTGTCGGCGCTGATGGGCGGTGCCAGGGCCTTCTCGCCCGTGCCGGCTTCGAGGTCCAGGCGCCAGCCGTCGTTGGCGTTGAGATCGGCCACATCGGGTTCGAGATTGTCGGTGATGTCCAGCAGGTCAATCTCGGTGGACGTGGTGTAGACGGGATTGCCGTCCTCGTCCACCTGCGGACTGAACACGTTGGGGTCGCGCAGCACGTAGAAGCGGTCGTCCACGGAATCGCCCAGCGGATCGGCGCGGAAACCGGTGCCGGCGGCAATGGCCAGGAACGATCCATAGCGCTCGTCCACGACGCGGGTGACGCTCGGCGGGTAGAAGAAACGGCGGTTGTCGGCGGCCGTGTCGCCGCTGAAGTCGGCGATGCGACCGCCGGTAATGGTTGCGTCGTCGTCTTCGGTGTCGTTGAAGATGTCGAAGCGCCACATCTGGGCGGCGGTGTCGCCGACGTAGATGCGGTCGACAAGACCATCCTGGTTCAGGTCGAGCACTCGCGGGTCCGACGGGATGCTGTTCGTCATGTTTGCGAGATACAGGTGATTGGTTGCTCCTGTATCGACGCCGCTGGCGGACCATAGCCGCTGCCCGGTGAAGGCGTCGACGATGAACAGGGCCCGGCCCATCGTATCCGTCTCGCTGACGCCGGTGTCGTTGTCGTGACCTTCGTCGTAGCCGCCGGAAATGAACAGGACGTCCTTTTCGGCGCCCTGCCAGCGGATCTGGCCGACCACCGCGGCACCCCAGGTCTGGCCGAGTTCGTCGAAGTCGTCGTTGTTGCCGCCCTCGATAGTCCACGCAACGCGCGGGCTGGTGCGATCGGTAACGTTGAGCGCGTAATAGTTGCGGCCGCCCCGGCGCATGCCGAATATCACGTAGGCCGATTCGCCCTCGTCGACCTGCAGGTTGCCGTTGTCGCCCTGGATCCAGCGCGTGAGGGTGCCGTCCAGGCCATACAGCTTCTCGAAGTTGCCGGGCGCCTGCTCGGCGTTCTCCTTGACGATCGGGAGGTTGGGCAGCAGCTCCTTCGGCACGAAGGAAAACAGTTCCAGGTCGCTGGTGGTGCCGTCCGCCGGGTTCGGGTCGACGGCATGGAGATAACCATCGTTGGTGGTGAAGAACAGGGTCAGGTCTTCGTTCTCGATGTTTGCACCGCCGTAGGATATGACCAGCGGCCGTGAATGCAGCGGATCGCCCAGCACCTTGCGGGCGTTGCCGTTTTCGTCGAGGCCCCGCGCGAAATCAGCCAGCGCGGGGACGTCTTCCTGGGCGACCGGCATGATGTCGTCGAAACTGGTGGCCAGGAGGCTCTCGTTGCTGGAGGCCAGCAGGTTTTCCGGTGCCGTGAGATTGGGGCCGAACAGGTTGGTGTAGACGTTGCGCTCGGTGCCCAGGCGGCTGGCGACACCGCCGGCGGTAACGTCGGCTCCGTCGACCTCGGCGGACCAGAAGCTCTGCGCGGACGTGGCGATCTCGCCATTGTCATCGACGGCAGCGTTGCCGTTGGCGTCGACGATGACCATCTCGCCGTCGGCGGACACGAGCCGGTATTTCTTCACATTGCCGTCCCAGTGCGGCTGCCCGAGCTCACTGGGCTTGAACATGGAGAAGTACAGCTCGTCGCGATTGGTGAAGCGGTCGAAGGTGTTGATCGAGACGGCCGGTGAGGCAAAGCTCTGGTTCGTGGTTTCGATGGCCTGGACAATGGAGTCGAAGGCGTTCATCAGCTGCATCGTGTCGTTGGCGACGAAATAGCCCGGTTCGGTGACCGGGTCGCCGTTTTCGTCGACGATGATGTCGCCGTTCTCGTCGTACAACGGGATGCGACCCGTCGCCGCCGTTTGCAGCAGTTCCTGATCGGTTGAGAAGCCGATGACGAACGTTTCGACGGTCTGGTCGCCGCTCGGCGCGCCGGCACCGGGGAGCTGGTCGGCCGTGTTCATGTAGATGGCCAGTTCGTCCAGGCAATTGCCGGAACAGCTGCCGGAGAAGCCCGGCAGAGCTTCGATGGAGGCGTCGGCCGACGTATCGTCCACCGGCTGGCCGTCGGTGAGCACCACGAGGAAGTTGCGCTGGCACTCACGGGTGATCGGTGAGATGTAGTTGCCAGTCGCGGCGTCGTAGGACTCGGGCACGCTGGGTTGTGGATCGTCGTTGTGGTCGGTGCCGGCCAGACCGAAAACCACGCTGCGGCCGGAATAGTACTGGCTGGCCTCGAACAGGGTCTCGGCCAGGGGCGTGCTGCCGGCCGGGACCAGACCCTGAATGATCGCGGTCAGGTCGGCTCGGTTGGTGTTGACGTTCGCCACCTCGTGCACCACCTGGCCACCGTCGGTGCTGGCGGAGAAGCGCATGACGCCGACGTTGATGTCGGACATGCTGGTGATGAGATCGGTGGCGACGTTCTGCAGCACTTCCATGCGCGTGTCCAGGATGCGGTCGCGATCGTTGGCAACATAGTTCAGAAAGTTGCCCGAGTAGAAGGTGTACGTACTGCCGGTGTTGTCCCAGAAGCCGGCCGTTTCGGTCTCGCTCCAGGGGCCGCTTCCGCCGTCAGCGGGATAAACCAGGAGGCCCCCTTCGGCCTGGCCGTGTGTGCCGTTGTCGGAAAAGCAATCCACCGGCCGCGCCTCACCCGTCGGCGTATCGCCGGAGAAAGCGCTCACGATGGTGGTCCAGCGACTGTTTTCCGCATCGTCGTCTTCGTCCCACTGGGCGTACCTGTCACGGTAGTAGCCCGAGACCTCGAAGGCATCGAGGGCGGTCTGGCAAACGAAGGCATCCTTGTTGACAAAGGTGGCCAGCGCGCAGTCGGGCAGCAGCACCTGGCCCGAGCCCTGCAGCGACCAGTACACGGAGTCGGTGCTGCAAGCGCCGAGGTACACGGTGTTCGGGTCGTAGTCGTCAGCGACCACCACCTGGCTGTTCATGCTGCCGGACGTATCGAACAGGAACAGCAGGTTCGGCTGCCCGGGATTGATGAGCTGGCCCACGAAAATGTCGGTGTCGTCGGCGAGGGCAGGGCTGCCGCAGGCGATGCACAGCAGGGCGGCGAGCAGTGTGGTTCGCAGGTGTTGGCGAGTCATGATCCGTGTCCTATACCTTTCCGTCGCCTCAGCGCCAGAAGATGATTCTTGTTATGTCTTTGGTGTCCGGGTCGAACAGCACCGTTGCCCCGATGCCGCGCAGCTGCGTGGCGTCGCGCAGGGTGATGGGCGTCTTGCGACGGAATACCGTGGTGTTCTCGCTGATGCGCAGGTTCAGCATCTCGCATTGGTCGCAGATGCGGGCGTAGATGCGCGTGCCTTCGCCGGCACCGGGCTGCAGTTCGAGGCGCATGACCTCGGCGGCTTCTTCCACAAGGACGATGGGCGGGTTGACAGCCTGCGCCGCGCCGGGCACGGCAAGAACGAGGAGCGCGAGTGCGAGTGATTTCATCATGATCGTATACCTGGCAGACGCGGGCGCCTCAGTTGGGAACAGGAGCGAGAACGTAGAATCCGCCGCGTTGCACCGAGCGTCCGGCGCGTTCCGTGGTGTCGGCGACGGCGCGCACCTCGAAGTGCACTTCGACCTGCGTGTCGGAGGAGAACGCCTGCTGGCGATAGACGGTGTCGACGCCCACTGTCGCGACGGGATCGGCTGCGTTCGGATAGTTGTAGGTGGTGGTCCCACGGACCACGTCGCCGGTGACCTCGTCGCCGTCATACATGATGGGTTCACCGGCTGCGATCTCTGCATCGGCCGCCGACTCCGCGGCCTGGAAGGCATATTCGGCCTGCTGCAGGTTGCCGGCCATCTGCGCTTCCATGAAGGTGGTGGTCATGCTGGAGGCCACGAGCACCGTGAGAATAAGCAGCATCATCAGGCCGACAATGAGGGCGGCACCGCGCTGCGAATTTCTTGTTTGAATAGTTGTTCTCATGAGTAGCTTGCCTGCTGTTACACGGGTTCGCGCTGGTTGCGCAGAAAAATGGTTCGGGACACGAGCAACCGACGAAAGCCCTGGATCTGCGGCGGGACGGTGTACTCGCGGTTGGCGTAGCGATACTGGCGGTCGTCGGCGTAGCCGAGTTCGGTTTCCTCCGAGCGCACGTTCAGCCACACCCGCACAGCCAGTACACGGGCGTTGGGGATGAAGGCGGCGTCGGCGGGGTCGAGAATGGGATTGTCGGCATCGACGTAGCGGTTGACCGAGCCGCGCGTGGGCGAGCCGATCGGGGCGGTGTCGACGCCGAACTGGATCTGCATGTCTTCGACGCCGGATATGACCTCCTGGTCGCGCATGGCCGGCTGGTTGTCTTGGACGCCCAGGATCAGCCGGCGCAGCGACGGCCAGCCGTCGTTGTTGGCAGCGTCGCCGAAGGTGTAGGGCCGTATGTAGTAGCCATTGGCCACGAGCGCCCGGTTCTCGGCGGTCGGGCCGAAACCGCCCGGCTGCGGCGAGCCGACGAACAGCGCGCCGTTCTGGGTCTCGTCGGTGCGCACATACATGCGGCCGATCTCGAGATCGGCTTCTTCCACCGCGGCGCCGGCGGCATGCCGCACCGATATGGTGTCGGCGTTGACCGAGAGGTCGTCTGCGGCGATGCAGTCTTCCCAGGCAGCGCCGGTGTGATCACGGCCTTCGACGGCGGTTTCGAGGGACGTGACCCATCCGTCTCCGCACTCGCCGTTGACCGCAATGCCGGTCGGGTTGAGCGTCGTCGCGCGGCCGTCGATGACCTGGGCGTTGCTGTGCAGACCCCAGTAGCTGGCCAGTCGCAGGTCGGGCTCCATGGTGTCCAGCGCAAACCGCGCGCGCTCCTGGAGCCGCGAGATGGTGTCTGTGACCGCCATCGAGTCGCGGCTGTTGATGTAGACGTAAAACGCGCCACCGATAAGGAACAGGCCGATGGTCATCGCCACCATCAGTTCCACCAGGCTCACGCCTGCCTGCCGGCGGTGATGGTGTCGGCGGCTTACGGGCCTCATTGCTGTATCACCAGGGTCTGGTTGAGGTTGGTGCCGCGATCCACCCAGTTGACCGTAATGGTGAAGGTGGGCGGGTTGGTGGTGTCGTCACGAACGATGCGCCCGTTGCCGCCGGGAAGGCCGGACGCGGTGGCCTGGTCGATGGCTTGCTGCCACTGGAAGATGTCCCAGGCCGCCATCGCGATCGGCGTGCAGCTATCGGGCGCTGCACCGTCGACCGTGTCCGTACACACGGTTGCCGGCTCGGCAATGTTGGCGGCCGCCACGTAACTCGCCGAGCCACCCGGGTTGGCCCGGATGCGGTCGGCCATATCGGCCGTGAGGTTGACCGCCTTGGTGCGGAACAACGCATCCTGGCCAAGTCGCAGGCTGCTTACCTGCACCGTGGCGATGCCCAGCAGTCCGATGGACAGCACCATGAGCGCGATCAGAACTTCCAGCAGGGAAAACCCGCGCACGTTGGATTTGTGTGGGTTGGGGATCATGTGTCTGCCTGGCAAAACAGGTCAATTTCGTCGGGCAGCCGTTCGATGCTGGTAACCATCGGTCGGCCGGTTTGAGAAATGTTGATGAGCCGCGCAAAGTTGTTGTCGTTGCGGTCGTCGCACAGAAGAATGAAGCCACCGGTGGAGCCGTCGGCATACGGTCGGGGGAATCCGGAGGGGTCGTACACGATGCGATCGGCGAGCTCGCCTTCGGTGGCGAGCAGGACGCGCACGGAGCCGCGTTCGGTGACTGGCGGGTGTCGCAGCACGATGTCGTCGTTCTCGCCGAGCGCGTTGTCGCCGTCGTTGTCCACGAAGGCCAGCCACCCATCGGTCCAGCTCTTGTCCGGGTTGCAGTCGGCGTCGTTCTCGTCGCTGCTGTTGTCGGTGACGCACAGGACTACAGGAGTGCGCCGCTTGACGGCTTCGCTGCGCGCAAGCTGGAAGGCGGTGACCAGGTCGTTGGTGGCCGTGGTCATGTATGAGTTGCGCACGCTGTTCTGAAATCCGGGCACGCCCAGGACGAGCACCATGCTCAGCACGAAGACCGTTACGATCAATTCGATGAGCGTAAAGCCAGTTGTCGTTTTTGTGACCATCGTCACAGTATAGGCGCAAAAACACCGTGTTTTTAAGGGCCGCCGACAAACGGCCCGTTATGTCGGATGGACGGTGCAACATAAGGCGGCTGCTGCATTTTCTTATGCAAACTGCGCCGAAGACGTGCCGGTTCAATCGGGGCAAGTCAACGCTCCGCCAGACGCTGATTTGTCTGCGATTCTCGGTCGTCCGGTGTAGCTGATCACGACAGCGCGGGCGTGTGCGGCACCGCGTCGATCGCAAAACACGATGGTGCCGTTCGTCGAGTTTTTGTCAAACGGCCGATAGGTGAACGCGCGGCGATTTGCGCGAATTTGCGCATGGCGGTCGGCGCTGTATCGAAACAGCACGGGCTCGTCGTCGTCGATGCGCGGCGGATCGTCGCGGTCGAGGTTGGCAAACACGAGCCAGCCATGTTCCCATCCGGCGTCGCTGCCTGCGCAGTTGTCGGTGCCGCCGGTTGGGCAGATGGCGACCACCTTGCCGCGCTTGATTGCCTCGCTGCGGGCGAGATGCAGGGCCGTGACCAGGTTGTTGATGCGCGCTGTCCGCCGGTTGTCGAGCAGGAGGCTGTCGAAGGTCGGCATGACAAGGCCCACGAAGACGCCCGCCACAGCAATGGCAATGAGCAGTTCCAGCAGCGTGAATCCTGAACGTAGCGGCATGCCTGGTCCTCCCTGACCTGGCCGGCGGCGGTTTTCCGGTGCGGCGGGAATCATGGTGTCTGGATGGGAGCGGGCAGGAAAGGGCCAATTGCGGGCAGGGCGGCCCCATTTGGCGCTTGACGCCTCGGTGGCGCGCTTTGGACGGGGCCGGATTTGGGCGTATACTCAGATGATAATGACTCTCATCCATTCAGATACCGCCGTGGACACACGCGTCCGCCTGCTGCTGGAATCCCACGGGGTGACGGCGACGAGCCAGCGCGTGAAGATCGGCCACATCCTGTTCGGCCGCCCCCGCCACCTCTCCGCGGAGCAGATCCTGGAGGAACTGACCCTGGAGACGGCCCGGGTATCCAAGGCGACCGTGTACAACACGCTGAATCTGTTCGTGGAAAAGGGTCTGGTGCGGCCGGTGCACATCGACGGCACCCGGATTCTGTACGACAGCACGACCACCCCCCACCACCACATGCTCAACGTGGACACGGGCGAACTGACCGACGTGTCGCCCGACGATGTCCGGGTGCTGGGCCTGCCCGAGCTGCCCGCGGGGACCGTGGCCGAGGGTGTGGACGTGCTGATCCGGGTGCGCAACCAGCCGGATTCCTGACAGGCCAATTGCCGCGCCGGGCGGCTTTGCCTATACTTTCGCGCCTTGCCTCATGTGCCGGGGTAGCTCAGTTGGTAGAGCAACTGATTCGTAATCAGTAGGTCGGGTGTTCGAGTCACCTCTCCGGCACCACTTAAACAGCAACTTAGAAGAAATGCCCATAGCTCATTCTGGCCCGGGTAGCGCTCTGGGTAGCAGCGATTTGTATCCGACACTTTCCGAGGCAAACCGGACGTCACCGTGCGTGCGGCAGATCATCTCGAGTACCCGATAACGCGCGTGCAGCTGCTTTCTGAATTGGAAGCGCGCCGGGCTCAGGTTTTCAGCTTCATTCGATCTGGCTGATTCTCGCTAGCCGTCAGTCGCATTCATTCGGTAGGCCACTCGGACCTGGTGATTGCAGGAAACGCTCCTTCATGATCGTCAGATCAGCGAAATTCACCCACCCGTCCGCATTGAAGTCGGCGCTCGGGTTCCAGTGCGCAGCGTCCGGATTCGCCAGGAACGATTCCTTCAGAGCTTGGAGGTCATCGTCCTCGGTCAAACAGTCGTCATCGATGTCCGTATCGCAGGCGTTACCGAAGCCATCGCCATTGGCGTCTATTTGAACTGCGTTGGTGTCGAGGACGCAGTTGTCGCTGCCGTCCAGCATGCCGTCAGAGTCCGTATCCGGGTTGAGCGCATCGGAGCCGACGATGCTGATCTCTTCCCAGTCGCCCAAACCGTCGTCGTCGCTGTCGGGATCGTTCGGATCGGCCAAGCCTTCG
>JAAUYH010000681.1_pt1 | contig 15822 bp, 9 predicted proteins | sample 7278061 | NCBI WGS metagenome assembly JAAUYH01 (sample SAMN14350203, study PRJNA611818) | marine sediment metagenome | isolation source: surface marine sediment (0.6m) | place: French Polynesia: Moorea | collected 2018-08
CCCATAGGTTGTCAATAATATTCCACAATTACCCAATCGAACATCGTCAACAAAACATTCTTCTTCGCCATCCCAAATCACAGTGCAAAATGCAATGAGTTGCTTTTCCCGAATTTGTTCCTATTCATCATGCAGACATACTACACCATTATTCAATGAAACTCGCAACTTGATATCATTGCTCACAGTTTCTGGAGCCGTGCCATCTCGAATCCTAGATACTGTAGCGTTTAGCAGGGATAAAATTCTCGTTTCATCATTAGCCACCACGAACACTTCATAGCGTCGACTCAAGAATTCACAAAGAACGTACAACACCGCTACAATAAAGATATTAGCTGCGAAAGCACCTGCCCATAGGATATTCACAGAAGTCAGTGAGCGCTTCTCTGCTGCAAATTCCTTCACCAGTCTGCTTTCTGACCCGGACGCGTAAGCCACATCGAAAGCTGTTGATATTGAATCCAACCCTTCAAGACCGTAGAATGGGATCCAATCAGTGATATGCCATTCAGCTCCCTTGGCCACCTTGCACTTCGCGTTCGGATTTGGCTGAGGCCGCATTTCGAGATTTTCGCACATGTGTGTAGTTGCATTGATATTAACGAATCCTGCGCAGATTAAGCCCTTGGGTCTAAATCGACAAGCTATTACGGCATTATCGCATATCGAGAATATTCTACTTGATTCATGTGCCAAACTACATATCTTGTCTTGCATATTTTCACCAGCACCGCAAACGAAAGAAACATTTTCCTTTTGCTCCCTCGGTGCCTTTCGAACGCATGGTGTGAAAGGAGCTGTACCATTCGGAAAACATAACTCGTCACCGACCTTGCCATCCGTCTCATTGAAAGTGCATTGAATAATCGACCTCGTCGTTGATGCTGTTGTCGTAGTTGCGGTATTATTGCATTCAAAGCTTTGATGTTTCGCTAAAGACCCATTCTTTGGTCTGCAACCGTTTATAGAAACAAAGGTGGGTTCAAATTTCAACCCAAACTCCACAGCCGGCCCCGAGAACAGCCTACGGTCAATTTGACAACTGCCATTTCGAATCTCACCATAATAAGATGAATTCTCAGTGCGACCCACGCACGCCTTCCGAAGGAATAGTTGTTGCCGCCGCTGTTCAGTTGGATCGAACACGGAAAACCTTCCCAAAGTCGTAACCGATGCGTTAATGGTTTTGATAGTTTTTTCGGTGCGCTCACGAATAAATAAATTGGGGCCAAAGATTAGAATCCAAGACAAGGTACGAACAGCGACAATCGCGTAGAATAATTTCTTCTGCGTGCATAGAATACCGGCTCCAAACAATGGAGTGCGAGAGTCCTCGCGTATGAGACTTCTTCTATGGTTCTTCAGAGCGTCGTAGCAGTTGTAAAGTCCAACTAGCTTGGAGGTGAGAACGTGCACAAGAATGGCTAGGACCAGATCAAATACAACATATTCGAGTGCATTGAACAAGAATGAATTGAACGAGAAGTCGAAGACTAGCATTGGGAATTCATTGAGCGTGCGCAGTTAGAAAGAAAGTGCTCGGTTGTTATGTACAGTACAGTAAACTTATACGTAGCCACTCACAGTCAATGCGGTGCGTCTTTGGCGCTGTAGTACAGGAGCCAGAGGTATACCCTCGTTTCCATGTACTGTACAGTACCACAATTTCGATGACAATGATGACTATGCAATTGCAATTCAGAGCGGAGCTCTGCTGCGAATTTATCTCGAAATGTATTGTGCTTTTAATGAACCAGGCTTTTCAGTGACAGACAGATGCGTGTGTGAGGGTCCAGTAAAGGAGATATGGGACCATTGTGCTCGATCGTACCTTCACAGACGTTGCAAGTTTAATTGGAATACGGTTTTCGTAATACTGTACTGTACCGTATCCAGGATTGAAAACCCTGTTTCATTAGAAGCACAATTTACTGTAAAGTCCTTTTCTTCCTGCATTTCACATAAGGGTCTTTTCACCCTACGAAATCATGCAGTAGTGTTGTTACAACTAAATGCCAAGGCACGGCCAATGAAATAAGGCACTAGGTTCAGCGAGCGGGACTGGAGCAATCGTAAAGGGACTGTGAAGTTGTGGACTGATGTGCTCGGGTTGAAGCCGTTCACAGCTGCTCACACGCAATCATTTATTTCTGACGTTTGGAAAACCCAGTGCAAAGGAATCATTGCGACAGTACAGTAGTACTGTACTCACTTCCACACGTGAACAGTTTCTAATGAGATCAAAAACAAGTCTTTCTTACACACCCGCTTAAATACCTACACAGTGTGGATCTTGTCATAACTTGTGATGATCAACACGGTTTCTTGCATTTGCCTTACATGCATTTCCTTTAGTGCATTATCGGTCCTAACTCGCCTACAGTTGTGATAGACTCCAATCTGTGTCTCATTGTCTCTCCCCCCTTCCTTTCCTTTTACTTTTACTTTTCCTTCTCTCTCTCTCTCTCTCTCTTTCTCTGAGCGCGCGAGTGCTTATCATCTTCCGTCACTTCTCAAGTCGCATGCTCATGTCGCATGGATACCGTTCTGCTAATTTCTAGTGACTGGACTAACGTCATCAATGCGATTATTTTCGAAACCGTGCTCATCACCCTCATCTTTTGGCTAACCGCTGATATTTGTGCAAGATTAAATTATCTTTCTTTGCTTGACGGGTCTGTGCAAGATCTCGTTGTCATGTCGCCGCCGTTGGTGGGTGGCGATGTGATTTCAACTAGTCGTCAACGCTCCTTTGTCATGATTGCGTTGCGTAGTTTGGGAATACTTCTCTTTTTTGGAACCACCATGACCGTTGATGGAGAAACTATAGACGTGCCACTGAAACGCACAAAAACAATGCGCTCTCCTGCCGATTTATCTAACTTGAACCTCTCCAGGGAGGCTGCGTACGAAGCTGTGAATGAGTTGATCGATTTGAGATACACGTGTACTGTGAGTTACAATAACTCTATGGTGTTTGGTCATCTTGAGGTATCTGGGTATTGTGAAACCGACGATCGTCTTCTCCAAAATGCTGTGTCAATTAGTTCTGGTCTCGAACTCACGTCGGTGTCGTTTTCAAGAAGTTGCCGAACCAAAAACATACCGCTCTTTTACATACATGAAGCTGTTATTGAATCTGTGACAACAACTTGTGAAGAGGTCGGCAGAAAAGCAAGTGTATATTGTATTCGTAAGAGATCCCAAAGTGTGGTGGATTTCTCATCTTGTGCAGCCTCTCTCAAACTGAATGCAACAAAATTTGCTGTTTGCGAATATTTTGAGCAAGTAGTTGAAGGGCCGTCTGTTTCAATCAACACGAGCTGTCACCCCGCTGCTAACCTTGGTGATGTGCAAGACTTCTGGCCGAAAGCGGCAGAGATCACTAGAAGTTTAAGGATTATCGATCTCATAGGTGCTGTCAGTGTGGCCGGTGAGCAGACCCAGGAAGTCAAGAGGTATGAGTCGCGTGACGTGACCAAGTTGCATCACATGTGGTTTTTGTGTTTCGCCATAAAACTGGCGTTGTTGATGCTTTTGGGCGTGGTATCGGTTCATTTGCGGTGCAGGGGCGCTAAACGAGTACTAAACGACGACCGTGCTTTATTGTCCTTGTTGAAGCAGAAATTGGGTGATTGGATAGGGGGCTCAAACTCTCATGAGCAAGCTACAGTCTATCTACATTTGCAAACAAATGAAGAAGGTAAAAGAATTGTGTGGGCGTCAACTATGCCAAACCACAACGATCCTGCCAGAAATCCTGAAATCGAAGCATAAACCGGTTAAGTTTCATTCCTATAGTATTACTTGTTCCAGAGTCCCGATGTTCGATATCCTAGCAAAGTTATATTGATAGCAGTTTCAAATATTTTATCGCTTTTTATTCATGCATTCCGATATAGGAACAAATACTCACTGATTCTGACTCGTAACCAAATTAATGAATTGATTCGTGTGAAGTGTTTTCAATGAGAATTAGTTACTGCGATTAATGACTGCTCAGTGATATTCTGGATTTCTGGAACATTCTCCAAAATCAACAAAGTGTTATAGAGTTCATTTAAATATATCTCTCAAATGCCGAATCAAATCTAAAATAAGCCTTGAGGTTCAATTATCGGGTATTGTACGACTGAAGATAGATGTCGGCTTTCATCTTCAGTTTCAGTCGAAAATCGATGTCAAATAGCCATTAATTAATCAATTGTTCTGGTTTCATTTTATGGATTCAGTAGTCGACTGCAATGTCAAAAAATAATAATCGTGAACAGTCTTCAATAATATTATATTGAAATAAATTTTTTAGAACGACTGATTCATAGACTTCGCTCAATTCCTAATTTTCAAATGATCATATCCTGATTTCTTGTGTAGTCTATCCTGCCTTTCGTGAATCAAAGCCTTACATTGTATGTGTCACTATTTATGGACTCTGCGGCTCAATAAGCCTAAAATTTCGCAAAACATGTTCATTTTCTGATTATAGCACTCTCCATCCAGCCACTCAAAACGAGTTGGTTATTTTTCACTGGACAACGTTCTATCTAAGTACTTCGATTGGATATCGGAAACAGCTAACAATCTCCGTTCAACATTTTCATGAGACCAGCTGGATATTTTCTCGAGTTAGCTACGAACAGAACAGGGACCTTTTGAAAAAGGCTTGTGCTGCACAACAAACGTGAAGTCACTTCATCCTCATGTCTTTAATTCCTCTAATTTTCCGAGCGCGGTTTTTCGATTGACTCATAGAAATGATTTCTTCTATACAGTTATTCAGACGATTTTAGTGAACCTCTTGAAATTCGATCCCACTCAAATCTCGTTCTTCGATATACAAGCTGTGTAAAAAACCGCCGATTTTGAAACGTAAATTCGTTCTGCTTCTCTACCGTGCTTGTTCAGGATTGAAGTATGGAATGATAAAACACTCAAATGGCAATTCATTTTGTATATCAGGTAGTTGTAAAGCAGTAAATAAGAATTCCGGCAATTACGAAATCAACAAGAACAGTTTTATCACACGAGGATCTTTTCTATCCATCAGCTCGAATATCCGTGATTCGAAAGAATGAAAGCTAAGCTCGCTCTTCTCGTAAATTTCAGCATCATTTTAGTTGTTCGAAAAGGCTAAATTAGAAATCGATACCTACTTACGAGCTGTTCCAAATAATCTCTTTCTCAGATGCTGTCCCGAGTGGTTCGATTTTGCAGCATAAGCAGAAGATAATAGTGCATCATTTAATGAACGACATGTGTAGCTCCATTATTTGGTTTTCATCTGTAACGAATTTTCGAAAAATATTTACTTGAAATAATCTAACTGGATTAATTGGGTGCGGGTTTTTTTCTACTGTGCTGTTTGAATAAACCAAGAAATGTGAACAGTGGGAATGCTGATGTAGAGAGAGCGAAGAATGCTGTATTGATATTCGAGTAATCTAAAGAAACACGACTTCAGAGTTCTTCCAAACGCTTATGCAAAGAACAATTTAACATGCTCAAAAATACCGATGAATCGGCTATAACATGAGACATGTTGATTTTAGAGAAAAAAGATTTACAGCGAGGCTAAAAATCAGGATTCTGTGTGAAAAGAAATCTAAAGTGATTTGATTACAATAAGAACAGGATTTTGCGTAGAGCAGCTGTTCAAATTGGCATTGATTTCTTAAATTGAAGTTGTTGGGAGTATAGATCCAGATTTCAGTCAAAACCTTCTTCTAAGCATGGAATTTTATTTATATTTCGTTCAACGAGAACGAGAATGGCTATGCAGCTATGATATGTGTAGAAAATAGCTAGTCTAACTTTCTTCACTTCAATCTTCAACGAGCGGAGTAGAAACACAGTACTATGAACCTTTCAAATTCGGCGCTTTTTCTGATGAATTTTCCTAATTGACTCCTAAAAGAACAGGATTCTTGTCTTATAATGGGCTTATAGTTTTCGTAAGAACTGTGAGAGAACAGTTGGATTATCTTTTCTACATTTCTCATCCCTGTACTTGGCATTTGTACCGTTTGAATCATTTCTAATTCGTAATTGTAACTTCTAGACTGTTCTAGAATAAATCTGTACTTGTTTATATTTATTTTCATTATTTCTAGAAACTTCCAGACTAGACTGAAACAATCCAGGCGGCTCTAGATAAGAACTTTCCAGATTCTCGACCATGATTATATAAGTACCATTTTTCCTTGATTATAGAACAACTTTTCGATTAATCACACTACTTTCTACTAGTATCTAATCCACTCCTAGAATAGAGAGTAGCTACAGTTATCTTTCCACAGAACTTCAGGTATAACTCCTCCCAAAGAAGCTGAGCACGTAGGAAGAGAGGTGGTCGATTGATCTTTTCCCACAAGAACGGTTCTATCGATTTCGATTGCGAAATAAAATTTAATTACCATACTGTAGCACCTACCGATTAGTTAAGATTCCATTTATGGACAAAAGGTTGCTATAAATCATGGGAAATTTCGAGCAGCTCGTTGCTGTCGCGAGTATAGCATTAGATTCTACAAATTTTCGAAGTAACAAGTTTTCACGTGCTTTTCATCTATTTCATGAGAATGCTGTTAATAAAAAAATTAAAACTCAAAGTTCATTCAACTTCACATGGCTTGCTACTTTTATCAGAAATTCATACAAGCTTATTGACAGAGCTCAATTAGAAATTCATGAATCACTCGATTTAAGGCTAAATTAAGTTATCGGCGAAATCGTGCATTGCTTTCAGTGATAATCGATGCAAAATTGCAGGGCGAAATCGAGCAATGATCATCGGTCAACTACGATATATATTTGCTCATTTTCACGATCTGCTGCAGCAAATGAGAGGCTGTGATCTGTCAAAGACGTTTTTTCGAATCATCTAATGCCATCGAGAGAGTGTCACGCTATTCATATTCATCACCCATTTCGGACAAAAGCAATAGTGCGAATCCATCAAAAAATACGAATAAATAGGAACCTAAAATCGGTCCCAGTCAAAGTCGCAGAAAATTAATAACTTGCGAAAATTTTATTACAAATAAACAAACTTAGTTATTTTACTACGTTGTGATGCTAGGATTCACAGAGATCTGCGTTTTGCTGGAAACAGACGTGATGCAGCATTTTACTTATGGTTGCGAGGGTTAGAAGTATTAAATGTTAGTTGATATCAATAAATGATTTTCATCAAATTAGAGCAAATGTAATTAAAACACGGAATAGGCCTATTCTACTGAAATCAAATTCGATTTTTCGAAAACTGTTTCTACATCGATCTTGAAGATGTGTGCATTGCGAAAATGCACCATCAGCCTACTTTTGCAATGGACGTGAATTGCTAGAGTGAAGGAGGTGAAAAATTGTTTCAAATTGTTATTCTACTCGAAAATTTAGTTTGATTTGTAGAATTGACGTGCCGTGCCAATTCCATTCTAGTCGTATTTATTCAAGCCCTATAGAAGAGGCGGAACTTTACGCGCCCTAAGAACACCGTGGCACCTATTGCTCGACTTCTGACGACGGTTTCAAACTTGGTAGTTAACTAGGGAGCGGCAGCTTCTTCGATTGCTCTGGTGCTTCTAGCCTTTTGAGGTCAGGTAGTAATGAAGATAAATATGACCGGCGCTGCAGAAAAGAAGCCTTCGCTGGCCGAGCGTTATCTGCTTTCTAGGGTTTAGTGACGGAGGAGATAGATACGAGTGCCCGGGCGAAAGTCACGATCAAATTTGTGGACATGGTTCCTGATGCATTATTCCATAATGTCCCAAAGGTTGCCAGAGTGTTTCTTGTCATTGTTGCCGGAGCTCTTGTTATTAGCTCTAATTCTCTAAGAGCGTTTTTTATGAGTCCAGAAAGCTGTTCGTACAAACAGTCGAACCTTTAGTTACAGCTCATAGCATTTTAAACTACTGTAGCATTTCTGTCGATAGTTTGCGGATTTCTGCACAGAAAACTCCTTCCACCAATTTCGAGCACGTGCAGGCTCACACCGGCAATGCCCTTTCAATTCCGTACAGTGTTGAAAACCGCAGTGTCGAAGTGATGCATTGATGAGGGGAGACACCCAATGGTCAAATGAGTCCAAATTTGGAGATATCGGAAGTTGCAAAAGTTGCCAAATTTCGGTGCCGCCGTCCTATGAATTCAATTCGACATTGCATTGGCACCGCCGTAACAAACTAATAACCCTTCTTAAGTTGAGATCCCAACCCGATCTGATGCTATCTCACTCTTCGACATACCTGTGATGATTACTACTCGTATTATGGCTCTTCTGGTAAAGCGCGTCAGTGTTCTTTTGCTACTCCATTGTGCCTTGGTGTATGCTGGAACAATCAAGGATGGCTTCCCGTGCGTCAAACACGAGGAATGTGTCACTGGACTTCACTGTGTCGGCAAGGCAGGAAACGAGCGGTGCAAGAGACCCATGGTTGCTGGTGAGTACTGTGGTGACCCCACGTGGGTGTGTGCGAAAAATCTGGAATGTCAGAAGGTTGACAACGAAGAAATCTGTGTCAAGGTGTTGAGCGCCGGCGGCTACAAGTGCACGGAGAAGGGATACGCCTGCGACACCGGACTGCACTGTGTTGGAAAACCCGGTTACGAGCGATGCAAGAAGCCCATGGGTTATGGCGAGAACTGTGGAGACCCGACATGGGTATGCGGAGAGGGACTCACTTGTGAAGGTGTTCGCAAGGAAGCAGTATGCGTGAAATCATTGTCCGAGGGTGAACTGTGCGGAGGAAAGTTCGACCGCTGCGTGAAGGGAACGACGTGTGAGAACAAGAAGTGTGTCAAAGAAGACCCTTCGCCAGAAGAGAAAATTGAACCATCCCCGAGCCCGCCCAGTGAACTAACACCGAAGAAGAAAGCGGCGCGCTGTGACCCTGGGAAATCTGAATGCAAGGCGGGCTACCACTGTGTCGGACGCAAGGGACATGAAGTTTGTAAGAAACCAATGAAGGAGGGCGAATCTTGCAGAGACCCTACATGGGTGTGCGCCGAAGGCCTGGATTGTGTTGGAAAAGGGAAAAATGCGTTCTGCAGGAGACCAGCACCGGAGGAGGGCACGTCGTCGACCGATTGCGGCAGAGGTCGAGAGCCGTGCAAAAAACCATTGAAGGAAGGAGAGCAGTGTTCGGATCCGACTGCGGCGTGTGAGGACGGGTTGTACTGTGTCGGCAAAGGGCGCAATGCAGTGTGCTCGAAAGCTGGTGGGCTTGGCCAGTCGTGCATAGGTCGCTTAAAGTGTCAGAGTGGGCTACGATGCCACCGCAGCCGACGAGGTGTGACTCATTGTCTGAAAATGCTCGCAGTGGGCGCTGCATGCGGCGAAGAAAAGTTTACGTTTTGTACTTGGGGTTACCATTGTCTGGGTGAAGCAGGTAAGAAGACATGCACGAAAGCAGTAAGGAGAGGCAAACCAGTTGTGAAGAAGAAGGGCAAGAACAGCCACAGGTGCTGCAAGTGCAGAGACTAAATGACGTTTTACGAGTCTCCTTTCTCCACCTATCGAATAAGATTCCTTACCCACAATCGACTTTTTATTTGTTTGAAATCTTGCACTTGTCATTAAACTCGTGAGGTTTATTGTTTTATTGTTGGAAATCGTCGCATAAGAGTCAGTTCGTTAAAAATTCAGAATCCCGGCGTCAGCTCCTCTTGCTCCGTTGATTAGCGGGTATGTCGAGCAAATTGCGCTTCGGACTCCAATGCCTAATTTAAGCACTTCATCTGTGTTGTAGGGTACTTTTTCTCACATGGCGGCCTCTACAAGAACAGAACAAAAAACATCAACTTTACTTGTAGTCTCTTTGCCTTGGTAATTCCTTCGCATATGAGCTCAAACCAATCACCTATTCTTCATACAGAACAGTAATAGTGTTTGAAAAAAATTCTGCTCTTACCGTACGAGTTCATCGGGCAGACAATGCTGGATTTGAATGCCAGGGCTAATGTTCTATTTATTGGCACCAGTACTGTACCGCAATTATCAAATTCATTCTCGATTTCTTTACTATACCACAAGTAGTAAATACGTTCTATTGCAGCGCTCATAATGATTTCTGGAAGGTTTATGGCCATGTAGGGCTTTGCTTGTGATACCGAGGGAACTGACGAATCAAGCAGCTGCCATGTAACTAAAACTCAGAGTCAGCGAACATTTCGCTAACTAATACGGTCTCGATCCGCTAACCACACTGAAACATGCAAATAATTGGTACATCAAATGTGACTGTTCTTATGGCTTTACAGCGCTTGACTTGCCCAAATAAAATAAATTTCTAATTCTGTATTACAAAGGAGTCTGGTACTCGTGACTCTCCACATTAATCACACGGTTCGATGGAGTGAGTAAATAGTTTCTAATTTTCCCGAAAAAAGGGCGCAGATTACCATCTCTACTACTTCTAGCAAAACTCACATTAGCCTTACTCTTTACATGAAGTTGCGGTAAATATTAAATTTACAAAATTCTCATCCGATACACAGAAGCCTCTAATCCATGCAGATTAGTGGGAAGCAAATTTCGATTACCAGTTAAACATTGTTGGCAAAGCATAGAACCATAAACCGTGTGGTCTGCCTGGTTAAATCGCTGTGCAATAACATTGAAATCTGAACTCGCTTGTCCCAACTCCCCTGACGAGTTCGATATACCGAAAAAAGTCGATCGCATGATGGTCTACCAGAAATACTATGTTCACATTTTTCGTTACCGTAGCTTCGATACGCAACGAAACACTTCCTAGGCAGTAGCATGTCTTTTATTTATACACCAGTTTGTAGCACAAAGGAAAGGGCCATACACCGAGACTAAGATCTCAGAAAATATTGCAACACCCATTTGATATCCTAGTCTAGGTCGTTTCAACTTGTGCAAAAGCACTAATGGATTGAAGGGAGTAAACTCGAACTACAGCAATCAGTTCAGTCTACATCTGTGAAATAGCCCAGAACTTTAAGATTTTCAAATCTTGCTGCTAAAAAATCTTCAAAATGTCTGATGAAAAATGGAAAGAGAAGATATATCAAACAGCTTACGCATTGGCAATAAACTTCATAAATTTTCCTACCAAAAAGGAATCAGTTATCTCGCAGATACACGATAGTTCTGAATTAGATGTTCAATAGAGTGCTTTTCTAGAATAAGAGCAATCATAAAAGATTCCCGGATGATTTCTTGGTGGGAGCTCAGGTTCAATTCTGCCTCAAATAACTGAGATTAATTAACCCCGAACAAGGCCAAGAAATTTTCTGGGTTAACTTGAATACCCAGAAAACCGATTGCTTCAAAATCCCGGCCGATTCGCCCTCAAATACTCTCACTCTCACTATACAAGCTTTTCTCATAAATGCTAAAAAGTATTCTGTCCAGACAAACTGGACATGTACGGTAAGGGGAAATAAAAAGGTGAACTTCCTAATCTGTGACACAATTGGCCTTGACAGAATCGATTGAAAATTAACTGATAATTAAGGTTTTCCACAGAGATGCTTTCATGGAACCGCTCAGAACAACGAGCCTGGCCGACCTGAGTAGACTTTTCCGCTCCTAAATGAATGTTTGTCCGCTGAAGAAGAGTCTATTTGTTCCGTAGCCCCAAAAAAGAGTTTTTTCCGGGATCCGGAACTGCGCCAACAGGCATTTGGCTAACGATCTTTGTTTCTGACATTTAATCAGTGGGAAGACAGCGGATTTACTTATGCAAAAATGTACGATGTTTTGGTTCTGAAACATTTGAGTCAAACAAGAATTCTATGCCGGCCACAAGGACTTAATTTTCACGAATTAAGGACTGTACGTCTCTTATTGCTAAGTTATTGCAACACCTGAGTGGCAGAGAACTTTTTTAGAAGGTGATGAAGGCTGTTTTCTTGAGCGGTTTCATCCAAGCATCTCTGTCAAAAACCCTAATTATAAGGAAATTTTTAATCGATTCTGTCAAGACCAATCGTATCACAGATTAGGAAGTTCTAACTTTTTCCCCCTACAGGTACACAGCAAGCTTGTCGATGCAAAAGAATTCCAAAAATATAAAATTATTAACTCAAAAATCTGGCGACGCTTCAAGGTATTTTTAGTGTGCTTGGTTCTTCATTTATATCGATTTCTCAATCCCAAAATTGCCGCTTTGAAATTGCTGCCATCTGAACATTAGTGAAAGCGAGATTATTGTCATACTTTCGCTATACTTTCTCTTACTTCTGACCGTCTATCTGAACGTCTTTCCGATAAATAAATATTTCCAGCTACTTTGAAGGAAGGTTCTTCGAATTTTCCGCAGAAAAGTCGCGAAGTACTTAGGTTTTAGCTGTTATGTTCAAATTCATGAGACAATGTTGGATCAATCTTGTAATATTATCCACTTTTTAAGCAATATTTCGATTTTCTGTGACATTTTCGCTTTATATAATTCATGGTGCAGGTAGGATGAAATGTAACTGTCGGCTTTTGTGCAACCAATCCGAAAAGCAAATTTGCCTACCATAATTATTGTTCGAATTTGTTAGAAGTTTTGTATTCCGTAAATTTCGTAATTTCGCATTGCATTGAGAGTTGAAACTTCTAATTCATTCTACCTGTACGTTGTTTTATACAATCTTGATCTACCTTTTCAGGCGTAGCTCAGTAGCATAATGTGCATATATTCTCATCATCGGTGAAGCAGGCGCCAAATATTGCTTAGCTATTTTTCAAGTGAAGATAAAAATGTCTATAGATATTTTTTCGGCTTGTTAAGAATATCATTGTATTGGCATAATCGGTTATTCCAAATATTTGTTCGACAATAATCCATTCAAGTAATCTTGTTTCAGCATTAGCGTAGGTGTTTGTTCTACGGTCTTCGAGATAAATATACTTGTCATTGCCCATTCATGGAATCAATTTGCTAAAAGTGCTCAAAATACGACCAGTTTTGGAAAATATTATATCAATACTCCAATTAATGCTCCTTTACTTAAGAGTGATCAACATGCAGTGTGTCCTGCTATAAACTCTACAATCACTGGTGCCAATCGAATCATGTCAAATCAAACCAAGTACTCTAGAGCATAAAACGATAATAACGTTTGAAAGAATTAGGCCACGGGCGAAGTAGGCTTTAAAACAGTTTGACTCAGCGTGAGACTATGTTAACTGCTCAAGGCACCAATTTATTGAATTAATTGCTACATATTGAGTTGCGGTTGAAACGCTTTTTTCGACTTGTTATTTTATTTTCTGCTTACTAACATTTTTTGTATGCATCATACAGAGTGTGCTGAGAACGACTTCTAATTCGAGATCTTACTGGATCCTGACAGCAATTGTGACATCATAATATGTAGATAAGGTAAATAATTTCCGAGGTTGGCCTGCTGTCGGCGATGACGACAAAGATGAAGCTGAAGATGATCGAGCCACAGATCTTATTCAGATAATTAAGTACTTCAATATTCGTATTTATTTAGTACATTGATTGAAATGAAAAGGAAGCAAATAACTTGATTTCAGGGACTGTACTGCCTCCAGTCGTTGTAATTCGTGAGTTTACATTGACTATGTCAGAAGACGGCGGTGCTGCTGAAATTAAATTCCTGCGGGCTTGGGGATTCGTTGAACAGAAATTCGAGAAATTATAGGCTAGATTCAATAGAAGATAATCATCTTGTTGTTCAAGGTGTAATACATGCCTTTGAGAATATACGATTTCGCAAGCGTTCCAGTCTCGCTGAAATCGTTAAGTCGACAACTCGTATTTTTCGTTATATTCAAGCCGTAGGAGTTGGTCAATGATCCATAATTCTAAGCTACGAATAATTTGAATCGACTGGAGTAAGCAATAGAGGCGCCGTAAGCAAGCACTATCTAAAAAGTCATCTAGTACAAATGAACTTTGAGCAATCTTCACAACTGACTTACCAAACGTTAAATCAAAGCATATCGTATGCTGAAATATTTATGAAATTACCAAGGCTCAAGGTAATGGATTGGTCCAGCGGCCACAAAAAAGTTATTTATTCTCTAAACGACTCCAGTAATTTATCCACACATCATTGACCATATGACTGCAAGTCCATTTGATGTCATGCTACTTGAGCTTCAGCTATTTGCTTAATAGAAAGTGCGAATTACATATGAACAATGGAGAAACCCTCGTTCCAACGCTAGTGGAAGTCGAAAAGAGAGATTACCTCCTTCCGCTGAGTAGATTTCTTGTTTGACTTAGTGAAGACGAATCTTTGTTTTCGAATCTTTACGGAACAACACATTCATTCTAAATGATCTCGAGGAATCGTATGAACCATCTCGAACCTTGCTTTATCAATAAAAGTTGGGCAATGAGGACGGTAGTAGCCGAAAGGGGAATGGTCCGTAAGAGAACATTTTCGCTTATTATTATATAAAGCAGGAAGAAAGATTAAGAATGGGTGACGCCACGCCACAGACCTAAAGAAACGAAGGCCTCGTGTACACCCCCGAAAAAGGATCAGCTGGACTTCACTGGACAAAACTAGGATGTGCGCCATAAGTATACAACTACGAATTGCCCTGCGGGTTGGCCATCAGTAAGTCCAGAGATGGCACGCGCCCACGCGAAGTTTATCCCGCTGGGGTGACAATCAGGTACTGCAACCCGAGGTCGCCGAGGGCAGCACTCCACGAGTGGAGAGCATCAGTTCACCCGAAAGAGGCGGTTGCTACGTACGAGCGGGGATCAATAGCAAAGGAAGTACATTTATTTCACGAAGTCGCCCCATTGGGAGCGCTGGCAAAGAAGGGCACAACAAACGAGCGAGGAAGATGCAGCTTGTGTACAGCGCTTAAAATTACCCCAGGGGGTCGTTCTCGTTGATTCCGTCGGGTGGCTGCGGCCCAAATACAATGGACCGTGACCCGGACACAGACGGCTAGAGAATGGGCAGTTCGCCTCTGGCCACTGCTTCGGGTGCACAACGCCGAACGTGTGAGAGGTAGTCATGCGACCCGCCAGAGGGAGATCGTCGATACTTGAGTCTCGAATGACGGCAGCATACCGGAAGGCGGGTTGAAGAAAAGCTCAAATTCCTTGTTGAGATTTTTATTTTTCGAAGCGATGGAGTCGAGCGCTATGTTTCTAACTCAGCCGTCCGTATACGAATTTGCATGCCGATCGTTACACTCTACGCGCCTCAAAGAGTGGAAAAGAAAAGCTTATTGGGACTTTTCGCCTAGACCTCGTCACCTTGACTTGGGGGACATTAAAATTCATTCTTCTTGAACGGGATACTGGTGAAACCAAAGTTGACCTACCATATAGAATGATGGCACTTTTATACAAACCTCCCACTTGTGACCTGAATTTGTTCGAACAAGTCCGCTCCCCATCAATAGCGGATTCCTATTCTTTCTTTCCAATTTATCGTCTACCGGTGGGAAATGGAAGTTGACCTTCATCGAATTCAACGACACGGCGCTGATTATTCCCCACAGGGGGCCGTTATTTTATATAATTTCTGCTACATAGCACACCATCTCGTCGGAGGTTGCTGATATGTCTTTTGAGAGAACATAGTGAAGTTTACACGGGTTCTCATTTAACGATCTTATTTAAGCATACATTCCACAAGTAAATACAAGAGCGGTGCTGATCATTGCCCCCAAGGTGGAAGCGTGGTGTCGTATCGGCACCTCTGAAGAGAGTCTTTCCTCTTCCTCGGAGGTGATGTAGTGCCACGAACCTTTATATCTCACCAGTGGGTGACTTTGGGCAATAGACGGAAAGCAAGTTGGCACTCCGCATCGCACAGGTATCCATTAAAGGGTCTTCCGTCCTGAGTGCACTGCTGAAG
>JAAUYH010053496.1_pt1 | contig 15822 bp, 13 predicted proteins | sample 7278061 | NCBI WGS metagenome assembly JAAUYH01 (sample SAMN14350203, study PRJNA611818) | marine sediment metagenome | isolation source: surface marine sediment (0.6m) | place: French Polynesia: Moorea | collected 2018-08
CTACAATCCACGCTGACCGGCTTCAAGCGCCCTGATGAACACAGAAACGGCCAATACGCACAGTTATACCGCAGCGCCACAGGCGGTGGCCCGGCCGGGCGAGACAGACGACCTCCGCTGGCGAATCCTGACGACACTGAGCGGCTTCCGTCTTTTTGTAGCGGCGACCCTGATCATCCTGTTCCTCGTCGGCACCGAGCCGCATATCTTCGGCGACCGGCATCCACAGTTATTCATCGCTGCGACGATCGGCTACCTGCTATTCTCGGTAGTCGTCCTGCTTGGCATCCGGTATCGCAACCTGTCGATCACGACGCTGGTCGCAGGTTCATTGCTCGTCGACGTCGTCGCCGTGACGATGCTGATGCACATGAGCGGCGGCATCAGCACCGGGCTGGGCGGACTGTTGATCGTGTTCATCGGCGTCGCGAGCCTGATACTGCCGCTGCGAACCCCGCCAGTGTTTGCCGCGATCGCGACTTTCGCGATTCTCGGGGAACAGCTCTTCTCACAGGTCGGTGGTTTGCCGGTCAACTACCCGGCGGCGGGATTGTTGTGCGGCATCATCTTCATGATGGCGCTCGCGAGCCAGACGCTGTCGAAAGGCATTCGCGCGAGCGAGGCGCTGGCGATTCAACGCGGCGTCGACCTGCAGAACCTGTCAGAGCTCAACGAGTACATCGTCCAGCATCTTCGGGAAAGTATCCTGGTCGTCGACAGCGACAATCGTATTCGCCTGAACAACGCGTCGGCGGCAAGGCTCCTGGGCGCCAGCAAGCGCCTGGCGGGACGGCCGCTGGCCGAAGCATCGGAAGAACTGGCCAGTCACATTGGCAACTGGCGGACGGACTTTTCGCTGTCCTCACACCCGGAGATGGTGTTGTCGGGTAATGACTCGGCATTGCGCATCACTGCTCACCTGGCGCCGCTGGTCAAGGATGGCGAGAGGAACGGTCCGATACTGATCTTCCTCGAAGACTCGAGCCTCCTGAACGAGCGCGTGCAGCAATCCAAGCTCGCATCGCTGGGGCGCCTGAGCGCGAGCATCGCGCACGAGATTCGCAATCCCGTCGGCGCAATGAGTCACGCGGCTCAGCTGCTGGCTGAATCGGACGGCGTCGATGACAGCGACAAACGCCTCACAGACATCATCCAGTCGAATTCGGAACGTGTCAGTCACATCATCGACAATGTGCTGCAGCTATCGAGGCGCGACTCCGGCGAGCCGGAGCGGCTCGCACTCGGTCCGTGGCTCGACGATTTCGCGTCGGAATTCTTAAGAACGCTCGAGCTGCAGGAAGGTGAATTGCACGTGCACGACGTCGATCCCGACCTGTTCGTCAGGATCGATCGAAGCCACCTTCGGCAGGTCATGTGGAACCTGTGCGATAACGCCGTGAAGTACGCGAGTGAGACCGGCGGCATCCACGTCGAGATTCGCGCAGGGCGTCTGGACGGCCGCGAGCGTCCGTTTCTCGAGGTCATGGATCGTGGCTTCGGCGTTGACAAAGCAACGGCGGACAAGATGTTCGAACCGTTTTTTACCGCGCGTTCGGGCGGAACCGGACTGGGACTCTACATATCTCGCGAGCTCTGCGAACTAAACCGTGCGACGCTGCTGCACCTTGACCGCGCCGACGGGGGCAGTATCTTTCGCATAGTTTTTGCGGATCCGGATCGCTGGGGGAATAAATCATCATGAGTGCGCCCGCTGCACTGGTCATCGACGACGAACCGGACATCTGCGAGCTGCTGACGCTGACGCTTGGCCGCATGGGTATCGAGACGGACTCGGCCCTGGACCTGGCCAGCGGCAAGGAGCTACTCCAGTCCAAGACCTTCGACCTGTGCCTGACCGACATGCGCCTGCCCGACGGTGACGGGCTCGAACTCGTTGAGTGGATGCAGCAGAACGTCCCGCAGGTGCCGGTCGCGGTCATCACGGCCCATGGCAATGTAGAGACGGCCGTGACAGCTTTGAAGCTCGGCGCCTTCGACTTCCTGTCCAAGCCGCTGGACCTGAACCACCTGCGTGACATCATCGAGAACGCGCTGAAGCTGAACCGGCCGCCGGAGGGAATGCAGTCCAACCTGCTCGGGCAGTCCGCTCCGATGCAGGAGCTTCGGGCCATGATCGACAAGGTCGCCAGGTCGCAGGCGCCAGTTCACATCTCGGGAGAGTCGGGTACCGGCAAAGAGCTCGTCGCACGACTGATCCATGAAAGCAGCGCTCGATCAGGCGGTGCCTTCGTTCCGGTCAACTGCGGCGCCATCCCGTCCGAACTGATGGAGAGCGAGTTTTTCGGTCATCGAAAAGGCAGCTTCACCGGCGCCGATTCCGATAAGACCGGCCTGATCCAGAGCGCGGAAGGCGGTACGTTGTTCTTAGACGAGATCGCCGACCTGCCGCTCGCCATGCAGGTCAAGCTGCTGCGAGTTATCCAGGAGAAGTCCGTGCGGCCCGTCGGCGCGTCGAAGGAAGAATCGGTCAACGCGAGGTTGCTGACGGCGACGCACAAGAACCTCAGGCAGATGGTCAAGGACGGCCAGTTTCGAGAGGACCTCTACTACCGTGTCAACGTCATCGAACTGAACGTGCCGGCGCTCAGAGAACGCGGCGACGATGTGCTCGAGCTGGCGGAGCACATCCTCAACAAGCTGGATCGCAATGCTCGGTTGAATGACGCGGCGAAAGCTGCACTACTGACATACGACTTCCCGGGCAACGTCAGGGAACTCGAGAACATGCTGGAACGCGCCGTCACGTTGTGTGCGACGGGCGTCATCGATGTCGACGATCTTGCGCTCAGAAACGAGACGCCATCGGAGCCAGGGACGGGGCAACCAGTGGCTGGCAATCTCGGAGACCAGATCGAGGATGTGCAGCGCCAGGCCATCATCGATGCGCTTGAAAAGACGCGTTACAACAAGACGGCTGCGGCGAAACTGCTCGGCTTGTCATTCCGGCAATTGCGCTACCGAATCGAGAAGCTCGGTATTAAATAGTAACGCGTGACATAAGCACTGTTACCGTTTGGCGAACGGACTGACAAAAATTGTCAGGTTGCGACAAAAGCGTCACTTTTTGTCGGTGATTGGGCACAATCGTCCCGGGCGCAGAAAACCACTATTTTTATTAGAATCAGATACTTAACGTGGTTCTTCCTATCTTGGCACGCTGCTTGCTTCATATCCATGCACAGACGATTTAGTCGAACAACACATTCTCACATTCATGGAGATACGAGAAATGAAGAAGCAGCAAGGTTTTACTCTTATCGAACTGATGATCGTTGTCGCGATCATCGGCATTCTGGCCGCGATTGCTATCCCGGCTTACCAGGACTACACGATCCGCGCGCAGGTCTCTGAAGGTCTGAACCTTTCAGGCGGTGCCAAGACGGCTGTCGCTGAGTTCTTCCAGGACTCTGGTGCACTGCCGGGCAACAACGCCCAGGCTGGCCTGTCTGCAGCTACGGATATCACCGGTAAGTACGTCACGCAGGTTGTCGTCAACAACGGTGCTATCTCCGTAACGTATGGCGATGAAGCTAACAGCAACATCACGAACGCAATACTGACATTGACGCCGGATACGTCTGGCGGCGGTTCTGTTGAGTGGGACTGCGCTGGCGGCAACATTCTTAGCACCAACGCCAAGTGGCTGCCTGCTGCTTGCCGTTAATATTGCAAGCTTGGGCTTTTGCCTGACGAAAGCCCCGGGACCTGAACCCCGGGGCTTTTTTTTGAAAAACAGAAGAATTTTGTGACGCAGGTCACAAAACCATGTGCCTGCCAGAACGGCACTGGAACGCACAGAATTGGTGCGATATAACGACGAATTGATCGGGAGTATGGCGTTGAACACCGCTACCATGAAACGACTGAACCGCGGATTCACGCTGATCGAGCTGATGATCGTCGTGGCCATCATCGGTATCCTCGCCTCTCTTGCGACCTCTGCTTACCAGACGTATACGATTCGGGGACAAGTGTCCGAGGGCGTCTTGATGGCCGCCGGCGCCAAGACACCGGTTGTCGATGCCTACCTGAACGATGGCGTCGCTCCCGCTGACCGCATCGCCGCGGGTATGTCCGCCAATGCGACTGACACGCGTGGCTCTTACGTAAGCCAGGTCGCGATCAACGACGGTCGCATCGAAATCACGTTCGGCAACATGGCGAACCAGGAGATCAACGGCGAAACCATGTTCATGACGCCGTACGAGACGGACGGAAATACGTTCGTCTGGCGCTGTGGCCAGGCGGGTGTCCCGGCGAACGGCAACCTGCTGAATGGTGGCTCCGACCACGGCACAGGTGGCTCCGTCGAGGGCCGTTACTTGCCAAGCGTCTGCCGCCAGTAAGCAGGCGGCATCCGGCAAATCGAAATTTTTGCCCTGATCCCAGCGGAATCGAGCGCGCCCAAGCCCATTTCACGGCGCTCCAACACGACCGTCGTCGCACCCACCTGAATATCGATTCGGGCGCCCAAACCCCCTGTTTAAGCCGGTTTTGAGGCCTCTCGGCACCTTTTACTTAATGAATTTCCGTTTGTGTGAAGGCGCGCACAAAATGCGGTTGATCCCGACCCGTAGATCAACGAGACTGTGGCACTCCGGTGTATTCCGCATAACGACAAGAGCTTCATGGTAGCGACGGCTTCACAGACCAATCTCGCAGGCCTGCCGAGACGACTCGTGCAGGACGGCATCGTGACCGAACAACAGCTGCTGGAAGCCACCGAAGCAGCCAAAAGCGACAAGATGTCGCTGGTCGCCTACCTCGTCAATCAGGACCTGGCCGACGCTCGCGCCATCGCCGTAGCCGCCTCACACGAATTCGGTGTCCCGTTGCTGGACCTGGATGCCATCGAGGACGACCTCGACGTCGTCAGGGCCGTGAAGGCCGACCTGATCACGAAGCACCGCGTGCTGCCGCTGGTCCGTCGAGGACAGAAGCTGTTCATCGGTATCGCCGATCCGACGAACCTGGCAGCCATTGACGAGATCAAGTTCCAGACCTCGCTGAAGATCGACCCGGTCGTCGTCGAGCAGGACAAGCTCGAAGACAGGATCAATCGGGCCATCGAGGCCGTCGATACGTCGCTCGGAGATCTTGGCGGCGATGACGACTTCGACCTCGAGAGCCTCGATATCGCCGGTGAGGAAGAGGCGGAAGACGACGTACAGCGTGACGACATCGAAGACGCGCCAGTCGTTCGCTTCGTCAACAAGATCTTGCTCGACGCGATTCAGCGTGGCGCGTCGGATATTCACTTCGAGCCGTACGAGAAGTTCTTCCGCGTAAGGACGCGCCTCGACGGCGTGCTGTCAGAGGTGGCCAAGCCGCCCGTTGTGTTGGCCAACAAGGTCTGCGCTCGCCTCAAAGTCATGTCGCGCATGGACATCGCCGAACGACGCGTCCCGCAGGACGGCCGCATCAAGATGCGGCTGTCGAAGAACCGCGCGATCGACTTTCGTGTCAACACCTGCCCGACGTTGTTTGGCGAGAAGATCGTACTGCGTATTCTCGACCCGTCCAGCGCGAAGCTCGGTATCGAGAAACTCGGCTACGAGGACGAGCAGCGCGCCCTGTACGAAAAGCACCTGGCCAAGCCGTACGGCATGATCCTCGTCACCGGCCCCACGGGCTCCGGTAAGACGGTTTCGCTGTACACCGGCCTGAACATCCTCAACGAGGAATACCGCAATATCTCGACGGCCGAGGATCCGGCGGAAATCAACCTGCCGGGCATCAACCAGGTCAACGTGAACCCGAAAGTCGGGCTGACCTTCGCATCGGCGCTGAAAGCCTTCCTGCGCCAGGATCCGGACGTGATCATGGTCGGTGAGATTCGTGACCTCGAGACAGCGGAGATCGCGATCAAGGCCGCCCAGACGGGTCACCTTGTCCTCTCCACGCTACACACCAATGACGCGCCCAAGACGCTGACCCGTATGGTTGACATGGGCGTGAAGCCCTACGCCATCGCGACCTCAGTCAGCCTGATCATCGCGCAGCGCCTGGCTCGTCGACTCTGCGACGGCTGCAAGGAAGTCAAGGACGTACCGAAAGAGGCCCTGCTGAAAGAGGGCTTCACTGAAGCGCAGATTGACGGCGGTCTGACGATCTTCGGGCCCAAATCCGGGGGCTGCAAGGCCTGCAACGACGGCTACAAGGGCCGTGTCGGCATTTTCCAGGTGATGGAGGTCTCGGAGACGATGGGTCGGATCATTATGGAAGGCGGCAACGCCATGCAGATCGCTGACCAGGCCACGAAGGAGGGCGTCATCGATCTCAGGAATGCCGGATTGAACAAAGTCAAGGACGGGGTTACCAGCCTTGAAGAGATCAACCGCGTTACTATTGAGTGATTCACTCAGCGACGTGAGCGTAATGGAAGAGAGCAATGGCTGAATCTGCAACAGTTAGCACACCGTTTCTTTGGGAAGGAACGGACCGTAAAGGCGCCAAGGTCAAGGGCAAGAGCCTGGCTTCGAACGAGGCGGCCGTTCGAACCGAGCTTCGGCGCCAGGGTGTCGTTCCAACCCGTATTCGCAAGCAGCGGCCCAAGCTGTTCTCCGGCAGCCAAAAAATCACGACCGGCGACATCGCGATTTTCAGTCGTCAGCTGGCGACGATGCTCGCCGCCGGTATTCCGCTGGTCCAGTCGTTCGAGATCGTCGGCAATGGTCACGAGAACGCGGCGATGCAGAAGCTGATTCTGTCGATCAAGGCCGATGTCGAGGGCGGTAGCTCGCTGGCGGAAGCCATTGCGAAGCACCCGCTGTACTTCGATGACCTGTTCGTCAATCTCGTCGAGGCCGGTGAGCAGGCCGGTGCCCTCGAGACGCTGCTGGACAAGATCGCTACCTATAAAGAGAAAACCGAAGCCATCAAGAAGAAGATCAAGAAGGCGCTGACCTATCCGGCGGCCGTTCTTGTTGTGGCATTCGTCGTAACCACGATTCTGCTTATCTTCGTTATCCCCGCGTTCGAGGACCTGTTCAAAGGGTTTGGCGCCGACCTGCCGTCGTTCACCCGCATGGTGATCGACTTGTCAGTCTTCGTGCGAACGCAGGGCTACATCCTGGCGCTGATGATCGGCGCCGGCATTTTCGCGTTCTTCTACTTCAAGAAGCGCTCCCGGGCGATGCGCCAGTTCCTCGACAAGACGACGTTGAAGGTCCCGGTCATCGGACCGATCATGCAGAAGGCTTCGATCGCGCGCTACGCGCGGACGCTGTCGACGATGTTCGCCGCCGGTGTACCGCTGGTTGAAGCACTCGAGTCGGTCGCCGGCGCCACCGGTAACATCGTCTATGAGAATGGCGTTCTTGAAATGCGCGATGAGGTCGCTACCGGCCAGCGTCTGCAGCAGGCGATGGAAAACACCGAGCTGTTCCCGAACATGGTCATCCAGATGATCGCCGTCGGTGAAGAGTCTGGCTCTCTCGACGAGATGTCGGCCAAGGTTGCCGACTTCTACGAAGAGGATGTCGACAACGCCGTCGACAACCTGAGCAGCCTTCTCGAGCCGATGATCATGGCCATCCTTGGTGTGCTGGTTGGCGGACTCGTTGTCGCCATGTACCTGCCAATCTTCAAGATGGGTTCCGTCATCTGACGCGAAGCCTGCGTATTTGCAAACAAGCGGCGTTCAGAGGACACTCCGAACGCCGTTTTTTTTGAAGTCCTCCGATGATTGAACTGCTTGCCGAGTTTCCTATCGCCTTCATCGCGATCGTATTCGCATTCGCATTGTTGTTCGGCAGCTTTATCAACGTCGTTATCTACCGCTTGCCGATCATGATGGAACGCGATTGGCGGGAACAGTGCAAAGAGCTCGCCGACATGCCGGTCAACGACGTGCCGGAAAAAACCTTCAACCTTCTCGTGCCCCGCTCGCGCTGCCCTTCCTGTGGCGCGCAGATCAGCAGCCTGGGGAACATCCCGGTGATCAGTTACCTCGCACTCAGGGGTCGTTGCGGCAATTGCGGCACCAGCATTTCGATGCGCTACCCGATCGTCGAGTTCGTCACGGCAAGCCTGTGTGCGTTTGTCGCGTGGCGCTTTGGTTTCTCAGCCGAATCGATGATGGCGATTGTCATGACGCTCGCACTCGTACCCATCACGATGATCGATGCGGACCATCAATTGATTCCGGATTCTATTGTGTTGCCGCTCCTTTGGATCGGTCTTGCGATGAGCCTCTGGCATCCGTTGGCGGGCACCGAGGTGCTATTCATTGAACCGCAGCAGGCGATCATCGGTGCCATGGTTGGATACCTGAGCCTGTGGAGTGTCTACTGGCTGTTCAAGCTCGTGACAGGCAAGGAAGGCATGGGGCACGGTGACTTCAAGTTGTTGGCGGCGCTCGGTGCCTGGCTCGGCTGGCAGGCACTGCCTACGATCATCCTGATGTCGGCCGTCGTCGGCGCCGCTTTCGGTTTGTCGATGATCCTGTTCCGCGGCCGTGACCGCGCCGTCCCGATGCCGTTCGGCCCTTTTCTCGCGGCGGCCGGCTGGATTACGATGCTCTATGGCGAGGCGATCAAGGACGCCTACGTAGGAACATTTTTCTGAGAGCAAGTTCCGGGGGACGATGAATCTACACTCCGATCATCCATTCAGGGTCGGCCTGACCGGCGGTATCGCAAGCGGCAAGTCTACCGTCGCAGATCACTTTGCCGCGCTTGGCGTTCCCGTCATCGATACCGATGTCATCGCTCGTGAGGTCGTTGAACCGGGTCAGCCTGCGCTGAAAGATATTGCGGAGGCTTTTGGCAACGGCGTCATTACCGACAGTGGCGCGCTCGACCGGGCCGCGCTGCGCGAGCTGATTTTCGCTGTCGACGATGCAAGAAAACTGCTCGAAGCTATCCTGCATCCGATCATTCGCGAAGAGACTGTAAGGCAGGCCAACAATGCCGGCGGTGACTACCAGGTCATCGTTGTACCGTTATTGACCGAGTCCCCGTTGAAACTGTTTGTCGACCGCGTGCTCGTCGTCGACTGCGATAAGGAGACTCAGCTCAGACGACTCATGAGCCGGGATGGAGAGACGCAGGAGAGTGCCGAACGCATCCTGTCCGCTCAATCGAGTCGCGAGGAGCGGCTGGAGATCGCCGACGACGTCATCAAGAACCAGGGCGAACTCAACGAACTGGCCAAGCAGGTGGCGGAGATGCATGAGCAGTACCAGGCGCTGGCGAGGGCTCACAGACAGGGCTTTTAAATCAGCCGTTTGCGGTCAATGCCGGCAAAGCGCAGAATATGAGCATGCCGAAACCTGCAGGAAACCTGAACCAGGAAACCGCCCTCGAGCGAGCCAACTACGAGCTCCCGCTGAACGAGCGTATGCGGACCTTCCTGCGTCTCGACTTCCTGCATCAGCAGATGCTGCACAACAACGAAGACACGGCCGCCTGGGGTACCCGGGCGACGATCGCGACACTCTTAGACATCCTGGCGATCCTGTCCCGGGGTGATATCCGAAGCGAAGTACACAAGGAAATTGATATACAGATCAATCGCTTGCAGCGCTTCACGAGCCAGCCCGGAGTCGATACCAGCGCCCTGGACAGCGTCTTGAAGAACCTGATCGACAGCCGGGCCCAGATCGGGGCAATCGGCACGCAGTTCCTGACTTCGCTGAAGGACAGCGTGTTCCTGAATGCGATCAAGCACCGCAGCACGATCCCGGGCGGCACCTGCGAGTTTGATCTTCCCGAATACAGCCACTGGCTCCGCCTGCCCTACGAGAAGCGCGAGCAGGACATGCGCGAGTGGATGGACGCGACGCGTCCGGTCTGCGACGCCGTCGCCGAAATTTTGTGGCTGATTCGTGAAAGCGGCCAGTCGGAGAACAAGACGGCCATTAACGGCATGTTCCAACACAGCATGCAGAAAGATGCGCATTGCCGGCTGCTTCGCGTCTCGCTGCCCGGTAACAGCTCGTTGTTCCCGGAGATCAGCGGCAGTCAGCACCGCTTTACGATCCGCTTCCTCGAGTGGTCATCGTTTGAGAGTCGCGCCGTCCAGACCGGCCACGACGTCAAGTTTCAGCTGAGCATCTGCTGACCCTGTAAGGCGCTCACAACGGGCGCATCCGCTGGCAACAGCTTCGCGCCCTCGAGCTCATCGACAGAGATCCACTGAAGCTGCTGGCCCTCGAGCCCGCTTGGCTCGTCTTGCCATGCCGTTACGAGAAAGAAGTCGATCGTCACCCTGCGGTCCGGGTACTCGTGACAGAGATTCATAAAGTGTTCGAACGTCGTTGCCCGTATGCCGAGTTCCTCGACGAGTTCTCGTTGCAGCGCGTCGGTCGCAGATTCGTGCTGGCCGATCTTGCCACCGGGAAACTCCCACATACCGTGAAAAGGGCCGTCGCCTAGCCGCTCGGCGATCAGGACATTGCCACTGCCGTCGACGAGGATGCCGGCAGCCACTCGAAAGTGTCTGATCAATTAAGCTTGCCGTGGCACTGCTTGTATTTCTTGCCCGACCCGCAGGGACAGGGCTCGTTGCGCCCGACCTTGCGGCCCTCTCGCACGAAAGGCGCTGCCTCCTGCTGTCGAGGAGGCTGGGCTCCGCCGCGCTGTGGCCGGGCAGCGGGCTGTTCGCTGCTGCCTATCGTCTGTGCCTGCGCATGCTGGAACTGCATGGCCTTCTCCTGCGCCAGCCTGCGTTGCCGCGCGAGTTCGTCCACCTCTTCCTCACTCTGGATTCGTATGCGCGACAGAATGCTGATCGTCTGCTGTTTGACCTGTTCGAGCATGTCGCCAAACATCTCGAAGGCCTCGCGCTTGTATTCCTGCTTCGGGTTCTTCTGCGCGTAGGACCGGAGACCGATACCCTGTCGCAGGTGGTCCATTGCGGCAAGGTGCTCTTTCCAGTGATGGTCGAGCTGTCGAAGCATGATCTGCTTCTCGACGCTGCGCATCAGGTCGCTGCCGATCTGCTCTTCTTTTTCTTCGTAGGCCTTGTTGACCGCGTCGATACACCGGTCGCGGATGTCGTCGGCATTGATGTTCGGTTCGTCGCGAACCATCTTCGTAATCTCGAGACTCACGCCATAGTCGGACTCGAGCGCTGAAGCGAGACCGTCAGTATCCCACTGCTCGTCAAGGCTGCCGGGCGGGATGTGCATCGCAACCGTCTCCTCGATGACCTCCTCGCGAATAGCGGCGACGGAATCCTTGATCTCGTCGGCCTCCATTAACTCGGCGCGCTGATGATAGACAACCTTGCGCTGATCGTTGGCGACATCGTCATATTCGAGCAGGTTCTTTCGGATGTCGAAGTTGTGCGCCTCAACCTTTCGCTGCGCGCGTTCGATCTGTCGCGACAGCAGCTTGCTTTCGATGGCCTCGCCTTCGCGCATGCCTGCTCTCGACAGCAGGTTCTTCGTACGCTCGGGATCGCCGAATATCCGCATCAGCTGGTCTTCCATCGACAGGTAGAAGCGGCTCGAACCCGGGTCGCCCTGGCGGCCCGAACGTCCACGCAACTGGTTGTCGATTCGGCGAGACTCGTGACGCTCGGTGCCGATGATGTGCAGGCCGCCGGCATCCAGCACCTGCTGGTGACGCTGTTCCCACTCGGCACGAGTCGATGACTCGTCGCCGGTCTCCTGCAGCTCCGCGTCAAGCTTGCCGCCGAGCACAATGTCGGTGCCGCGACCGGCCATATTGGTCGCGATCGTGATCTTGCCCGGTCGGCCGGCGTTCTGGACGATGTGCGCCTCGCGCTCATGCTGCTTGGCGTTCAGTACTTCGTGGTCGATCTTGCCCTTCTTCAGAAGCCCGGACAGGTACTCGGAGGTCTCGATCGACGTCGTACCGACCAGCACCGGCTGGCCGCGCTCCGCACAGTCCGTGATGTCCTCGATGATGGCGTCGAACTTGTCTTTTTCCGTCAGGTACACGAGGTCGGCGGAATCGTCGCGCACCATCGGCCGGTGCGTCGGAATGACGACGACCTCGAGCCCGTAAATCGACTGGAACTCGAAGGCCTCGGTATCCGCCGTTCCGGTCATGCCCGACAGGTTCTGGTACAGGCGGAAGTAGTTCTGGAACGTGATTGACGCGATCGTCTGGTTTTCGTGTTTGATCGAGACACCCTCTTTGGCCTCGATCGCCTGGTGCAGGCCATCCGACCATCGGCGTCCCGGCATCGTCCTGCCCGTGAATTCGTCGACGATGACGATGTTTCCGTCCTGGACGATGTATTCGACGTCCTTCTGGTAGATTGCGTGAGCACGCAGTGCCGCATTCAGGTGGTGCAACAGCTTGATATTGCCGGCATCGTAGAGGCTGTCACCTTCCTCCAGCAGGCCGGCCTGCTGCATCAGGCCCTCGACCTTCTCCTGGCCGTCCTCGGTCATATGCGCCTGCTTGGCCTTCAGGTCAATCGTGAAATCACCGCGCGGCACCAGCTTGCACTTCGCCGTCTTCTCGCTGTCGTCGACAAGCACGACGTCCGCACCGCGGTCTTCGGCAAGCCGAACTGCCTCGTCGATGCTGAACGTGTCCTGCGAATCCTCGCCTTCCCCTGTGGTCACGGGCTTGCCGTTGTCGTCGGTCAGGCTCAGCTTCTTCGCGAGGATGTCGTAATTGGTGGGCTGGTCCTGCTCTTCGTGCTTGTTGAGCTTGGGAATCAGCTTGTTGATACGCGCATAGAGGTCGGTACTGGTCTCGGCCGGGCCTGATATGATCAACGGCGTGCGCGCTTCGTCGATCAGGATTGAGTCCACTTCGTCGACGACTGCGAAATTCAGGTTTCCCATCACGCGGTCGTCGGAGCCGAACGCGAGATTATCGCGCAGGTAGTCGAAGCCGAGCTCGTTGTTCGTTGCGTAGGTGATGTCACTGCCGTAGGCAGCTTTCTTCTCTTCCTGCGTCTGGCCGCTCTTGGCGACACCGACCGTCAATCCGAGAAACTCGTAGGCCGGGCGCATCCAGTCAGCGTCGCGCTGCGCGAGGTACTCATTCACGGTAACGACGTGCACGCCGTCGCCGCTTATCGCGTTCAAGTAGGAAGGCAGAGTAGCTACGAGCGTCTTGCCCTCGCCGGTTCTCATCTCGGCGATGTTGCCGTCGTGCAGGACCATGCCGCCGATCAGCTGGACGTCGAAAGGACGCATGCCGAGTGTTCGAACGGATGCCTCGCGTGCAACGGCAAAGGCTTCCGGCAGCAAGCTGTCCAGGCTTTCTCCGTCTTTGTAGCGTTGCCGGAACTCGTCGGTCTTGGCCGCCAGGGCAGCGTCGTCAAGCGCTTGCAGGCCCTCTTCGAGGGCGTTAATCCGGTTTACGATTTTCCCGTATTGTCTCAACATTCGCTGGTTGCGACTGCCAAAGAGACGGGTCAGAAAGTTCGCCACTCACTACTCCTGCAGGGCCGGACACAAAGCCCGGTATTCTAAGCGCTTGGGGACAAATTTGATATTCTGACCCCGGTTTTGGGGTCAAAATTCCCGGTCACAAGGCGGTTTAGCGGGAGGACTTGCGAATGAAGTTGACGGGGTTGACGCGCCGTCCGTCGCGGAGCACCTCGAAGTGCAGGTTCGGGCCCGTTGCGCGCCCGGATTCGCCCATCTTGGCGATGACCTGGCCTTTACGGACCTCGTCGCCGACAGCCACAAGGTTCTCGGAGTTGTGTGCGTAGCGGGTCGCATAGCCGTTGCCGTGCTTGACCTCGACCATCAGACCGTAGCCATAACGATCGTCGGACCAGCTGACGACGCCGTCTGCGACGGCGACGATCGGGTCACCATGACGACCGGCGAAGTCGATGCCCGTGTGGTTGGCCGGCTTGCCGGTAAACGGGTCGGTCCGCTTGCCGAAGTAAGATGAAATCCAGCCCGAATTGACCGGACGTCCCTGCGGGTAGACGCGGTCCGTCAGGTTCTGTCGTGCCAGTACCGACTCGAGAACGCCCAGCTGAGCCTCACGATCGCCGAGCTGTGCGTCCAACGAAGCCATCGCTTCGACGACGTCGGGCACGGCGGCCATCGAGCCATGGGTCAACGGTTCTTCGGGACCACCGACGGCGGGCGGCGTGTCGAAATCGAATTCGCCGTCTTCAAGATCGGCCATGACCGTCAGGCGTCGGCCCAGCGCATCGAGCCGGATCATCCGGGCGTTCATCTGGGCGATCCGGATCGCGAGAGCGTCGAGCTTGTCTTCTTTATCTTGGCGAATGGCTGCGATCGTGTCTCGCTGCCCGTCGAGTTCGTCCTGCAATTCGACGACCGTATCGGCGCTGACGCCAGATCCGGTCTGCGATGAATAGAGGTAGCCAACACCGAAACCCACGAGGCCGAGAACGAGCGTCAGTGACATCGCCATCACGCCGGCAGCCCAGCCGGACACATTGATTTGTCGGGACTTTCCCAGTCCTTTGCCAAAAATGACAACGTTCATCGAGTTAGCCTCAGATGGATCCTTTTGGAATCTGGCAAGCTCGAGCACGGTTTGGTCGACACGCGGCACGGAAGCCGACCGTTTCGAATTATGTGTGTGTGCTCAATCATTGCCTGGCAGCCCCGCTGTCGTAGGAAAATTCCCTTAGACCGGTGGTTTTGCGCCCTCAGCTTTCGCTGAGTTTGCCCTTATCTGGCGCACAATATGCATAATGTCGGTTTCCATTACAAGAACAGGGTCTTGCATTGGTGACTTCGCGCACCCGCGGAAGGCCCGAATAGCCAAATCGGTCACACTTTTATGACGGCAAAGAGCCTCGAATCCCTTCTGAACCCCGGCAGCGACGGCGATCTGGGCGGTATCGTAAGGAAAGCCAGGACCCTGGCCGACCTGACGACCGGGCTAAAGTCGGCCCTGGCAGACGATCTCGCTTCCGGGATTATCGCCGTAAACCTCAGGGAAGACGCGCTGGTACTGGTCTGTTCGAGCTCGGCGTGGGCGTCGAGGCTGCGTTTCGAGGAGCAGCAGGTCAGGGAAGCGGCGGCTTCGATCGGCCAGGCGGTTGAACACGTCGTCGTCCGCGTGTCGCGGGACGCCTGAGCGTCCGCCGTCAGGCGTAGGCCGGCGTCGCGTAGGAGATGGGCGCCTTGCCGGAATCCTTGAAAGTAGCCTCTTCCCAGGATCCCGTTTGCTCGAGCAGTGCACGCAACAGTTTGTTGTTCAGGTCGTGACCCGACTTGTAGGCGCGGAACTCGCCGATCAGCGTATGGCCCAGCAGGTAGGCATCACCGATGGCGTCGAGAATCTTGTGAATAACGAACTCGTTCGAATAACGGAGGCCGTCCTCATTGAGGATGCGATAGTCATCGAGCACGATCGCGTTGTCCATGCTCCCGCCCAGGGTCAGATTTCGTTCACGCAGCGCCTCGACGTCGCGCAGGAAACAAAAGGTCCTCGCCCGGCTGACTTCCTTCAGGAACGACGTCGATGAAAAATCGATGGTCGCAGTCTGGTTGATCTTGTTGAATACCGGGTGATTGAAGAAGACTTCGAAGTTCACCTTGAAGCCGTTGAAAGGCACAAGCTCTGCCCACTTGTCGCCGTCTTCGACCCGTATCTTCTTCTTGATCCTGACAAACTTCTTCGGTGCGTTCTGCTCCTCGATGCCCGCTGACTGCAGCAGGAACACGAAGGGCCCGGCACTCCCGTCCATGATCGGCACCTCGGCAGCGGACAGATCGATGTAGAGATTGTCGATGCCGAGACCGGCCAGCGCCGACATAAGGTGCTCGACGGTCGCTACCTTGACGCCATCCTTGACCAACGTTGTTCCGAGCATCGTCTCGCCCACCAGTGTCGGGTCCGCCTTGATGTCGACGGGATCGTCCAGGTC
>JAAUYH010045472.1_pt1 | contig 15821 bp, 13 predicted proteins | sample 7278061 | NCBI WGS metagenome assembly JAAUYH01 (sample SAMN14350203, study PRJNA611818) | marine sediment metagenome | isolation source: surface marine sediment (0.6m) | place: French Polynesia: Moorea | collected 2018-08
TCGGAGAGACTTTTTTTGTTCTTTGCTAAGAAAGTTGCTGGCTGGCATACTTTGAATATGATAATGCCCCTGTCAGTTTCATAATACGCAATTTAGAGAGCTTTCAGCTTAGGCACTTCAATAGTAACTACTCGTTAAACGCTGCAGGAGTATCAAAATGGGTGAAAATCCCTACAAGCAGAAATTTCTAGCGCTGAATGAACAATTGGCGGCGGCTGGCTACGACGTTCTAACGCGGAAACCCGGGGTGTCCTACAAGGAGCTAGTGGAGAAAGCTGAAGCCATCCTGGCGCAATCGGACGAAAACGCCTCAGAGGATGACAAGCTTTCAGAACAAGACTCTATCAGCTTTGCCTCTCCCCAGGATGTGATTCACGCTGCTTTTGACCCGGGTAATCGCTCCATCTTGTTCTACGACGGCGAGACCAAAGTGGAACTGGCTTCCACCTACAGCCAACTAATCGGCAATCGTGAACCTCAACGGATGAATCTCCAATCTACGCTAATCAACTTGCAATCAAGTGAAGGCTCTCCTGAATTCAACGGTTGGCGATATGTACTCGGGACGGCGGCGCAGAATCAACGAAAGTTCGAGCGCGTGTATAACCGGCCTAAATTTGAAGAGAGTTTGCTGTATTTACTTCCCTGTATCGCAAAGGCCTTTGGAGATCGGGGGGAAATCTCCCTTAACCTACATGTCAACGCCACAGAAGCGGATGTGAATGAATCGACTCTGAAACAAAAACTCTTGGGGACAACCTGTTTCCATTATGATGGCCGCGATTTCAAATTGAATGTTGAGCAAATAACCGCCTTTGAGGAGGGCTTGGGCGCATTCTTCCTCTATCAAGAGCGGCAGCCTACTGAGACCGGAAAGTTTTACGGCGTGCTTAACTTAGGCGGGGCGACTCTGGATGCGCTGCTGTGCGACCACCAAGGCTATGTGTATCTTGACAATAGTTTTCGCTCTCCCAAGGGCGGGGCGTTTGATCTCTGTATTGAACTGAAAAACACCATCGCCGCCGCCTATGAACAGGCCAGACATATCCCGATTGATTTCTTTATGGACGCCGTCAAGTCTGGCGATTACGTCATCAATGGCGAATATGACTTCACTGAGCTGGTTCAACCGACGGTGGACAGTTGGTTCCGCGATCTGTTAGGCAATGTAAAAGCCCAATGGGAAACCTATTTTCACCGCATCGATCGCTATGTCATCACCGGCGGCGGAGCGTATCTGGTTAAGGATAAACTGGCGAGTCTAAATCGTTTTCATCTAGCGGCGGATCCCATTTTTGACAATGTGGTCGGGATTTACGGGAGAGAGAAAATCTAAATGCCTAATATGGATTCGGTCAGGAAGAAGATTGTAGAGAAGCAGCAGCGGCAAAAGGCGGCGGGCGTCAAGGGCTATTGGCAGATGAAAGCGACGATTCGAGAAGATCTCTACGCCATCGTCTTAAATGAGGGCGACAGAACCCACACCGAGAGTCCCAGTGAAGTTGTCAATCGCGCCCTTAGCTTAATGCAGCGTCTGATGGACGCTACTGGCAGCAATACTTTTACAGAAGCGGCTGAGAAAATGATCTATGCTGGCAATCACTATCAGAATGCTTATCCGTCCCCAAGCGCCAGATCAGATTCTCCACTGCCAAGCACCAGACCAGATTTCCCGCCGTCAAATCCTAGACCAAATCCCCCCCCCGTTCAAACTGATAAGTCTGATGCTGAGTCTCAGTTCGAACAGCTGATGAACAGTTAGATAGATTGAGAAAGTTGCAAGTTAGTCAAGACCCTGCCTTTGCCAACTGAACCGGCCATGTAAATTGACAGAGTAACAGAACAGGCTGAGGCTCAAAATATACATTCTCCTATCTGCAGCCTCGAATTTTACGGCAGAGCAAACATCTTTGACAGATGTATTAGCTCCCTATTCTTCCCCACCTATCTGTTTCTTACTTTCTAGCTCTACTGCAAACGATTCCAACTGTGTCTCCAATTGCTCGATGGATGGCAGATTATCTTGCAAGTGCTCTGGCAACTGATGCGTGGTAATAGCGATTGGAGTGGATACATTTCGTAAGGCGTACTCAGCTGTAGCCTTATTCTTTGACCGGCACAGGATAATGCCAATGGTAGACTTATCGTCTGGGTGACGCAGCATATCATCGACCGCCGACACATAGAAATTCATCTTACCGGTATACTCTGGCTTGAATGGTGTCACCTTCAGATCAATAACCACATAGCATCGCAGGTGGACATGGTAAAACAACAAGTCAATGTAGTAGTCTTCACCCCCTACCTCCAAATGATATTGGCTGCCCATAAAAGCAAAACCAACCCCCAACTCGATCAAAAACTCTCGCATTCGCTCAACTAAGGCTTTCTCCAATTCACGTTCTTGGACATCTCGTCTAACTGTCAGAAAATCAAAGTGATACGGGTCTTTAATTAGCTGTTGCGCAAGATCAGATTGTGGAGAGGGTAGAGTTCGTTCAAAATTAGTGATAGCGCCGCCCTGACGCTTATACAGATTGGAATCAATCTGCAGCGCTAAAACATCTCGACTCCAGCCATAATCGATAGCTTGCTGGATGTACCAGGTGCGCTGTTCCAAGTCTTTGACCTTGTCGAGGATAACGCAATTGTGCTTCCAAGGAATTTGTGCACCAAGGTGGTGCACAAATTCCTTATCGGGATAAGCCTCTGCAAAGGCCCTCATATAGAAAAGGTTACGCTGTGAAAACCCTTTGATATCAGGGAACTCCTGCTTCAGATCCTGAGACAGCCTTTTAATTACCTTGCCGCCCCAGCCTTCTGATTGCTGACGGGCTAGAATATCTTGACCAATCTGCCAATACAACAAAACAAGCTCCTTATTAACAGCAATCGCCGCCCGAACTTGAGCTGCTCGAATACGCTGTTTCAGATCATTCAAAAATGGGCATGGTTCAAAAATAGGGGATTTTGGGTAACACTTGCATGACAAAGTGAGCCATCAATTAATGATGACTGGGAGTGCACAATGAAGTCAGATTAAGCTCTTTGGAAGCGAGTGAACCCCAACAGCTCCAGCCAGTGCGGATGGGACTGTCCCGTCATCAACTCCTTGGGACTTTTGTCCACCCGTTCGATCACCTCACTGCGCATGAATCGGCGGTGGTTCAGGAAAAATTGGAGCAGGTTCAGGTAGGGGGAACCCAACGTTCTCCGGAGGAAAAAGTAGTTACGTAAGCGAGAATTGAGATTCTCGACTAGAGAACTGGATCTAGGCGTCTGTTTGAGAGCTTCACCCACTGCCTCCATCAACCAGTGGAACTGACTGGAAAGCTCACAGTGCAACTGGCTCCAACGTTCCCAATAAGCATTAGAGGTGGGCCGCTTTCGGTAGAGCAGGCAAACATCGCGCACCTTTTGCAAGGGCGTCTCAAAGTGTTCAGCAATGTCCGCCAGCTTTTGATCCAGAACCCCAGCAAAGGCCAGTAGCTCATCGCGCTGATTATGCAGTGCTTTCCGCAGAGTGCGAATATTGGGATGTTTCTTACATTCCCGCTGTTTCAGCTCCGCCACGATAAAATCAAACAAGTCTTGACGAACAGCGAGGGGCGGACCCGCCAGTTCAAGCACATCATGGGACATCCATTGCAATAGGGTTTTGAGATCCTTAGCCAGAGGAGTAAGCTCCTTTTCTTGATGCTTGGCATGGACCAGCCTGCTTCTCATCTGTCGAGTGACTCGATGGGTCAGTCTGGCTTTGGCGATCTGCTGCTCTAGCTTGAGTCGCCTAGAAGTCGCCCCTTTGGACTGTCTGGCGAGGCTATTGGCAAGGATCTCAAATTGCTGCTGGATATGGAATACGTCCCCATGGCAAGGAGTCCCAGGCATGGCTGCTGTTTGCCCCGCTCTCAAGGCCATGCCGCCATCGGCGATCGTGTAGTCCGGGTTGAATCCTTGTTTCATCGTTTCCAAGAGATACCAGCCCCAGGTGTCTTCATCTCGGCTCTCCACTCCTTGCAGCAAATAGCAATAAGTGGACGCCGCATCAACCCCGGCTAATACGGGGTGATTCCCCTGATAGATTTCGTCATGGAGGCCGACTTTAATGCCGGATAAGTCTTGGGATTGATTGATGTCAGACGCTTTTGCCGCCGCCGCTTGCAGGCGATTGTGGACGGTCCCGATGCTGATCGGCAGATCAAACAGATCGCGGAACAGTTCGACCACCCCACGATAGGAGCAGTGGCAGATAAGGACCAACGCCAAAATCAGCTGAAACAGCCAGTTTTGAGTGATCGGCAGATAGAAGAGCACCGCTTTATCATCGGTGGACTCAGCAAAGGCTTCGTCCAGAGCCTGATCTGCCTTATGCCGCTGTTGATAGAGAAACTTTCGGCTGACTTGATGTTGTTCTGCCAGGTGGCTGACAGGTTCCGCTTTGGTTAGAACCTGAATCGCTAAATCTTTGCGGATGGAGGGCGGTAGACTGGCGGCGGCTGAGGTAGATGGGCTCATACTAAGCGATCAATGGGGACTGATGACGACAAGCATTCAGACTACCCTAATCGTCCAAAAGTGTTACCCTTGTTTGAACCATGCCCAATTCTGACAATTTCATTCCAGAAGACATGGCTGATTTTGTCACGAATCGTTGCCAAAGGCCGAGTTATGGCGGCTGAGGACAGAGTCGGGGCCACCCCCGTACGGGGCGCGACCGACGACACGAAAACCAACATTGCTGCTGCGGACGTCGGGGACATAGCTGACGCGAGCGGCGGAACGGCAAAGCCCCGGGAAGTCGAGCCAGGAACCGCCGCGTACTACATGTCTCGCTTTTTCATTCTCGTTTAACCAGGTGCTTCCATCCGTTGACGCTTTGTTGTAGTTATCATGCCAGTGGTCCTGACACCACTCAAATACATTCCCATGCATGTCGCACAAGCCAAAAGCGTTGGCTATACCAAAATAGTCTACAGCAGTGGTTTCTTCTCGATATTTTCCTTTGAGGCCTGGTCCGTAAGAGCCATATTCACCAGTTCCTCTATAGTTAACCAGATCGGTTGTAATCGTCTCACCAAAGTGAAAAGGGGTTTCTGTCGTAGCGCGACAGGCGTATTCCCACTCCGCTTCTGTAGGTAACCTATAGCCTCGCTTTGTTTTCTGAGACAGGCGATCACAAAACTCCACCGCCTCGTACCACGATACAGATTCAACCGGACGCTTATCCCCTTTGAAATGTGCAGGGTCTAGCTTGAGTTCTCGATTAACCTGGGGCATTTCCGCCACCAGCCGCCATTGGGCCTGGGTGACTGGATACTCAGCCATAGAGAAAGAGCCCACATTCACCTCGTGCTGAGGGCTTTCCGCCTCTGTTCGTCCCAGTTCATCCTCTGGCGAACCCATGAGGAAGCGGCTGCTGGGAATGAGCATCATACGAAAGGACAACTTCTCGGTGAGTGCTTCATCAAAGCACTGGTTCTGCTCCTGCCGTTTATTGATAGCGATCTTTGGTTGGTGTTCTTGGATACTGGCCATGGGTTTGACTAAAGGTTAACAGTTCGTAAACGTCTATACTGAAAAGCGTTAGTTTTCTTTTTCCAAGGAAAAGAGTTATCTGTTACGGTCTAGAGAGTTCTCGGAGCGCGACAGACGACGCGGAAACCCATATGGTGGAGACGGTTGACGGGCCCATCATAGCCGCGAAAGGCAGAACGGCAAAGCCTCGGAAAGTCGATCCAGGAACCGCCGCGTATTATCCGACTGGATTCTTCATTCTCGCTTAACCAAGCGCTGCCATCCGTGGGCGCTCCCTCATAGCTCTCATGCCAGCTATCCTGACACCACTCAAACACATTGCCATGCATCTCACACAAGCCAAAAGCATTACCAATACCCAAATAGTTTACAGGGGTTGTTTCCTGCCGATACTCTCCCTTCGGTCCTTCGTCATAGATATACTCACCGTTGTAATTAGCTAGTTCTGGGGTTAGGGTTTTGCCGAAGTAGAACGGCGTCTGCTTGCCAGCCCGACAGGCATATTCCCACTCAGCTTCGGTGGGTAACCGATAGGGACGACTCGTGTGGGCAGCAAGGCGATCACAAAATTCAACGGCTTCGTACCAGGATATCTGCTCAACAGGACGGTTATCGCCTGTGAAATGTGAGGGTTCGGGGGCTAGCTTCCGATTAACTTGAGGCAAGGATGCGATCAATCGCCACTGGGCTTGGGTGACAGAGAAACGCCCCATGAAAAAGTTGGAAACTGTCACTTCATGCTGGGGACCTTCGTCTTCTGATCTCTCTGGTTCGGTGTCGGGGGACCCCATCAGGAAGATCCCTCCAGGGATCAGAATCATTTCAAGGGGGATGAGGTCGCCTAAACCTTCAAGGGGTTCGGTGAAGTATTGGGCTGTTGCAGACTGACGGAGAACGGTAAAGGGCGGCATAGGTAGAAGGAAACCGGATTCAGGCAGGATGGATAATTCTGTATTTTGCCCCCTCTTAGTAGGACCAGACAACTCTTCGGTCAACCCTTATCAAGCTTCTGTCCCAGTTTTATTTTCGGATGCCTGTTTCAGCATCGCCGGAGCAGGTCAGGGCTCTTCTTCTAGGTACACTTGACAGATCTCCCACCTGCCAGCTCTGGAACAGAAGAGTACTCGAGACGCGACAGACGACACGAAAACCGATATTGTTGTTGCGGAGGAATTAAAGCTCTGGGAGTTTTATCCAGGTTCTCTTTCTCAAGGACTAATCTTGAGATCTCGGTCCTGACAGTTTCAATCGAATAGGTTCTTGCTCGCTGGATGACCGGCGACACAAGGCGCTACGGGGAAGTACACGGAGAACTTCATCGATTGTCGTTAGACCCGTTGTGACTTTTTCAATCGCGGCCTTGCGAAAATTGAAAAAGTCAATCTTCCGTAGGTAGTGGTGTAGTTTCGTGATACTGCCGTTGTAGATAATCTCCCGAATTGGGTCGTCAATCTCAATTAATTCAGCCACGGCTTCTCGGCCAAAATAGCCGGAATTAAAGCACTTCGGACAACCCCGACCTCGCAGCCAATTAGCACTATTGGCTGCTTTAGAGTCTAATCCAAGTAGACTCAAATCCCTTGATTGAGGGGCATAGGGTTCTGCACAATTGGGACAAACGCGGCGCACCAGACGCTGGGCGATAACGCCCAAAACCGCATCGCTAATCAAGCCTGGATCGGGACCGATATCTTTAATTCGGGGAATCGCTCCCACGGCGTCATTGGTGTGTAATGTGGTGAAAACCAAATGTCCCGTTAGAGCTGCTCTTATGGCTGTCTCAGCCGTCTCGTGATCGCGGACTTCCCCTACCATGACGATATCGGGGTCTTGCCGCAAAATCGCCCTTAGACCGGCGGCAAAGGTCATCCCTGCCGCTTCATTCACCTGAGTTTGGGTAATTCGGGGCAACACATATTCCACTGGATCCTCAACAGTGATCACATTGACATGCTCTGTTGAGATTGACTGCAGGCTGGTATAGAGGGTGCTAGTTTTCCCAGACCCAGTTGGACCAGTGAAAATAATCATGCCTTGGGGTTGCTGCAACCAAGTTTGGTAAATCGGTAAGACCTCAGACGAAAAGCCCAATGTTTCAATCGTGGAAAATGGGTTTTCGCGTGGCAGCAGACGAACCACCGCTTTTTCGCCGCCTACGCATGGCAAGGTGCTCACCCGCATATCCATGTTTAGTTTGGCTTGATTATCCAGGGTGTATTGCTCACCAATCCGGCCATCATGAGGCCGTCGGCTGTCAGAGATATCCATGTCAGCCATCACTTTGAGCGCCACGACAACCCGACGACTGATCTCAAGCGGAAGCATCGTGATGTCTCGCAACACCCCATCAATCCTATATCGAACTCTCAGGCCGTCTGGAGCCGGTTCTAAATGGATATCGCTGGCGCGATGGCGTAAGGCACTAGAGATGATGGTTTTAATCCGCTCAATCTGATCAACTGCTTTAGCCAGGGAAAGTTCAGTGGTTTCGCCAATGTCCTCGACGGCAAGTTCTCCTGTCAGTGGATCCAACAGCGGACTGGCCTGAATGCGACTGGGATCAAAATATCTGGTAAGGTACCAGATCCGGTAGCATTTGGCCGTGATCGGAACAACTTGGATATCGGTGAGGGTACGGTCTCGCAGTTTCTGTAAAGTATCTTCAGATAAGATAATTGGACTGCCCAAGTAGTAGCAGTTCCGCCAAAGTAAAAGAGGAACCACCGGGGGTAGGTTCTGTCCTCGGAAAGCCTGGAAAAACCGAGTACAAACCTCTTGATCGAGCAGCTCGGTATTCAACCTACCCTGTGCATCTTTGAGTAGTTTTAGAGCCTGTTCACAGGTGATTTGTCCCCGTTTGAGTTGCTGCCAGGTAGATTGGAGGGGTGAAGTGATCTGCATTCTCAAGGCCTTAGCTATTCAGCTTATGGGTAGCCAAAGTAGTAATTCGTTTCCCTGCCTCAAATCCGCTTTTGGTCGATAGGAGGTGGATGGGAAAGCTATGTTGTCGTGTATTTTAAGCGATTCTCTCTTGAATTAGCTATTGCCCACTTTTGTTAAAAAGGTTACTACTTTCATAATAAAAAAAAATCAGTAAACTATGTTTAGTTATGACCGTACATACTCCTAGGAGAAGATGGTTTTATGGCGCGACTGGTTGAATTCGATATCAGTGATGGGGAAGCCATCTTGGTGGAGGTTGAAGACGTTGAATCAGAGGAAATTGAACCTGTATCTAAATCTCCGGGGGAGATTGCCGCCAAGGCCAAAAAGACCTTTGCTGAAGCGCTTGATAATTTAGAGCCGATGGCAAGAAGTATTAAGCAGCGGTTGGATGCATTGACTGATCCGGCGGATGAGGTGGAGGTGAAATTTAGCGTCAAGCTGAGTGGCGAAGTAGGCGCGGTGTTGACGAAGGTGGGTGGTGAGGCAACTTACGAAATTACTTTGAAGTGGCAGCACAGTTAAGAATTAATCGCGATGATTACGAGCAGTCGATCGCGCGAATTCTCAATGCAGAAGGTTGTGTGATCGGGACTGGCTTCCTAGTAGCGCCGGGTTATGTATTGACCTGCGCCCATGTGGTGCTTCAAGCAATTGGCATTGACAAGGAGGATTTCACCGCCTGCAAAGGTCAACCTGAGGAGGTTATCAGCCTTGAATTTCATATTCTTAAGCCCCGTGACAAAATTAAAGCTAAAGTTGTAGCTTGGTTGCCCTACAGTGTCAGTGATGGGGATGTGGCGGGACTAAAGCTACTCTCTAAGGAACCCGAAGGGACCAAATCGATTCCGCTTTCGCAAGTTTCGCTTTCGGAAATTCAAATCGATCAGCATTCAGTCTATGGCTTTGGTAAAAGTAAGGATGGCGGCAGATCGGATGCCTATAAGCCCAAAGCAAACGTTGCAGGAGGGCGATACCAGTTTTGTAAGGTAGGCAATCCAGATGACGAAACGATAAAGCCTGGATTTAGTGGCGCTCCCGTTTGGAACGAAGAGCGAGAATGTGTCATCGGCATGGTTGCGACAGCGATAGTGACCAACAAGGAGCAAAAAAGTACAGCCTACGCCATTCCGACAAAAGAATTGCAACCCGTTTTGCAGCAACTGAGTGCGAATCATTTAATAGATCTATTAGAGCAATCCCTCTACCAGAGTGATTGTGACGACGAAAAACAGAAATTCAAGCGAGCGCTCGCCTCAACATTGCGACGGTGCAACCCTAACGGCGATTTGATTGAGGTCGATTGGCGCTTCCAGATCTGCGATTTGGTGGATCTTCCGTCCAGTATTGGTTGGGAAGCGGAAGACCGCCTTACACAGTTTGCCGTACTGCTAGCATGGATGGATGGAACGCCATCGGCAGCCTACAAAAGTCTGAAAACCTGGGTTAGTCAAAGGGGCTTTGATTTTCCCAAATTGTTAGAGAAAACGATAGCTGAGATGAAACAGCAAAATGTTTCATCCAGTACTGTTTGTACCCATGTAATGGTGGAAGTGAATCCCAACGAGCAGGACGAACAGAGTGTGTGGGTTTCAATGTGGTCGATCTCCGAGCGGGAAACCTATGACCCTTTGGATCCGCCATTACCTCGGGTGCAAGGGAAAACCGTAGCGCTCCAAGATCTGCCAGTTTTCATTCACGGTCAGCTTGAACGGCTGGGAGGCGACCCCACGGTTCATGTATTCGTTCCCCTTGATTTACTGGGCTATTCCCTAGATACCTGTGAAATAGATGAGGACGGATTTATCTTGGGTAGCGGGTATTCTCTTGTAATGCGAATGAACCTCAAATTGTCTCCCCTTATAGACCGGGCTTACTATGATCGTTGGCTCCGCAAGTGGGAGAACTTGGAAAAGCAATGGCGAAGTAAAGCCAGTACAGTTCTTAAGCCAATTGTAGATTGCTCCCAGCCTCCGATCAAGCTGGTTAAGACGCTCAAACCTCGGGACGGAGCTATTCTAAGTGAATGCTCGGCTATTGGTAAGCTATTTAGGCTGATTGCCAAAAGAACGGCATTGCCTATTGCCTTGTGGTCTCGGGATAGTCAACTCAATGCTAAGGTCCTGGATATTTTAGATTGCACTATTCAAGAATTACCTGAATGCATTCGTCAAGAACGGGAATCGGCAGAAGGTGAAAAAGGGTTATTGCTGGGGCATCATTTGAGCGTAGTGTGGGAAGATCCAAAAGTTGTCCCCCCCACTATGCAGTTTGACTCGGAGGCTTGCTAAAACGATGAGTGAGGAACCAGCTTCTCCGAAGCCGCTCTTTCAGCCGATCTTCAAGGGTGACGGGAAACTCAATCCCCAGGCGATCTCAAAGTTGCCGCCCCCCCCAACTTGGCGTCGGACCGCTCGCCGTAAGCAAGAACGGGGTGTGACATTTCAGGCTCAACCCAGTGAAATTGAGTTGGTTAACGCAGCGATGTATCTACGGCGACCGCTGCTGGTGACGGGAAAACCGGGAACGGGCAAAACCTCATTAGCCTATGCCATTGCCCGAGAACTTGACTTAGGTGAAGTTTTGTACTGGCCAATTACAACCCGGACAACTCTTAAAGATGGGCTCTATCTTTATGATGCGATCGCCCGCTTACAAGATGTGGGCGATCAGGAGCGCGGTAACTTTGACAATATCGGAAAATACATTCGCCTGGGTCCATTGGGAACGGCTTTAATAGAATCTGATAAGCCGCGCATTCTTATTGTGGATGAAATTGATAAAAGCGACATCGACCTTCCAAACGATTTGCTCTATGTATTCGAGGAAGGCCAGTTTGAGATTCCTGAGCTGGTACGGATTGAGGAAACTAAATCCAGTGTGGAGGTGCTGACTGCTTATCGAGACAAGTCTGAGTTCACTTTTAATGATGGCAAAAAGATCCAAAACGGAAAAACAATAATCGAGGGTGGCCAAGTCACCTGTAGTCAGTTTCCACTGATGATTTTGACCAGCAATGGGGAGAGAGATTTTCCGCCGCCGTTTTTGCGGCGTTGCGTAAGGCTGACAATGGAGGAGCCAAATGCGCAACGCCTTGAAGCAATTGTCAAAGCCCACATGAAGCAGCAATCACAGGAAGATGGTGAAGACGGTGCAGACCTCGTGGCGAGATCGGAGACCCTGATCAAAGCACTCATACAGAAGTTCCTGAAGAAGCGCAGTGATAGCAGCAAAGGAGACCTCGCCACCGACCAACTGTTGAATGCGATGTACCTGATGACGCGAGAGCGGCATCCTGATATCGATAGCCGAGAAGACCTTATAGATCGCTTGTGGAAACATCTGAGCAGCAGCGAAGATCAACAATCGGACAGTTCGCGAAAGCGTTAAAGGACTCCAAACTGGAGTTTGACGGTAGAGACTTGACCGATATGCTCTGGCTGGCTCAATTCATTGAGCCAGGGTCTGGCCTGCTTTCGGAAAATGTCAGCAATTCAAGCAATACTCAGGCACCAAGGATTGAGACTATCCAAATCCCCGAAACACCCATTGATGAAACAACACTAGATCTGTATGCAGACGACCCAACCAAACTGAAGACAGCCCCACATCCAGAAAACCGGCCCACCCACAAACAAAAAGGAATGTCGTTTCCTGTTCCGGCAGCTTCCGCATTGCGGATTCGGCTAGATTTAGCCCGAGCCCTACGTCCTTTGATGCGAAAAGTCCCTTCTAGATTGCGCTACGACTTGGATGAAGATGCAACGGTGACTCAGATTGCCGAAATGCGAGTGTGGATGCCCATGATACGCCCCAGACCAGAACGCTGGCTCGATTTGGATTTGGTGGTGGAAGCTTCGAAGACAACGGTCATTTGGGAACGGGTGATCGCCGAGTTGCAGCATTTGATGGAATATCAGGGTGCATTTCGGATAGTGCGGACCTGGCGTCTAGTCGACCAAGAGCAAGACATCAAATTGTTTCCCCGCTGGAATCAGAGTTCCTCCGAAGCGACTCAATCCGCCGCCATGTCCCAACGCCCCCGTAGCCCCCGTGAACTTGTCGATCCTACGGGGCGGCGGCTAGTGTTATTTTTGACCGATTGCACCTCAGTACTCTGGCGGCGGGGACTGATTCATGCAACCTTATGGCAGTGGTCAGAAGTCCAGCCGGTGACAATTGTCCAAATGTTGCCTGAGCGATTATGGTCGCGGACGGCATTGAGTGATGGACATATTGTCCGCTTGAGTTCCTTCTTGCCGGGGGAGGCCAATGCACGATTGACGGTGGATGGTTTGTCGCTGTTGTCTGATGAGTATGGGTTGGATGAGTTGGATGAGCTGGATGACTCAGATGGGCGAAAGACTGACACCCCGTATGATTTTCGGTTGCTAAAGTTACCAATTGTCACCCTCGATTTCCAGGCTATGCGTCGGTGGGCGCGGATGGTGGCGGGTGTGGGCGATTCACGTACACCCGGGCGAATCTTTGAGTTAGAGTTTGTGCAACAACGGGCGACAGATACTGCCCTGATTCGATCTACATCAATGCGAACTGCACAGCAGCGGGTGGCTCTTTTCCGCTCTACAGCCTCGAAAACAGCGCGACAGTTAGCGAATCTAATGGCTGCAACGCCTGTCAGTCTGCCAGTGATTGACTTGTTACGCGAAGAATTCCGCAGTGAATTTCAAGTAGAAGTCCAGCAGTCCCATGTGGCGGAAGTCTTATTGAGTGGTCTATTACGGCGTTGTGATAGTGAAGAGGGCGAACAGTGTCGCTATGAATTTTGGGGAGATGATTCATCCAACAAAGATGAGCGGGTACGAGATGTTTTGCTAGGGGATGCATCGCTCTCGAATACAATTGCTGTTCTCAATAAACTTTCCGAAGCGATTACTAAAAAAGCTGGAAGAGGGCTTAAAAGTTTTGAAGCGCTGCTTTTTGAGTTACAAACGTCGGACGTGGAATGGCGCGATTCGGTCCTACCATTTGCCAAGATTGGCTTAGATGTGTTGCGTCGCCTTGGAGGGGATTATGCTGCCCTGGCCCGTCGCTACGACCTCAATCAGCTGCCTCCTATTTCTGTGAAAGAAGTCGATACCGATGATTTTCCCATTCCTCCGATCCAAAGGTTGAATTTCACAACAGCCCAGGTTGTTGATACTTCACCTGAAGCTGGAGCTGACCCGGATTTCCCGCCATTACATGTGGCTAAGTTTCAAGTCGCAACCATCACTCTCGATTCTGACCCTGTTGGCACCCCAGAACGTTTTAACTTTGCAGCTGCAACCCTAGAATGCAAGCAAACAGGACTATTCCGCAGACGTATTGAATGGGTGATTAAGCAACGTCAGGTTCAGGGGAGACGATTTGTTGAAACGCTGACAAATGACATTCTGCTTGAAATGATTGCTATCCCTGGCGGTATCTTCCTAATGGGTTCTCCCCCAGATGAGGCAAATCGTTCAAATTCTGAAGGGCCCCAGCATAGGGTTAGAGTATCTGCCTGCTTTATGGGCCGCTATCCCATCACTCAGGCCCAATGGCGATATGTTGCTAATCTACCTCAAGTTAATCGAAAGCTAGCCCCCGAACCCTCACATTTCACAGGCGATAACCGTCCTGTTGAGCAGATATCCTGGTACGAAGCCGTTGAATTTTGTGATCGCCTTGCCGCCCACACAAACCGTGACTATCATTTACCCACAGAGGCGGAGTGGGAATACGTCTGTCGCGCCAGGACGACAATGGCCTTCCATTGTGGAGAAACAATTACGACCGATCTGGCCAACTATAGAGGAACTGGAGAACATGGCTCCTATGGATCAGGTCCCAAAGGAAAATATCGAGAAGAAACAACCCCTGTAGACCATTTTGGTATAGCCAATGCTTTTGGCTTGTGTGACATGCATGGCAATGTATGGGAATGGTGCCAGGACCACTGGCATGGGAGCTACGAGGGAGCGCCCACGGATGGAAGTGCTTGGTTAAGCGAGAATGAAAAAGCTAACCGTATACTGCGCGGCGGTTCCTGGGACGACGTTCCGAGGCATTGCCGTTCTACCGTTCGCGACAGCTACGGTCCCGGCTACCGTAACATATATATTGGTTTTCGAATCGTCTGTAACGCCCCGGGGCGTATCTAGGAGATGGGGCTGACTTTTCCTGCTAAGTCGTACAACCCTTAATAGACAAGACTTGTAGCCGATGAGTCAGCATTAGGTTAAAGTAACTGCAACGATATCAGGGTAGACAATGGAATCAGCTAACTATGTGAAGAATTTTGGTGGGTGTCAGTTGGGCGATCTACGGTTGAATCGCCGCGCTCTGAGTATTGGTAAAGCCCTGAGTCAAAAATTTGGTCAGGCGCTATCGACTATCTTCGAGGACGCCAAGGAGCTAAAAGGACCAGCGGGCGCATTTAGACAGAAACCTACGGTTTCGTCTGAAACTTTTGTCCTTCAATGATTTCAGCTTGTCTTAAATGAGAGCGCAAAGAAAACGAGGGTTTTCTTTGCGCTGGGCTTTTTGCCCAAATTGAGCCTTGCTGAACACAAAAAAACTCATCAAGAAATCAAAATCAGGTTAAATGGTCAGTTCTAAGTTTCTTGACAGGTCAAAACCGTAGGTTTCTGCACGGATGCGCCCGCTGGTCCTACCTCTTGAACCTCAGACTTCTCAGCCACCCAGGAAATATCACCTCACCTCATCCCATCCCCGTCGACTCCAGCCCTGGCGCAAGCAATCTCATTCACCCAGATTCCAGATACCCCTGATCCTGGGCAGTAGAATAACCAGGCAGGGTGTTCAGGAATCCCAGATGTTTTGGAATACCCACCATGACCTTGAACGTTGTAACCCTGGTCGGTCGAATCGGCGCTGACCCCGATGTCCGATACTTCGAGTCGGGCAGTGTGAAGTGTCGCCTAACCCTGGCCGTAAATCGACCCACCAGCAGATCAGAGCAGCCGGATTGGTTCAACCTGGAGCTGTGGGGGAGGGATGCGGAATTCGCCGCCAACTATGTTCGGAAAGGGAGACTCGTTGGCGTAAAAGGAGCGCTCAAGCTCGACACCTGGGTAAATCGAAACACCGGAGCAGATCGTTCTTCCCCTGTAATCAGAGTGGATCGCATTGAACTACTGGGCTCGAAACGCGACGACGAAGCCGCCGAAGAGTTTTAAGGCCATCCCCCCCCCTTCGGCCCCTGGATTCGCCTCGCTCCAGAATGCATCGCCGATCTCTCCAGAGAATCATCCGGGTATAACTCTTTTCTTGCTGAATAGTACATTTATTCACCCCTTGAATGTCTAGCGGACAAGGGGTTAACCAGGGTGCGGGAA
>JAAUYH010017379.1_pt1 | contig 15819 bp, 9 predicted proteins | sample 7278061 | NCBI WGS metagenome assembly JAAUYH01 (sample SAMN14350203, study PRJNA611818) | marine sediment metagenome | isolation source: surface marine sediment (0.6m) | place: French Polynesia: Moorea | collected 2018-08
ATTGAAAAATAGTACTCCATTATAAGAATCATACTCATGAAACAAAAATTAGAATTTTATCAAAACACATTCTGAGAGTAAGATGGTTTGAAAAACTTTTCACATACATATTTTCTGAACTGATTAGTATGATATTGAAAGATTGAATTGTTTGTTTGTTTGTTAAATAAATAATAATTACACGAAAAATTAACTGAAGAAATCAATTGACCGTTGAGCTAGATTTCTGCCCTGGAAAGTATGTTCGTACAAAATAAAGAGTCCGAAACATTATTGCCTTCATTTAGATTACCACGGAAGATTTTTCTTCAAAAATTTTCGTGTATAACTGACATTGAGGTTATCTAATCGGCGAAATGACTGGCGACCCTTTTGCTAGCTTTGAAAAGTACTTCGCAGAATCCAAGTAGTTTGTAGGTAAATACAAAAATACTTTTTTGTAGGTTTTTGTTCACATATGAAAGCAATTGCGTCTTGGGGTCCTTCTGTTTCTTTCCGAAGCATTCGCAGTTATATTTTACTCCGTAATTTTGCGCTTTGTATCATAAATCGAACAAAGCTATTCTGGTATCGAAGTCTAAAAAAAGCAGTAGCCAGAGCTCTGGAAAGCTTTACTTTTTTCGAAGTTTGCCGAAGATCGCAATAGACTAAATTGAATAAAGAAATTGTTTTTGACGTATCGTCGAGCTGCCGAAACAAGATGTGCCAGCACATAATTAGATGAGACCTACAGATAGAATCTATTAGTACAGTCGCCGTATACACAACTACTTGTTTCTTCAATTTTTCGATCATCCAACAATTGATATCCGAGCAAGAAACCGATCTGAATAGCTTTAGCACAATGCATTATTTTTCTTTCCTAAAACATGCTTGAAGTGGCCATCCGTGTATTTATTGGTGAGTTCTTGTTAATAAATATAAATCTTCCTGAAGATTTATGGTGCCATGCTGATTTGACTTGTATTCCGTTTGATATAGAATTACATATATTAGATATAGCTAGTTTGAAATTGCAATTACTTCGACAATCTGTAATTCCACACAGCCTTTGTCACTATTGATCGAATATATTATGCTTGATTTCTATGGAAAATTTTGTTCTAGCAATATTTGGCTCCACTGACTGCATGTAACTAGTAGTGTATTATTAACTACTCATATTTTTGTAATTAAAATTCTGTTAGTTAATTTAAGAACAATTGAGTTCATCGAAGATTCAACATCGTGAGAAGGTATTGTGACTTGAGTATTGAATCTAGTACAAGCTGCATGCGAGCGAATTTGTATGAAATATTCGTCCATTTTTGTCTCGACAGCGTTACGGCAGATCGCATTAGCTTCCAATTACATATTATAGTTCGTCCTTTACTCGATCATGTCTTTTTGATATTGAAATAAAAAGATAAGCGCAGTTTAATGCATCGACTTCATCATGTAGTTTTTTCAACACAGTCTTGAAGCAACCGCTAATTAGAAAATCCAGAAACTATTGATGTGTTCAGCGTATATTTTGGGTATAATTTCTATCGGTTAGATTTGAGAGACACAGTACCCTCTATTCTAAATATATATGTTCTGTCTGGAAGAAATTTGAGCTATTATTTGCAACTTCGAAGCCCCTAAACGGCAAGATGCGCTGGAAGTCGTTTGTCACTCGTACCAAATCAGAAATGAATCATAACACAAATATTGAAATCTCGGATGTTGTTGCCTTGTCGAAGATATACGATATTAAATATCTAAGTATATTGTATAAAGGCAGCGCGATGCATTCAACAGTCTTCACGTGTTTCTCTGATGATGAGTAGTTACTTCCGATGCCACAAGCAGCTTCACTAATAAATGGAAGAAGACAGGTTTCTTAACCTAGTAGACAAGTACGATGGCTCATTCAAAGAGTTTGACCCATTTCGCACTTATTCTTCATTTATTCGATTGGTAAGGGATTGCATAAATGACCTTCTTTCGAAAATAACCAAAGGTATTCGACGGAAATTTATTCTATTATTAGGTAGATAGAGAATGAAAATAGTAGTCGTGTACGGCAAATTTCATCCCTAGCAATGATATGCATCCTGCAAAGTAACAATTTGAACTAGATTCGGATCTTCTTGCTTCCGAAAATTTTAACCGATGTTTACAATAGTTAGTGGGTAAAATGGTCACATTAGTTCAGAACTAGCCTATTCAATTCATCAAGTACGCGACTGATTTACTGGGTTGCTCTTTTCATTGAGCTTGTGCCTCGTAATGGTCTGAAAAGTGAATTAGACAATAATTTGATTTCGAGATTTACCGGATACCAATATTAGTCTGATATGCATCAAAACAATCATTGTTGCTTTAATGTGACCCATTCTACTTACATTTATTCCAATATGAGGGAAATACGAGCTTTATTAAATTTTACACCAAATTCGAAACTGCTGCCATTTACTACTATTTATTTTTAACGTGGATACATGTCGAGCTATTCTAATGCTTCTGTCTTTTTAATTTTTTTGTTTGGAATCTACTATTTTTCTACAACTTTCGTGTATGCTAAATCAATTGAACAGCTACAATACTAAAATCTGGGATCACTAGATGGACCTGGACAGAATCACTTATAAAATTAATATTTGAGTAGACGCTCAGTAACACCACTACACTTTGATATAGTTCATAATTCTAAACAAATTATTTGATCATATCGTAACACCCAACACGTGCTACAGAAGTATAAAATTATCTCACTACTTTTAAATCGCAACAATTTATAACGGTGCATCTACTAATTTATTACAAACTCGATCACCTTAATATCGTAGATCGAAATCCGAAATTACTCGTGGAAAGTACTTTTGATTGAAAAAGATCAAGGCTTTCTTAGCATATTTTTCTGTGCGGCACAGTTGATTTTGTCATTATTTACTGATAATTTTGGATTTGCCCATGAAAATAGTTCGAAACTCAAGAAATCAGCTTTAGTGTGGAATTCCCTGGTCTGCAGTTTGAACAGTGCTCACAAATTTTAGATGTAATTCATTTCAAAAGTAGCCTGTTTTCCGACAACACGCAATATGAAACAAATTCTCGTAATTTACGTTCAGCAATATATAGATTAATTTAATTATTTAGAGCATGACAACAACGATACCGCAATTGAATTATTAGAACAGTTTTAGTAAACATGGGTACAGAACCTACCATGGAATAAACTGAGTAGACGACCATTTAGCTCCCGCTTAGTAACAGAGTGCCTATATAATCACATTAATTAAGATTCAGAACCATTTCTCTTTGTCGTCGGCATATATGTAAGCAAGTAAGTAAGGGACCAATTAAATTGCCAAGTGGTTGAGCCGCCGAATAGTGTGCAGTTCGTTGAGGTGCCTCACAGAATTGTATCTCGATCGCAGTGAAGAAGTTCAAAATAAGAAGATCGAATATAATATGACCGAAAATCAATTACAGTGTGGATTGTCATGGAAGTGAACAATAGGTGATTTGAAGTCATGTGAAAGAAAATTGAGAATTTGTGCATTATACAGAAAAACCCGAATTCTCATTCGCTCACAAAAAATAAAATCTAACAAACAAATAGAAAACTATCTATCGTGCACAACAGAAATTAGTGCTGCTGTTACGCAGTGGTTTCAATACATGATGTTTTGGTCAATGTCGTTACAACTTGCGCAAGGTACAGTAGATGCGTCGTAAACTCGATGCTTCGGAAATACCCTCCGGACGAGATACGAAAAACACTCTGAAGCTGTTGACATTGCAGTCCCTTATTACACTACGGATGCACAGTCAGCCGTTCATGGGCAAACCAAGAAGAAACGTTAGTTAATGATTTTGAGCGGGTTACAGTAGTCTGAAAATGATAAGCGTACATACCTTGTCACTAAATCATTTTGTTTTGATACACTAGCAAACCCAAGATTTAATGATCGAGGTAAGGAAAGATTTCAGTTGTACAGTGTAGTAGTGTACAGTACTGGTACAGTACAGGGGAGCGAATGTAAGCCTGAATGGAATTTTATTACCCTATCTAACCTTCGTTTAAGCTTAATTCATCGGAAAATAACCGACTAAATAGAGAACGAATAGGGTTGCTGTTCCAGTAATCCCAATTTAGAACAGTCAAACATATTGCAGATATAATTCACTTTCACTGTTACTGTATACCACCACGTCCTGTCTGTACTGTACAATCCTCTCTCTCGATAAATGCTGTTAATTTAGTGAGGTTGTAGAAGATGAAAATTTCATCTACGGAAAGTGTACGGAAAACTGACAATTTTTAAGTATCCTTCAGCTCATTAAACATAGAGATGGACGTTTATTGGCAGCAATGAATACTGCTTAGCCTACCTAGAGAACTACGTGGAACGAAGAAAAGAACTTGGCAGTAAATGCTGCGGCTCAGCTTCGCCTTGCTGTACAAAATTAAGTCCCACCCACCTTTTATACGCATCCTCAGCGCTGTCTCTCCAAGTTCACCACTGTTCAGCCAGTTCAAATGACTTCCAAGAGCACCTTCATGCACCATCGTACCGGACCTTTGTCACCTTTTCCCAGAATGCGAGATGGTTCTCGGTCTTCTCGCTCTTGTGGATGGTGTCACTCTACACAGACTTCACAATGGCGAGTTGGTCAACGAAACGGTTCTGCTGCTATGAGCATTTTGTGCAATGCATGCGGGTTAAACTACCGTCGTGCCGCTCGCTCTAACAATGGACACGTCGACCTTGATGCATTGGCTCGATTCATGCAAAGCACTGGAACACGCAAATTGTCTATCTGCAAGTCACTCAAGCGTCAAAAAGTTGCATACTCCTTCCCGAAAATGTATCACGACAAGACTATTTCTCCGCCTCGAGTACAAACAAACACGGTTCTACCATCAATGAGCGTGCTTCTGCACTCTATTAAAGAGGCGCAACAAGATGATGTGCGACTACGTTATCGTTGACGGGCTTAAACTTGAGTGACTCTGCCTCTTCGCACCGCTTAACTTGTAATTTGTCGCGAGAGTCCGTTAGGTTTAGTTTCAAGTCCACCAAGCAAGAATCTGATAAATTCATATGAGAAACGGTGTTGAGATAATTATCATGGACCATTGCCGCACCCAAACCACAAAGCACAATCCACCACAAACCAAGCCCTCGAGATAGAAAGTACTAAGCACTGTAGAGTGTGATCACGGTAGTTCAAACCAGCACACACAAGTTCGAGAAAGTATGAGAACCAAGATCCAGCACATCTACGATGAGTCGAGGCACGATCCGCGAGATAGCTTGGCATGAGAATTCATTGTGGTGGAAGACCACGAAAACTGTAATGAGCGAGCGCCTTGTTTTCTTACTGCAGCTGCATGGAGAATGATGGAAAAAGAGTTCTCGACCGCAAAGAAAGAGTCCATCGAAAACCAAGTCGTGCTAAATAATTGGAATTTCCTTGTATGTTCGTTGGGTCGTTCGTTTGTTCGTTCGTTCCAAGTAGTTACGTCTTGTTTTAATTCGGTCACATGGACAACCGGCAGGCAGGCAGGAATCAGACAAATTCCTTGCGATGATCGACGACTCTTCAATACAGTAATTTGAACCATCTACAGTATCCCACACTTGAGCAAAGGAAATTGTATGTTTGTATTAGAAATTGAGACGATCGACCATGCGATCGAATTCGATTTGTAGGTTACTTTCTCGATATATAGGTCTATTGCATCGAATGTGCGTGCAGAACCAACAGTATTATACATGCTATCAGTTTTCATCTTCCATTGCTCCTCTTTTATCGATCTGATCTCCACACAGCATTGGTCAGAAATTATCATTGCAGACGGTGATGGAAGAATATATGTTACTGTAGGAAACGATCGCTGTAGAGCGAGCATGCCGCAATCACCGTGATCGAGCAATGCAAACTCTGCACCATAGAAAACACTTGATCTGATCACGAGTTGAAACACTTGTTCGATATGTCCAAAGATTTCCGAGCGAAAGCTAGCTATAGTAAATTTATTATCGAAATGAACAAGATAACGTTCTCAACAAGGCAATTTGCCAATTCCACCAATTGAATGCTTCCTTGCTAGTGTATCCTGGTAAGTTTGGGTCAGATATTTTTCATTTTCCGTGCCAAGCTATCCGAACAACTAACGGATTGCAGGTTGAAAATTATACCAGTAAACAAAAATGACTATCCTATGATAAGAAACTATCGAACTGTATTCACAAGAAATGTCATTATCGAGTATTAACCCCTTAAATCAACTTACACGAGTCTGTGCAACTGGAATCGTGCTGTCTCGCTTAGGCCACTCGAACACCATAAATTCCCGACTTTCTATGTCACTTTCAACACCGACAAGTGTGACTCAAATGTAACAATTCCAAAGGCACAGTACTGCAGGTATTGTAGTTGAATGAAAAGAACTGAAGGTATTGTGGAAACGTAAAACAGGAAAACAGCAACTTAGTAAGGTTGTCAATGTGTTTTTCAAGATAATTTACTGTAGAATCAGCAGAGCTGCTATTCATAAAAATGGACGTAAATTTGAATTTTCCGACGGAGAACCCTGTCCGCTCACAGTTTAATCTAACACCTCATGTTTGCAACAAAGTTTGACGAAATGATTTCAACAAAGAAGACACGTCCAAACTTCGAAGAACGGTCCTGACAATTTGCATTCGGGATCGTGAGCTCGGACTCACACTCGTAAGCATATGCAAGCAATGAAATATTGCATTAGGTTGAATACTGTACAGTACAATGCAGACGAAACATGCATCCACAATGACGGGACGTTGTGTGGGACATCTAAATCTGAGCAGCGTATATTCACAAGAGCAGCACAGGTTTCGATTAAAGCTCGATACCAAGGTGTGAGTGAGTGAGTGAGTGAGTGAACGAGCAAGAGTGAGAGAGTGTGTGGGAGAGAAAATCGGGAAGACAAGACGTTGAGGCAATATAGTGGAACTAGGGCGAAGTGGAATGAATGGTGTCTTGTGCATATCGTTTCTCTAATGTCGTTTTGATTTTCTGGTTGAAACTCACAAAACAATAGCATATTAACAGGACTTGAGCGCAAGACAAGAACGTTGCAGAAAAGAAAGAAATCCAGATATGGTTTTTTCAACATTTATTGATATTCGCGGCGAATAAAAATTCAGTCTAGACCCAGAACGCACAACGAACTTGAGTACAGTAGAAAATGATTAATAGTCTTGAGAGCATATTAATAAAACCTATGATTGAATTCGCGTCTATTTTGCTTTTTCACGACATCACCGCCTATCAATTTATTTCAATTTAGTGATGCAGACTTTTGATGACGCAAACGGAAGCACCAATCTCGAACATTGCACAACCACAAGAATAATTCAGTCTCGAGTGAATGTTGGAACCGACTTGAACCGAATCGCAGATCACGCCAAATATTTTACTGTCACTTGTTCCTGACTACTTTACTTATCGGCTTTACTGAAATCGCCCGGGTTTTACTGGACCCGTACCGTGCTTCGTGTGATGATGAATAATTATTTCTATTCTTAAATCATATTCTTTAACATTCTACTTTACCCTTCTTCCAACACACACAATCAGTACTAGTCTTTATGATGATTGTTTCTTTCTTTCAGGGTTCGCTTAAAAATTACTGGTACTGTACCGATACCGCACTGTACTGTATTTCAAAGAACATATCCCAGAAACAGTATACCTTTGATCTAGGAAAACCAATAAAACGTGCAGTTCTGTGCAAGAATGATCAAATCTGATTCCGGTCACCCGAATCCCTTAAATTTTCGTCAACGTACAGTGGGAACAAGCTCATGAATTAGCAATGTATTGTAGGATATGGCGTACCGATAGATACTGTACCACCACTCCCCCCATCCACTTGTCTCTTTATAGTCACACTAACCTTCTTTCTGTTCAATTCACTTAGAATTCAGCTAAATTACTATTACACCAAGCTGTGTGTTCTGTTGAACCGTAAATATCAACCCGATGCGACACACAAGCTGAGAGGCGAGCAAGCGCGACGTGGTATTGAATTGCCAAGTTGAGAGGACTCTGAGTTAAAAAGTTAATTTAGTTGAGAATTGTAGTAGGGTCAGCTGCACATTCCGAGTAGAGCAGCCGAGGTGCTAGGCTGTTCCAGATGACGTCACGTGGAAGCATGGCGAGGAGATTCCCTCTAGAAGGAGGCCGACGAGCAGCGGCAATGACAGTTTCCACCGAAGCCCAAGCGGCATGTTGGCGACCGCTAATAATCGCATCGACCATAATACGCGTGGCTGTGATGGATGACACGCCGAGGCGAGTGACCCAAAGCCGTCGATATCGCTGCCAATCCATGTACAATTTCCAATGTACAATCCCAACACTGGGCGCTCTTGACCGCACACGACGAGGCGCGTACGGCGCGTCATTACATGGTTTGGCTGCTGCGAGGGCTGTACGTGTATCCAACGGTGTGACATAAGTCGCGTAGATGTTCACTTTCCATGGAGTTAAACAAAGTCGTGCTAATACGCCGACATCCTCATGAGGAACATGCCCGTTTCGGCGGTCACGCAGTCGCGATGTGTGCAGCGCAGCCCACGTAGCGGCATCCACCTCATCCGCACCCTCGTCGTCGGCGTCATCAGCAAGTTGACCGAGAAACTCGAGCATTAACGCCTGGAACGAGGAAATCGTGTGACGCCGTAAAAGCGCGAATAACTCTGACGGCATCACCAAGCATAACACGTTGACGCCTAATAAGGCGTCGCCCGTTGACGCGGCATACTCCCCGTCGTGTGCACACCGCCACAACAATTCATTGACCAGTACATCCGTTGAACTCGTTGGATGTAGGTTTAACGCGCAGAGGCCACGCCCGTGACGAAGAACCGGCAGTAAATCGTGTGCGTGCTCGAATAGGGTGGTGCCAGAACGGTCGAGAAGAAATGAGGTGCCCGGAAATAGATAGGTGTTTTGTTGTGGGGTGGGGCGTCGGAAGGAAGACGATGACCTAGATTGGTCTGGCACTGCCCGCAATGAATCAAGCTCGGCCTGTGCGTATGGCCGAGCACCGCCACACATATCTACGAGCCGGAGTCACACAAAAGTTTGGGTGGTAAGACTTAGGCTGTGGATAGTGCCAACGACGCGTAATATATTCTATTGCTTTTCCGTTTTACACCGAATATTACGATTCCCATTTTCTCTACATAGGTACTTCCCATCCCTACGGTACACAGTACGTACCGTGCTGTAGATCCACTGTCGACCCCAAAGTAGAATTTGTGCCTGCCGACTCACTTTCAAAACTTTGCGAAATATGAACTAACCATCTACTGAAGACAGCACGTCAAACATGGACGGCGTACAGAACAGTCTCAGTTAGTACCAAACAGAAGGAAGAAAACCGCCTTCGCAAGGGTACAGTTGTATGAGATGAAAAGTGCCCTATGCGTTGAGGTGCATCTGCACTGCATACAAATGTGAAAAACATGGGATGGTGTGCTTTGTTTCATAATTATTTCCGTTTTTCTAATATCCTGAAACGGCTCTGGTTGAATCTGAAATCAATAATTTACTTACAGCCCACTTGTCCTTCAGCTCGAACCAATCATATCGTCGCATGCTCTTACAGCAGTGAACGGGGAAGAGTGTTGGTAATCAACGCCTCTGAAATGCGGCCTGTCCTCACTCCCGTTCTTCTCCGTTGCGCGTGAATCTCGCCGCACAATGGCGACCCAGCACGATCCGACATCCGTTGGGCAGCCTGCCTCCAATGTCGCACCTCAGCAACCCGCTTCATCTCTTTCCGCCATTAGTAGTGCTGACTCTTCCAACAATGATGCGGCTGTAACCACCGAACCATCCACAGGCAACACCTCGGCCCCCGCTCCCATCACAGATGCACCTCTCTCAAACTTGTCTAGTTTCGACTCCCATACCGATGCAAAGAATCAAGGTGATGCGTCGAACGTCGATGCTATCCCAAACAGTAAACAACCTTTAACGGGCGCCGTTGAACCTAGTCCTGCCGTTAAGGATGTGATTGATTCACGCGCCTTGTCGGAAACCCAAGACGAAACATCCAGTGATAACGCGAAGGAAGCTTCCATTGCTGCTCTGATCAGACAGGTTTCGGACATGAAGAATGAATTGGAACGCATGATGGCGCGTATGTCACCCGGTGACACGAAACGCCACAATCTCGCATTGAACCAACTGCATGATGCGTTCAAGTTCTGTGCCTCGAAAGTACCGGAAACTGTTGCCGAAGTGCCAACATCTCCAACCCCAGAACCAGCACCTTCCATCCAACATTACATGGACACTTTGCCGACAGGTCCGATTGAGAACATGTTGCGCTATTTCAGTTCTCGGCCGCGTATTGCAGATTGGCCGAAACATATCACTCCTCGTGATGCGGAGTTGTTATATCTTGATCAAGGGCCTATGGGCGAAGCGTTTCGTCGTCAATGTACAGATGTCGAGATTTCTTGTGGGATCACTTCGTCTACTCGAGCTGCCGATATTCTGCTCAACCCACGTGAACCGAATGCCCAGACGAACAAAGTCATTGAAGTTGCCGGCAAGTTCTTCACGAAGTTGACCTATCACGGCGACCGTGATGAAAATTCTGCTCCTCACCTGATTTCTTGGATTGAACCCTATCGTCTTCACTGCACATCTGTCGTTCATCTAGCCCTTACTCGTGTGCATGTCCGATACCTCACTGACATCCTGGAGGCGAGGTCTGGAAAATTGGAATCCATTACTCTCGATTCGTACAGCAGCTCTCGCTCTCACCTGTACGTGGTTTCGAAGCATGGCAAAGGAGTGAAGAAATTGTCCATTTGTCCGGGTGCCAATGCGCCGGAGATGCTGTGGCATACTGTCGGTCCTACTCTGGAGGAACTGGAAATCCCGCTTCCCATGAAACCGCCACCACCGGGGATGGCCAAGTTTGGTCTTAAGTATGCAAAGGAACATTGCAAGGCGTTGAAGCGTTTGATCATGCCGAAAGATACGGTGCCCCATGAATTGGAGGACCTGATCAAGTCGCTCGGAGATCAACTCGAGTTTTGCAAGGCCAATTTTGTGAAGATGCAGTATCAACAAGTGAGCGCAATTGGAAATGCTTGTCCGAACGCCACCTTTGAACTCACGTCGACCGTGAAACTTGATGTCATTATGGCTTTGCACTATCGCGTGCCTTCACTCAAGTTTTCGAAGGCTATGCTGGACCCTGTGCCGGACAGCTTTTTCGAGTCGTACACGAATATTAAGACGTTGTCGATTTCAATGCCCGACGGAGACACCTGCTGGTTTCTAAGCAATTTGTTGCGTGAGCCGAAACCGAACTTGGCAGAAGTTTCTATCACTTTTATGCAAGAAAATCCTGCGGAATTGTTGGATTTATTGATCAAGGTGACAACATTGACAAAGTTGAAATTGTGGACGCGTACATTACCAGTGGAAGGGTTGGAGAAAGTAGTGAAAAGGAACAAGAAATTGAACAAGTTGACGCTGAAGTCGAGAACGATGGATATGCGATTGGTTAGACAAGTGTTGCGAATGTGTAGGGATTGTGAGGAGTTGGCAGAATTGCGCATTTCGAAAATGTCGCATCTGGCACCGCCGCCACCCTCGCGAATGGGGTCGGTAGAAACGGTCAGTTCGTCGACGGCGTATGAGATTGCGCGGACAGCGGACGAATGCGTGGCGTTTAAACATCGGAATACGTTTGTGCAAATTCTCGGTGTGGATTATGTGTTCTAGGTTCCGGTACAGTCCATTATTGTCGGTGTGCGCTTCAAGGATTAGGACGGATGCACTTATTACGGTTAGCGGATGGCACGGCTAGACGCCGTTGTGACGTATGTAGGTATAGCTGGTAACAGTTAATTGGGTTGGGTATGTGTAAACAATTGGATGTTGTGTGAAGTGCTGGCCTGCCTAAGCATGTCCATGAATTTGGGTAGTGGATCCGCGTCGAGTTACCCTGCTAGCAGTGAAGCAGACGCCACGAAACTGCTTTCTTTTGGGATTGTACTTGTACTGTACAGTACTTTATTCCCTCGCGGACATTTCCGCCACAGTTTAACTCTCATCCCCGCCCGCTCAATACCTTGTGGATGGGTTCTAGAATGCGGATCGATATACTGTATTGGTAGTGTGTTCGGAATGAATAACCTTGGAATCGTTGTTACCAAGCGCAGTCTGGCAATCATGGCCCTTCCATGCATCTGTATGAATCACAGTAAACCTTCCCTGCGATAGTAGCATTCAAAGTTTCGGGTTATTGATAAGGAACGCGGAAAGAGCCAACATTTTTTGGTCCATTGTAAAGCTCGACAACACATTCTGTACGCCGAGTTGTCCTCGCCGATACGCAATTGTCTGCGTCACTTTGCGATGTGCTGTGGCCTAAGTAGAGGTCCTAGTTAAACATGCACACCTATTTTGGGAAATTGGTAAACCGACTGGACCATTACCTGAATACCTACGATGTTGCGCTCCTTTTAGAACAATGATTGAAATTATCGACTCAGTTCAAAAGTGCTTGCCGTGATTATCATCCAACGGGCTTGGGGCACGGAATCTAAGTCAACTTCCGTAGTGTTCGTATCGAGGAAACAGCACGATTAATTGTGCTATGCTACGCGGCGTGGTCATTGTAAGCAGCAACTTACTCCATCCTTTCGCAATGAAGTGTCTCAGCTCCCCAACTCGATTCGTACTGCCGACCACGTGAACCACCACGCAACAGGACAATGTCAATGACATACCTCGATTTACCGCTGGATGTGCTTCACTCGGTTATTCGTCATTTGAGTAGTCGGCCACTTCTCGAGAAATGGCCTGCTTTCATCTCCCCAGGCGACGCGGAAACGTTGTTCTCGAATGGTGGCCCGCTGGGTCAGGAGTTTCGGAGCCGCTTCAAGGATGTATCGTTGTCCACAAAATCGTCTTCGACTTCAAATACACTTGTTCTCAACCCAGATATCAATGATTCTCATTCTCATCAAAGATACACAACTGTTGCTGGCACGCTGGAAAGTGTTTCATATGATGGAGAACAACGCAATGATAAACCTTCAGCTCAGACCAAGTGGTTGCAGGTTCCATTACCTGCGTTGCTCCGAGCACAACTTCATGGCATGCATAGACAATACCTGACCGATTTTTTGTCTGCTGCTCCTGTATTGAAGTCACTCTCATTGGACAAGTATACATCCTCTCGCGCGCATCTCCTCATCGTTGCGCAACGGTGCTCTGATCTTGAGCGAATCAGTTTTCATTTCCACAAGGCTACACCGAACCAACTTTGGCAGAAACATGGCGCCACACTGACTCACGTCGATGTCACAATGTGTGAAATCGTTCCACTTTTCGCAATTCAAAGTCATTGTGCATCACTCAAAAGCCTTGCTATTCGGTCACACTTTCAAGTACCTGGACTGGTTCAGTTGCTCGAATCGATCGGCATGGGCCTAGAATCACTGACAGCTGACTTGAGGAACTTGACTCATGCTGATCTTTCGAGGATTGCTGCAGCATGCCCCAAAGCAAACTTCGATATTCTTGGAGTGCTTCGCGCAGGAATGATTGCTCGACTCGGTTACAGAGTTCCTACACTGAGATTGAACAAGTCAACCCCGCTTCTTTGTCAGAAGGAACTTTGTATCTTTGATGAATATCATACATTACAAGAACTAACGTTGTCTCTGACCGATGAGAAAGCATTCTACTTCATCGAACGTTTGCTCGTCACTCACAAACCAAAACTGGAGAAACTCAACCTTACTATTGAGCAGAACAGCTCAAAAAAGGTACTGGAGCACATTTCATCCCGGGTGTCTTCGCTACGTGAAATCTCGCTAGTTGTGAGAGAATTTCCGATGATGGCTCTATGTCATCTGATGTCTGTGAACCAGCAGATCATCGATGTCAACGTGACTGCTCGACGAGTCACGCCTAATGACGCTCGACAACTCGTGAAATTCAGTGCGAACTGCAGAAATCTTAAATATCTTGTCATTAAGGAATCTATCCCGACCATGATTACTGCGCGAGATGTATCGCGTATTAATGAAGATTGCAGACTTCATCGATTACGTGGTGTTTCAGTCCAGGTCAACGGAGTAGACTACGTGTACTAGCGCTGCTGCAATAAATACCAAGTAGTGATTGTGGTACTACGGAAGCATACTCGCAGAATCAGTCCTCTATGTGTATACAATAAGTAATCTATTTTGTTGTCGATTTTATGATGTTTTCACCAGGCTAAAATTAGAAATTATGATAACTTGATAAGTGTACTTCCGTCGAAAAGTCGAGTTGTCGATGTTCTAAGTGTGTGCATAACCCAGGATCTTCTATCAGTAACAGTTGTTTCTTATTATGATTCCTCGCTTGACCAAGTCACGCTCATCCTAGTCACATTCGAACACTAGAGCAATCCTCGATGTTGCAAGCTTTTCTACGGCGATGCTTTTTCAAGATCTTTATACGTTCTACTGTGCAATCACTTACATTAGTCCGTCTCTTGAAATGCACGTTCCACTGCGCGAAGATTCAAACAATTGTCGCGCGAGATAAGGTGCCTTGAGATTCTCTTTAACCAACCTGGCAAATGCTCTGGTGTGCTTGGATATAGAATTGCAGTTCCTTACTTTCTATTCTTCTCATCTTTACGGGAACCTTTTATCTTTTTGGATTGTAATAAGTATTATTTTAAGCATTCTATCGGTAATCGGCTGTAATCACCCAGTACATATAGCAATGCTTCTTACATGTATGGTCGGACTAACCAATTAGACTGTGTTACATTAGCGACTGAAAAGTAAAATGATATGTGATGTTGATGCAGATGTTGGCCATTTCGTCGAATTTTATAGTGTGTTCTGAATGATACTATTCTAATAGAATGGCCGTATTGCTTTTATATGTATAGGATCTTGTAAAGATCTAGAGGATCAAGTGTGGTGGGACACCGTACAATCTGAACTGGTTTAGAATATGTCTGCAGTACCATTACGAAATGCACTGAGTACCTGTTTAGCTTAACTCCCAGGGTCATATCTCTCACTGACAGTTCTGATTAAATATTGACCTCCGGTTGTTTCCTTTTTTATATTGACATTGTCAACATTGGGATTACAACTATTGCAGTGTGATGGAAAAAATTGGCATACTGTACTAAACGTTGCACGAGCGGGTACTTTTCTGTTTCAATAGATTATATTATTTCTAAACAGTAACTCTAGAAGGAACTCTAGTGCATATCTTTCTAACTCCATTACAATTACTCTGCTGAACTTGTCCTGAATATAGAAAGGAATGATACTCTGTGATTTTCGAAAAGGATGTCGAAACTTTTCCATTTGCACCAAGTGACATAATCAGCAGTGTAAAATAAACAAACAAATGCACTTCATCAAACTGTTTGATTTCAACTAACCTTTAACAGACTATGATAATGTACCTGCTTTTTGTTCTGCTCTCCACAGTCATCCCTGTGAATTATCAGTTGCCCAGGAAAATTTGTTTGCATCTCTCGTTAAATTCTAGAGATTACTTGACAGACCAGTTAGGTTTCCAAGCCACATCATGGGTACAATTTCTAGTCTTCATCTCCCAATTAAATATTTTTTGAGCCGAACACAAATAAAGTTGACAAGGTTTGGGGTATATAAGATGTCAACAGAACTTTCTCTGCGAAATTCGTAATCAAGTGGATTGTGCAAGTACTATTTGATTTGCTTCGCTTAGAATATTCCTGTTCAAAGAGTTCCGTTTTGATCTTTGCGAAACCAC
>JAAUYH010107040.1_pt1 | contig 15816 bp, 14 predicted proteins | sample 7278061 | NCBI WGS metagenome assembly JAAUYH01 (sample SAMN14350203, study PRJNA611818) | marine sediment metagenome | isolation source: surface marine sediment (0.6m) | place: French Polynesia: Moorea | collected 2018-08
AGAAAATTAAAGCAATAAAACCATGTCTGTTCATGTAACGCCTCACATTAGTGATAATAAGCGCAACCTGAGAGCTTAAAAAGCCACGACTTTTAGGCATAATTCGTTCTCAAAAATGCTTCCGCGTTTTTATGCGCAAATTTATCAACGATTCCCCGGGCATTCAGTCTGTTGGCAGGCCGAAGATTTTTCCAATTTCCTTTTTCAATATACCGTTGTACATTCAATTGAAAATAATGTATAAAAACAGGATAATCACGATGCGTCCAAAAGCCATTGATCGGATCAACGATACCATCGAAATCAGAGCCAATGGATTGATAGTTCCAGATCTTACCGTCAAAGTTAGGGTCACTATCCAGCAATTCAGCAAAATAGCTGACCTGCTTAAAAATATAATACGCTCGGCGATACCAGCGCCTTCGAAATTTTTTACCGGTTTTTTGCTTCCATTCTTTACGGAACGTACGGTCCATCTTAAATTTGATGGGCTTTGAACCGACCTTTAATTGTTTAACCTGCTTGATACGCCGCTGATCTAATTGAAATCCGAAAAGCCCACCCGATTTCGCAATGCGTACCAATTCATCATTATAGAAATTTATCTCGTTTGAAGCATCGACCAATGGCGTACCAGGCTTTTTTGGAACCTTTAGAAACATAAGGGCCCCATGACTCACCAAAATAGGCACCTGCTTCGTCTCAGCAATTGCATAATAGGCCCAGCGCGACTTCAGGTTCATGTGCTTGGCATCGATTAGCACTCGCTTTTGGTTACCCTCTTGCGTTAACAATTCATCAATGACCTGTAAACCCAATGGCGTGAGGCCTTGTTCAGGATTTAATTTTTGATTATACGCCAATGTCGGCAGGCCCTTAAAACTTTTCGCATGACCACAGAGGCCATTGCTAAAATGATGCGCCAGTGACACCCAAACAGGTCTATGAGTCCATTGTTTCAGTGCCTTTACTTTGTCCAATACCTGGGGAGTGTTCGTATTAAATACATGGCCTCCCTCAATGGTAAATATGACATAAAGCTTTTGCTCCGACAGCTGCGTTGACGGAAAACCACTCAATACTTCATAAAGCAATTCTTTTCCTTCGTGTTGAATCGGAGTATCATTCAAACTGAGTAGATACTCTCGCGTCTTTATAAGATCAGCATAGTAATCATCACCTATTTTTTTAGCGATATAGTTTATCCGGGCCCAGCCGATACCCATCACAAAATTTTTGAGTAGCTTACCTAAAAAGTTCGAGGGATTCCCTTTTCTACTAAGCACCAGGTTCTTTTCCATAGGGTCAATGGATACCATTTGTAGGCGCACCCCACCCTCTCGAGAGCTCCTGAAATCGGATTGCGTGAATTTCGTAATGGAAAGGATCAAATTGCTGGCCCTGTTAATCAATCGGGGCCTCTTCTGAAACCAGATGCTGTGTTTCTTTTCCGGATCTTTTGAATGCTGCCCACCATTTTCCGAAACCCGAAAACTCTTACTGTAGGGTTTCAGGGTAGCGTGGCAATGCAAATCGATCGTGTAGCGGTCGGACATACGCTAAAGTTACGTATAATTACAGAGGCAATCAACGGGGATTTCTCCCTTTTCTTGTAGGGGATTATTCCCCTTTTTACAATTCCACATGCATTTCGCTGCCCTCCTACCCGCTCCTTCAAGCAAAGAGTGCTCCATTAATTTTCGTAGATAAAGTACTTAGGTAGTATAGTATTATACACTACTGATCTCCCCGTAGCTGGCCTGGAATTAACCTTGGGAGCATTTTCATGCTATGCTACACAATTACTAGACTTAACTAATAAGTTTGTCCATTAATCTTTATCGCATCGGCAACCGGATATGAGACGGATACTTTCTTGAATGGTGAATCTTATTGTTAGCGATCACACCTTTTGATTCATCATAATTGGTACCACCGGTATTTAAATTCCGGGCAAACCGCGGAAAATTACTGCTCGATATTTCAATACGTATCTGATGCCCCTTTTTAAAATAATTGCTCGTTGACATCGGGGTCAGGTCAATTTTATAAACTGTACCCTTTTCCATAAACACCTCTTTGTCATAACCTTCCCGATAGCGTGCACGTTGTATAGTCTCGTCGAGATTGTACGCCGTACCATCAGGATGAACATCTACCAATTTAATGGTAAAATCGGTATCCTTAACATCTGAAGAAACATATAAAGTAGCCTCAATAAAACCACTCACTTCCACACCTTCTTTCAAGGGAGGTGTACTGTAAACCAGCACGTCAGAACGTTTCTCTACCTCCTGTTGATCAAAAGCACCCCCATCCACGGCATTGCCCATACAGCAGACATTACCGCCTACAGACGGCACCGGGTTCATAGGGTCATACGTAAAGGCATCCGGAGTATCTTTAGCAGCTTTGCGTCTTGATAAGGTACCGGTACCACTACTTGTGTTCGCAGTACCCTTACTATTGAGATAGTAGTTCACCATTTTGACATCAGCTGGCGGCCACTGTGTTGCGTTTTGCCATTTATTACTACCCATTGTATAATACTGTACACGTGGTGTTTTTTCTTTAAAATCATTCGACTGCCCTTTGAGCCATAGATCCCACCACTTATAGATTTGTTCATCATAATTTAACCGGGCATCTCCAACACTCATTTGACCTACCACGGTGTTCTCCGTAGCCCTGGTATAGCGGCAATGCAATGTAGGCGCAATCACCAGGTAGTGGTTATCACGGCTTGCGATATCTTTTGATTTATTGCGTAAATGATTGAATAAATACAGGTTGGGTGTCACTGAAACATCATACCATGAAACAAACCAAAATCCCGGTGTTTTTAAGTCCATGGTATCGTGATAGAGTCCGCCTTTATACCAATCTTCATGATTGGGTTTACGGCGTACCATTTTATCAAAGATTTCACGCTTTCCATGAATATTTTGGAGCATATCCTGAATGGGTAAATGAAAAAAAGCTTTTGAAAAGTCCACTTCGGGATTTTCGGGTGCCAGGTCATAGAACCTGGAAATTCGGATCAGATCCTCCTGGCTGGCTCCGCTGGGTATTCTGGGTTTATATTTATCATGTTCAACACCATAGAGCCAGGAGAAGAATAGTAATTGTTCGGCTCCTCCTCTGTACCAATTGCCTTGTTCTACGAGGCCGTCTACAGTGCCTACACCCGCTCCAAATCCTTGTGGTACCATGGCAGCGAGCGATGGATGGTCTAAGGCAGCCACGGCCATTTGCCACTCTGCCGTTGATGAACAGCCATAGGTACCGATTTTTCCATTGGACCAGGGCTGATCTTTCATCCATGAAAAAGCATCGTAACCGTCTGTGAGCGGCATCCCTAAGATATCCCACTCACCTTCTGAGAAGAACCTGCCGCGTTCATTTTGAACCACATAGGCGTAGCCTCGTTTTACGGCTTCATAGGCGCGTTCGGCAGTTCTGGTTCTTCGTTTCCCGTCTCCCCAGGAATTAAAATTGTAGGGTGTGCGCGAAAAAATAATCGGCACTTTCTCTGTGGTTTTTGGTCTGTAAATATCCGTAGCGAGCCGTATGCCGTCACGCATGGGCATCATCACTTTTTGATCGATGATTGCAATTTCATCTAGTTTTTTGAAAATAGCTTCGTCTGTCTGGCTATAAGCAACCCAACTAACCAGACATGCTAATACGAAATTTACGAAGTGTGAAGGTTTCATCAGTGTTAGTTTAAGGAGTTATGCCTTAAAGTTACAGAAAAAAGAAAGAGGTTGTGCTAATTCAGTGCTACTTAATATCCGCGGGCCCTTATCAACAAGGTTTTTCCCATTTTTGTGATTCCATATACGTTTCACTCCTCTCCCATTATCGCTTCGTGTAAGGAGTGCTCCATTAATACTAAACAAGCTTAGTTTTAATTAGTACTTTTGAGTTGCGAACCAACAGCTAAAAAATTATGCATCATACATCCTTCAAAAAAGTACTTGTCGTTATTATTTCAATTTTTGCTTTTAGCTTCTATTCGTGCAAAGAGGGCAAAAAAGCTGAAGAGAAAACCCCTGCAGATCCTGCACAAGCTAATTTAAAAGCAGCACTCACCTTTTACGCCTCTTTCGATGCAGGTGTTGATGCCGATTTTTCATTAGGAGATAAACGCCTGTTTACCGTACCCAATAGAAAAGCAATCGATTCGGCTCAGGTCGGCTTACATAAACCCGATATTAGCCGACAAGAAGGACAAGGTAAATATGGTGCCGGGTTGGTATTTACAGAGCGCAGCTCGGGCAATATTTATTACCCAAGTGAAAAAAATATCACCTATAGCGAAGAAAATTGGAGCGGTGCCATTTCTTTTTGGCTAAGCTTAGATCCTGCTACCGATTTAGAACCCGGTTATTGCGACCCTATTCAAATTACCGATGTTAGTTATAATGATGCGGCCATTTGGGTGGATTTCACTAAAGAGAATCCACGTGATTTTAGATTAGGAGTTATTGGAGATCGAGAGGTCTGGAATCCAAACCCTGACGGACCCGATAACGAGAACCCTATTTTTAATGCACGGCTAACGGGAGTGAAAAATCCGCCTTTCGGAAAGGGCCAATGGACCCATGTCTTCATTAACTTTTCGAACCTAAATACCGATACCGGGCAGGCATCTCTATATCTCAACGGTGAGCATAAGGGAACACGTACGAATATTGATACCCCTTTTACCTGGGACTTGCCGAAATCAAATATTTATTTAGGATTAGGCTATATTGGATTGATGGACGAATTAGCCATTTTCAACAGAAGCTTAACCGATGCAGAAATCACTACCCTGTATGCCTTAGAAAAAGGCGTACATGCTCTTTTAGAAATACCCTAAAGAACCTTGGCTTTTCGGAGGCATTATAGTGTTTTGCACAAAATTATAGGGCAATTGTATCTATAGGCATTGGCACGCATTCTACCGAATGAATTCGTAAAGCATATAGTATACAATTACGGGACCTATTGGTGCTGTTAAACCTTGTTTGACCGCTGCTCGCACCGTTGATCTCTATGGCACCGGCCCGATCTCAATGAATTGTTTGTAATGCTCAAAACGCTCAAAAATCTGTTGTACGTAGTTTGCTGGTTCTGTTCCTCTTACGTAGCCGTATTTAACCGATGATTTACTATAGTACTTCGGCGAACTTAAGGCCTTGATCATTTTTTCAACGTGCCCCGCCCATACCTTGGGCTCTAAATCATATTCAACAGCCAATCGCTGCGCATCGAGTACATGACCGAGACCACAATTATACGCGGCCAGCGTAAATTTAAGCCTGTTTTCTTCATCAGAGATTGCTGAAAATTCATCGTAAAGCTGCGCTAAGTACCTGACGCCCCCATTTATGCTTTCCTCAGGGTGAGAGATATCTGTAACACCCAAAGATGCTGCTGTGGCCGGCATCATTTGCATGAGGCCTTTAGCACCCGCCCACGATTCTGAATCAGGTTCAAACCGAGACTCTTGATAGATTTGAGATGCCAACAAACGCCAATCCCAATCAATCGTTTTTGCATACTTCTTAATAAGGTGGTCGTATTGACTAATTTGATTGTTCTTTAAACTGTAATAGTCGCTTTTAATACGCCGCTTAAAAGAGCGCTTATTTTTAAAGTACTTATTGTAGATCACATTGTACCTCGTTTTTTTACGTTGTGACACGATCCATTCATTGACAACCTTACGAAGTTCAGGTGACTTTTTTCTGGTGACCCATGCAATACGTTGTGAGAACGAAATGGGTACATCAATTTTTAAATTAGGGCTCTTAGAAGCATTAATTTTTGCCAGGTTTTCATCAGCAATGGTATATTTTATGGTTCCTTTGGCCACCATATCGATGATCTCTCCTGTTGATAGCTTACTGTCTAAGGTATCAATTGCGATGGTTCCTCCGATCTCATTCGATAAACTGAGTATACGCTCGTAATAGGCCGAATTTTTTCGAATCGACACGGTATCGCCGATGAGTTCTATTGGATCGTTAATCGTCTCATCATGAAGCGCCCTAAATGACATGGCTCGAAAATTATCAGGCATTTTTTGAACGAGTACTTGCTTCGTAAGAAAGAGATACTCGGTAAAATCGACTTCCCACTTACGCTGATTGGTTATGGTCATACCATGGGCAATTAAATCGACATCGCCCCTATTAAGCACTTCAAATTCATTGTCTAAGTTTTTAGATACAACGAGTTCTAATTTTAAATTGAGATGATCTGCAAGTTGTCTTAGCAATTCATATTCAAAACCCATGGGCTGGCCCTTGTACAGAAAATAACTTGTACTGCTGTAAACCACGAGCGCCCTTAGCACCCCGCCTTCTTGTATCGCATCCAGGTCTCTATCAACTGAATTGGCAACAATAGGATTCTCTATATCTGCAAGCTTAACTTTCGACTTTTCTTGTCGGCAAGCCATTATATTGAGCACCAGAAGTACACACAGAAACTGTTTCATTATTCGAATCACTACCTCTCAAAGATAGCAATATAAATAATTGGCCATTAAAAACATATGAAGATACCTTAGCGCATATCTACAATATGATAACACTGTAACCAAAAGAACTTACTTTGCGCTATTTTAATCAAAGCGAGCACCAAAAGTTCTATTAATTTCCTTCAAACCAGTTTTTGAACTTTTTTACCTTTTCCCTACTAACAATGATCTCTTTATCTAATGGAATGGCTGTTCTGATCTTCAAGCGACTGTTCGAATAAAATATAACATCTTGAATCGCATTAATGTTTACAATAAAAGTTCTGTTTACTCTAAAAAATTGATTGGCAGCGACTAAATCTTCTAAGGCTTCCAGGTTATATTCTACTATAAATTTTTTAGTGTCTTTATTCACCAAAAAAACCGTTCTGCCTTCAGCATAAAATAAGGCAATGTCCTCAGTCTTTATGGAATGTATGTGATTTCCCAACTTCACTAAAAAACGATCTTTTCGTTTCTTCTCAGCCAGTACTTTGGTTACTTTAGAAAGCGTCTCGTTCATCGAGAATACTGATTGCAACTTTTTCAGCTTCGTCAGCGCCTTGGAAATATCAGTGAAGGTCACCGGTTTTAAAATATAATCTACACTGTTTACCTTAAAGGCGTCAATAGCGTACTCATCAAAAGCGGTAATAAAAATAACAGGCTTACTAATAGTTACCTTACTAAAAATTTCAAAACTCAATCCGTCTGTTAATTGAATGTCCATAAAAATAAGATCAAATGAATGCTCTTCAGCAGAAAACCATTGAACCGATGCTTTAATACTTGTCAACCTAGCCACAATTTCTATCGCAGCGTCGTATTTTAGTAAGTAGCGTTCAAGCTTCTCTATCGCAGGTGTTTCATCTTCAATAAGAACTATTTTCATAGGCAGGGTTTAAAAGAATTTTGGGTAAACTAATCATTCTAAAGCTATTTTCTTCAAAAACATGGAGACTCTCTGAATTGTAAATACTATAAAGATCCCTTAGCTCAGCAAATCTCTCAAGATGGAGTTCATCATTGATCTTGTTTTTTGGTAAATACCTGATGTATAACGAAGATTCCTCTTCATAGAGTTCAATTTCCAATTCGACATCTTTTGAACGAATAGTACTCCTGATAATCTGTTCAACAATTAAAATAATACTATTAGGAACCACATAAAAATCCGAAACTAACTTGTTTTTCAGGGTCACATTTCGATACGGTAAATAATCAAAAACTTTGATTAGATGTTCAACCACAGTGGCTTCTTCTTTTATACTGATCAATTCCTGATCGCTCTTTGATAAAACATGGCGATAAACCTGACTGATTCCATCTAAAAAGTCATCGATTTTTTCTTTGTCTTTGCCAATGAGTACAATGAGAGCCTCCAGGCATTCAAAGAGCAAATCCGGATTCATAGCTTTCTTGAACTTTAAAAAGTTAGCTTCAACGTTCCCTTTTATTAAGAGTTCATTTTCAAGTTTTTTAGAATTCATTTTATGCAAATACTGATGGCTTACATAAAGCAAAATATAGATAAGTGCAATACTCGAAAATATACTGTTGAACAGCCATAGTTCTTCGCTGTTGGGTGAAAATCCCAATACATACCTATAGTATAAAGTCATTGATAGACTTACGAAAAATATGCACAGCACCAATGAAATCAGGGTGTTGATCAAAAGCAATAAAGAGTCCGGCACTTTTGTCGCGACATATTTCTTAAATATCCAAAGTAAAAAGATAGAAAGTTCCTGAATGAGATAAGACAGCCCGATACACACATAAAGCTCCTGACCGAGAAACTCTTCTTGTAGCTGTTCTACATTGTTATTGATCAATAAGATCAGGAGATACACAATTACTCCGGTAAATATCGGACTCAGTATTCGAAATTGAGGACGGTAAATGAATAGTTTCTTCATTTTATTACGGGTAATTTTACCATAAACGATGTTCCTTTATTTACAATAACTTCTTCATTGCATAGCAACCGATAACGCGCCTTTATATTACTCAAGCCTATATTGAAAGAGTCGACTTTTACCGGTGCCTGGGTAATCGTATTCTCTACCACGATAAAGTCACCTTCCGCTTTAATACACACCTTTAACGGATTTTCATCCATCAATACATTGTGCTTTACTGCATTTTCAATAAGCATTTGTAAGGTTAGCGGTGGTATTTTTGTAATATGAAGTTCCGCAGGTATTTCAATACTACTGGTGATCTTATTTTCATAACGGGTATTTAGCAAAAATTGATACGCCTTCACCACTTCCAATTCCTGCTTTAAGCCCACAAGTTTTTCGTGGTAACTATTTAAGGTATATTGATAGATGCTAGCCAGCCGGCGTATATACGCTTCTGCTTTGTCTTCACTTTTATAAATTAAAGACGAAATAGTATTTAAACTGTTGAATAAAAAATGAGGACTTAACTGAGATTTAAGAGCTTTCAGTTGTAGCTGTATTCTTCTTCGCTCTTCTTTTACCTTGGCTATTTGCACGCTGGCGTATGTATAATATGAGAATAAAGCGAAGTATATAATAGTATAAAGCAATGACAGTACGAAAAGAAGTATTGTCAACTTTATCAAAGTAGGTTCATAGATCTTAAAAGGGGTTTGCACCCCCAAAACATAGTTGTTATAAACGTAAAAACAACCTATAATGAGTAGTCCTGCGCTTAAAAAATGGGTCAAAACACCGACGAATAACCGGTTGGCCATTTGGGTATTCCACGGTATTAAGTCATCTAATTTTAAGGATAGCCTGAAGAAAACATAGGCTGTCAAAACTCCGCATAAAACAGCCAATAAAGCCTCTGTTGACCTTATCACTTGTTCAGAAGCTACATTACTAACAGCGAGGTAATAATATATTGAAATACCCAGTATCGCTCCGAGAGCAATAATAAAAAGGTGTTTTTTCACAGTTTGGTTAGGTACGAATCGGTGATACAGTTGCATAAAGTCAAGGTACACATTCTTTACTAAAATAAGAATTATAATACCTTGACTTATCTTACTAGTCTAAAGCCCTTAGAGCTCTACCATAGTAAGTGGTTGAATTAATTGATTTAGCCGCATTTCTATACGCTTGTTTTACACGGTCAGGCGCACTGTTTACCCTTCCGGAAAGGGCGATTAATGCTTCTGCATGATAGTGATCAGAATGGATAGCCGTTGATGTCTCTAAGGCAGCCATTAGTTGATCATCAGATAATGATCGTTTTGCAAGTCTTTTATAAATTTCTGACGCATAGTGATCAGATTGCACATTGTTCTTTACTAATGTCAATAACCTACCTAAAGAACCTGGACTGTCCTCTAACTTTGTGTCTAACAATTTTTTGATCACTTCGGTCACATAGTGGTCTGATTGAATATCATCTAAGGCGCCAATGAAGGCATCATAGCCATTGTTTGATAAGACCTTTCTTTCGACGAGTTTTTTGAGTACTTCGCTTTTATGGTGATCAGATTGAATATCACTAGACAAGCTGATAATCTTCATTGCATTTTGCGAGTTTAAGGTTCTTTTGTCCATGACCTCTTTTAAAACCAGGCTCAAATAGTGATCAGAACCGATGTCTTTTGAAATCTTTAATAATGAGCCCATTTGAACATCAGTTATCGAAGCGTCATTAATCACCTTTTTCAATACATTGCTTGCATAGTGATCTGAACCGATACTTTTTGCAGCATCAATATAGGCATCTGTAGTTCGGTCATTCGCTAAAAAAGCTTTTTGATTTTCTTCTAAAATACCGGAAAGATAATAGTCAGATTCAATTTCGTTCCCTGCCTTTCTTATTACCGATACCAACTCATTGTTCGTTAAATTATGTCGCAGCAACAGCCTGAAATATGTCGACTGCACAAAATCACTCTTCATACTTCCAATCTCATCTAGAACGGCATCAGCCCCTCCTCTTTTATAGAAGCGTTCTACCCGAGATTCTGCAGCTATCGTGGTGGATCTAAGAATTTCCGGTAATATTTCTGCTAACCAGGCTTTCCCTTCTGTGTTGTAATTCTTTTCTTTTCGCCCTACATAATAACTCTTTGTAAGCTGGCCGCTACTTGTAGTTTCAATCACTATACGTCTACTACTGCCAAAAGATGATCTTCGTATCTCAATATAGCCGCCACGAGAGATCCCAATAATATCTCTATCGTCATCTGAGACGGTAATATCGCCTTTAAACTCAATTTTAAAATCGTTTCTACTGTCCTTATATCGGACTCTAGTACTTCCATCATCATCTTTATTTGAATTATAAGAATAACTAATTTGTCTTTTTTGCGCTTCACCATTGAACGGGTTGAAAACAAATAGGGTCAGAATTAGCAAGACAGGTAATACTGTTGCGGCTTTTTTTAGTCGATTCATAACTTAAAAATTTATTTAATCATTCAAATGTAGTACGGCCGTAAAAAGAATAAAAATGAAATGTAATGAGTTCCAGAATTTATGTAGTGAATTGTATAGAAATTATTAAATTTTAATCATAATTTCCGGTGGCATTTACATGCAGCTTTGAAATTCATCCACTGGATCAATTTTCAAAATTTGAGTAAAATTGCTTCGTGCTCTTTATAAACGTCTTGATGACAACCCATAAAAATTGTAAAAATGAAAAATGAAAAAATCTAATGACTATATTTAAACAGTGGAAAACGCAACATCTTACTATAAGGATATTAGAACCTTACTCCATGGGCTCAAAACTGTACAGCCCATTAGTGACGATTTTCATATCCACCAATTTAAAGATACTCCGGAAACCTGGGTGAAAGAAACTAGTATCTTTCGCAGTGATACGTATTCAATTATTTTACTCACTAAAGGGCAAGCTAACTACAAGATCGGTTTAACCGATTATGAAATTGGTGATAGTAGTCTGTACTTCCAAGCTCCACAGCATTTGCGCTACTACAACCGACTATCTGACTGGGAAGGTTATGTGCTTGTTTTTATGGAGTCTTTTTTTGAAGATGATGTCTATTTAAAAAACTTGATTACCAATTTTGAAGGTTTTAAAATTACCTCAAAGGTAGTCGTACCACTTGCAAATGAAGCACTTTTAGAAACAGAAAGAATCCTCCAATTATTATACGATTTAAGTTATTCAAATAGTCCATTGAAATTCCAAAAAGCAAAAGCATTATTGGAACTACTACTTCTTCAAGCTCAAGAGCAGTATCAAAAAGTGCATGGTTCACAAAAGGAATCAAAACAGCATCGTATCGTCAAGGAGTTTGAAAGAATTACTGAACAACATCTCTATGATATTACCCAAAATAAGGTAGAAAAGCTATTGACTATTTCAGAAATAGCAGCACAAATAAATGTGAATGCCACTTATTTAGGTGAAGTTTTGAAAAAAGCAACCGGCAAAGCACCAAAAGAATTACTATCAGACAGAATTGCTTTAGAAGCAAAATCATTGTTGCACAATACGAATATGGCCATTAATGAAATCGCCTACTTCCTGAAGTTTCAGGACGCTTCTAACTTTACCAAGTTTTTTAAATCAAAAACAGGTGTTTCGCCTATTAATTATCGTTTGAAATCGTAAAAAAAGACAAAAAACTGGAATTTCTACCAGCATCCCTTAGTTTCTCACCATAGTACTGCCCTACTTCTAAACGACATTTGTACTGTAATTAAAAAACAGTAAAAATGAGCACAAATAACACATTTAAATTAGACGATTTCGAAATTAATAGAATAGGATTCGGAGCCATGCGAACGACCACAGGCGCGGGCATTTGGGGTGATACGCCCAACAAAGAAAACGCTATTAAAGTAATTAGAGCCGCTATTGAAAACGGGGTTAACTTTATTGACACCGCAGATTCCTATGGGCCCTACACTTCTGAACTTTTGGTTCAAGAGGCTATTAGACCTTTTAAAGATGAGGTTATGGTAGCCACAAAAGGCGGCGCTGTAAAATATAAGCCAGGTGCCATTATGGCAAACGGACATCCTTATTACTTGCGTACTGCCCTTGAAGGTAGCTTAAATAGACTTCAAAGAGATGTCATCGACCTTTATTTTTTACATCGTGTAGATCCCAATATTCCTATTGAAGAGTCCGTAGGCGCTTTGGCTGAATTTCAAAAAGAAGGTAAAATCAAACATATTGGTATTTCTAATGTAACGGTTGAACAATTTGAAAGAGCGCAAACGGTTGCCAAGATCGACGCTGTTCAAAATGCCTTTAATTACAACGACCGGCGCTATGAACACGTTGTGAACAAAACCACCAGAGAGAATATTGCCTTTATTGCTCATACACCGGTGGCTAGAAATAATTGGAATGAAACCGCTTTAGCAAAAGCTCGACAAAAAAAGATTTCTGTGAATCAACTATCACTAGCCTGGTTATTACAATTTGCACCCAATGTGATTTCGATACCCGGTACATCTTCACTTGCGCACTTACAGGAAAATTTAGCTTCAGGAACAATTGATTTTCAAATAAATACCTATTAACACCAATAATTTAAGGAAAATGAAAAAAGCAGTAATACTAATCGGCTTCGTAATCATAGCCCTACTGATTGCAGGATTTACACTTAACACAGACAAAAAAAAAGACAAGGGGTTGGCAACTATGAAAACAGACCATTTGCTTTTAGGGGTGAACAATTTTGAAGAGACCGTGGCCTGGTACCAAGATATATTGGGTTTTGAATTAGAAGTGCAATGGAAAGTCGAGGGTCTCGATCACCTTGATTTGGCTTATTTAACCAATGGAGATTTCAGGATCGAAATTATAGGCGATAAGAGTAGTCATCAAAGCAACAAACAAGTTGAAGACTTCGGAGAGCATCTTTCACATCAAGGATTTGCACATATATGTTTTCAAGTCGAGGATATTGATTTAGCGATGAAACAATTAAATGACAAAGGCATTAAAACTTTTGTCAAAGCAGAAACCTATGCACTTAGTTTTTATAACAGACGGGTTGCATTTATTAAAGATTTAAACGGCAATGTTATTGAATTTGCCGGCCCCCTGGTAGATACGCGAGTTAAAAACTAATACAAAAATGAAAACATACATAACAATTTTGATACTGACAACGATGCTCAGCTTACCTGCTCAAGAAAGAAGGAGCTCAAATGAATTAAATAGTATAGAAATTTTAGGCCAGACAATAAAATATATTGAAAAAGGCGAAGGTGAAACCCTGATACTGTTACACGGCCTGGGTAGTAATTATGAACGTTGGACCTATAATATAGATGCATTGGCAAAATCGTATAATGTTATTGCTTTAGACCAAATAGGTTTTGGGAATTCTGACAAACCTGTAATTCCCTTCAGAGGAAATACTTTGGTAGCATTTCTTAATGAATTCATGGTTCAAAAGAGCATTGAAAAGGCAACATTAGTTGGAAATTCCATGGGAGGATGGGTTGCTGCATTATTTGCTACCATATACCCTGATAAGGTCCATAAGCTCATTTTGGTAAATCCTGCCTTTCTTCTTGGTTTACCCGAAGATGCGGATGCAGATGCTATTTACAGTTTTGCAAATCCAACAACTTTATCAGATATGAAGAACTATGTTACGCGAATTTATTATCAAAACCGGAAATTATTAAACGAAGACTCTCTAAAAAAGATGCTCATAAAAAAGCTACGTTGGAATGATGGTCATACGGTATATCAGATTATAAAATCATTAATTGCTAAAAAAGACTTAATGACCGATAGATTAAGCAAAATAAATGCACCTACCTTACTAATTCATGGTAAACATGACTCTATAGTTCCTATAGAGACCATTAAGATTCTTGAAAAATCAATACTAAATAGCAAAACTGTCATTTATGAACAAAGCGGGCACTCACCCATGGTAAAGGAGCCTATGAAATTTAATAAGGATGTTCAAAACTTTTTAAAGGCCAATTAAAATGAAAAAACTAAAAAATACATTGATCGTTTGGGTAGCGATTTACCCAACGATCACAGCAATACTAGTGCTATTTGGAAATGTACTGAATGAATTTCCTATTCTTTTGAGAACTTTGATTCTAACTGTAATTTTAGTGCCGACTATGGTTTATGTGCTCATTCCCTTTTGGACAAGAGTTTTTAATAAACTAAATGTGATAAAGAAAAATGTTATCCATTAATACCATTCCACACGTCTACTCACGCTCCTCTTATATTTTATTAAAGAGGTGCTCATGAAATCACAGATTTACTAATAAATCAAGGTTCGGCGACGCGAATGCTGCCCATTTCAGTGGTTTCTGTTTAGGAAGCTCTTTTGAAAAGACTTCGACACAAAAATCAAGGTACTATAGTATTGGATGGCACCAATCCTGTCGTAGATCGCCTGTAGCATACTCTGGGGGCATTCAACACTTAAATGATGTACTAAAGGCTGTATGAAATTACCCTGTAGCCTATAAATAAAAGCCTATACCGCGTTTGACGCGGTATAACGGCTTTATACTTGCGAGCGGATCAAAGATAGCCAGTTAAAGGTTCTCATGAAAAAACACGCTTGTTTTCGTGACAGCTAATGATACTTCATTGTTTTGATCATAAAAGGCGAACTGATGCATTGGTGATGCCAAATCGGTTTCGACCCAAACCAATTCTTTATTCTTTGACGGAACGGCCTCAAAATATTTCTTTGTGTAATCCGGCAACACACAACCATCAGAATGCACCATAAACAAAGGCTTGTTTAAGTTAGCAGCCGATGGAAATGGGTCCAGGTTTAACCAATCCTCCCAGGTCGCAACGGCAAATTGGTCCGCGCTCCATTGCGGAATAGCTCCACGTTCCGGATTCAAATAATAATCGAAATTACCATACATGGCGGCTGTCGGGTCATCCGTTGAAATCGTCTTTATATAGGTGAATTCACCTGTTTCAGCATACTTCTTTTTAGCGGCTTGCGCAGCATCTTTACGCTGCTGTACACCTTCTTCTCCGCCATAAAATAGTTTTACAGCTTCAGCATCGTGCAACCAGGATGCAGTTGTCGCTACGGCTTTAATAGTTGCATCTTCAGAAGCTGCCATTAAGGTATACATAGCACCCGCACATACTCCGAATGCGCCAATATTATCATCATCCACTTCAGGAAGTGTTTTCAAATAACCTACGGCATTTTTAATGTCCTGTATCTTCATTGCCGGGTTTTCCCATGCTCTGGGCTAAGTTAACTACTCGCTTGGTGCGTGAAAACCAAACGCTGGCAGTAGAAGACTTAAACGTAGCTGGTTTAATCAAAAATCGTAAATTGTCACGAGCAATTAGCGATGCTG
>JAAUYH010029343.1_pt1 | contig 15807 bp, 8 predicted proteins | sample 7278061 | NCBI WGS metagenome assembly JAAUYH01 (sample SAMN14350203, study PRJNA611818) | marine sediment metagenome | isolation source: surface marine sediment (0.6m) | place: French Polynesia: Moorea | collected 2018-08
CAACACCACTCCACATACACTGTTCCCAATCACGTGGATCCATCAGGATTGGTGAGCTCGCAACAGTGGATTCGTGGCCAAGTCGCACTCAAATTGAGCTCAGCTGGAGAGATCCAAAACTACGTGCTCCCAAGTCGCGAATAGCATGGCTGAATTGATTTATGACAAGAACTATAAAATTATATTTTTCGGTAGAAAAAGAGAGTATTTTCTACAGGCTGGTGCAATCAAATAACTGGTGACATGTAATTTCAAGCTATTTTCGTACATTGCAGTTTTGAGAAACAGTGTTAAGTAATCTCTAGTAAAAATTTTAAGTGCAGAGAAGGAAACACAGCAAACATAGTCCTGATTTTTAAGATGGTGCTCGGTTTATAATAGACAAAGAATAGTTGTGACTGTTCCTTGATTTTAGAATTTCGATTCTTTAGAAGAAAACAAAGAAATAGCTGGTTGAGGTCTGTAATAATTATTTAAGAAATTAACCAAGAATGTTCTGATTCGAAGTAACTGTTTCTTATTTCATCAAAGCGCCAAGAGTAAATGAAGCAGTTATTCTAAAATTTATACCGAGCATGAGAGAAATCTTGTCCCTTTGTATCAAATCGTACCCTGAATCCAAAAATATTAGCGTTTCCACTAAGAAATTCAGAAGAATAGACTGCTTCTCAGCACCTATCACTGTTTTAACCGTACATTATGCATGAAATTAGAAGAAAACAAGGCCGCACGATCAGGAGATCTTGGTAGGCCTGAGCAAATCTTCCCGAAAACAAAAGATCCGCTCGTCCGCATCTATTTCGATAGAAACAATAATCGTAAAGAACTAAGAGTTCTGATCGTAATGTTCGAGGACTACAGTGATGATTTGAGTCCACAATTCACGACATGAATTTCGCTCAGCATTTTCTCTTGAAGAGATGAATTTCCGATCTTCTTGTACTATTTTTCGGGCAGAACCTGGAGACATAATTCAAGTACTCATTTTTAAGCATATTAGGTATGAATTCTTGAGTTGAGTTTTTGATGTTCGTCAAGTTTTTGGATAATTCTTCCTCAGATTTTCTCTTGATAACGTGATAAATGCGTCGATCTGATTAATTGTCAGAACGTGAAAGCAATATTAGCCTCACAATGTAATCGTTTTGGTTCGCATAGTTATTCGATAAGAAACAGGGTTCATTAGAAAAAATTGGACTTCGACAACCTACTTTTCGACAGATTTTTCTTCTCAATCTCATTTATATGCTTGAATCATAGCATGTTAGAGAAAAGCTCAGATCTGATCGTTTTGGTACACTTTTGTCGTCGGTCACAGTCGCCTTTCACTTCCCATTCTCTGAAATTAGATTTAGAGACCAGATGCTAGAAATGAGATGGCTCTTCTATTTTCTAAAGCGAACAATAATTTCGTACTACTTTAAAATATCTATACTGTGTTTGAAAATTTTGATTCATGTTGCATTTTTTATGATTGTATTTAATCTATTTCATTCTTTCAACGATATTGAAGCACAATTAGATTGGCTATAATTCTTTCTATTCATGACATTATACAAAGGAACACAGGTTAGTTGGAGAAGAATCTTGACATTTGTTCGTCTAAAGAATACGATTTCTCATAACAGTTCTTAATCAAAGCCAAGCATATTCACTTGAAATAATCAGTTATAATTTGCGGAAAGTAAGGAAAGAGTTAGAGTTGGCCGAAAAAAATTTGTTCCTTTAGTATGTTGCTAAATTAGAGAGATTTATTCCAGTTCGAATGGTCTCCTCTCAATATGAACGAATTAGTTACACTCTTCGATCGAGCCGAGTTTATGAAAAGCATAGTCGAATATTGGTTAAGAAATTGGTTACTAAGTCAGGAAGTTGTTAGAATATTGTGGGATGTGGTACGAAATCAGAATATTTGAGTTAAATAAGAATCTTTCTTCAAGCAACGAACCATCAAAAACAACATTTTTATTCAGATTTCAGTGAATAAATATAAATGTAAAACTGATAAGGATATTTGGAGGGAATCATTGCACGTAATTTAAATTATCTTGTAACAGGACTACGCTAAGAATTCGATTTAATGAAGATTAGTCAGAATGGTAGAACTAATTAGAAATATCCAATAAAAGATTGCTGTCACAGTTTTCATTTTATAAGACTATTCAACTGAATTTATTTTTTAGTATAACTTTGTACATTTCACATGAAACAGTAGTAAGGTCGACAGATTGATAAGCTAACATCCTATTTCAAACAAATTCTGTATAAAAAAACGGCAGATTTGTACTGCATGTCGAAATGAGTAATGTTGTGTGTTAAATATAGCCATAGAATTATTCTTGAGCTTCTAATTTCCAAGAAATTATTACAATAATTTGATTACTTGAGCATATTTTGTTGTGCATATCATGCATTTACATTTCAAAAAATTAGTTTTACTTAGAGTCAAATGTCCAGCTGAATTCTACTTGGTTCTTCGTGTGGGAAGGAAGAAGTTAGATCTACGGATAATCAATGAAAACAATCAATTTTCACCTTCAAATGTACGTTCAATTGACAGATATTCACATCGAAAGATGTTGTAGAAATACGGCTCTTCTTATAGGCTCGAACAGCATTTTCATTCAACTTCGCCTTGCGCCTGATTACCACGGCAATACCTATTCGTTCAACAAGCGTGACAGGAAACTTTTTAGTAGTGAATGCGACACTTGAGTCCTTTGGAAAAATAAGAAGCGTACTAGTATACATTCTGGGTAATCTATGTCGCGAGCGTCAGTTTAAACTATCTTCTTTGATTATTTCAACTGCATTCTCAAAATAAGTAACAAATGTGACCAAAAATGCGGGTTGCTTCGAAGTTGATGTTCTTCTAATTCATTCTTATCCGGCATTCCAAGAAGAATCTGAGGAACAAATTACAGATCGACTGGACTATCCTGTCAATAAACAGATCTCGAAAAAGTAAAAAGTAGAGTATTCTTCATTTAAAGATGCAAAAAATATTGGGGAGGGTTTTCTTAAATTCTTGCCTGTCCGTTCTCATGCGAATAAAAAGGCAAACACGCAATGATCCTTGAAATTTAGACGATTCACCAATGATCACCTGAAAATGTCTAAAAGCGAGCTTTATAACCTTGTATATACTATCCTTCGCCTTCATAGACTAGAGAATCAATGTTTGATTTTACGACATAGCAATCAACTCTAGGCGCTTGAATTTTTCAACCTAACTGAACTGCCTCTTTAATAACGCAAAAATTGATGCGTCAATCTACGTTTTCAGAAATTGAAAATGATAAATCCTCGAATTTCTCAGTAAGGCAACGACAGACATATGATCTAGCAGGATTCGGGTCTTTCATGAAGGGAACTTTCCTCCTGCGCTAAGGTTCGAAATGCACCGTAGAAACAATTTATTTTTTGATCTTCTCAGCAGAAACATCGCTCAGTTCATTATCATTGGTGTTCCTTACGAAAATATTCAATACTTGATTCATTCTCCAACTTGTCAACTGATTTTTTCTATAAAGAACAGTTCCCCTTCATGGAAAAAGGCATGTTCAGCAAGAGATGATATTGGAAGAAGAAAAGAGACAGAGCTGGGCTATATTCATATTTAAGCTAATGTGATGTGCCCGTTCCATTTTAATTCAGTTCTGGCAGCAAATGGCAATTCGGTGCTCGTTTGACGTATAAATTCTGATCATTGAATTCAGATGCCCTAATTTGATGGGCGCTGTATTATCAATTCAAATTTTAACACGTTTGTAGAGCAAACTAACTATCATTAGTTAATTAAATATTTAATGCTGTACCTTCGGTCCATTGGAAATCAACTCGTTTCGGAAATTTTATCTAGTTTTCATTTTCATGAGAACTCACCAATTGACACCTTTAGAGAAAGTTTTTTTTCGCTGAAAATAGCAGTTCAAAGCTATATCAAATTCCTTCAACGAGATTTTGAACTGTTACAATTACTGGTGATCGAAGAAATACGAACCATTACTGAATCACCCAATAAATGAAAACGATCAGAACAGTAGTTTTCATTATTGATTTCATTTGTGCATAAGCTAATTGATCGACTTATTCGACAAGTAATTCTTTCAGAATGGTCAGAGTAGTAGAACCATGATAAAACTGCTGTTCTGCATGAATTAAGTAATCACTTTATTCGTCAAGAACGTCTATCAGATTATTTCTAACATTTTTTATTCTTCAAGTTCTGTAAATTTTGCTTCAAAATCAAGGCAATTCTTTCTCCGCTTGATGGGCACTGTTCGATTGAAATTTTTGACGGTACTTCGAATGAAAATATTTTGCCAACTTCTTTAGCTAAATGATAGCTCCAGTTGACCTGATGCAATGTCGTCATGAGCTTCGTCAAACTCCTCTGGAATGATTTGTAGCTACTCTGACTACAATAGTTTTCCAGAATTGCTATTTTGAGCTAAATGATGTCCTGTACTCGACGACAGACTGTATCTGCGGATTCTTTCACAAAATTGGGTTGGGCTAGTGCGATTCCTCAGTTTCAGACATATTCACGTGTACTTTGTGGACTTGTTTGGCCATCCTGGTAGTCCTAGGAAGAATTTTGTACTCAAAGACGAACGACAATTGTCACGTTCTGGGCTGAGAGCAGTAATCCCTTAATCAATTGTTATTCTTTGCATTTTTCGTGCCGATATTTAAATAGGTGTTATAAGAAATTCTCTAATTCTGTTGAATTCGGAATTATATGGTACGTTTTTATATTCAAACTTGAATTCGAGCACAATGATAGAATGATAATGATTTCACCATTTGAACATTTATATTGTTCAATTTTCAGGTTCTAAATGACACATTTGAATTCGGTTATTACACCTGGTTCGTTAGATTTGTATTGTCGAAAGATTATTTCTATCTCTGCTATAAAGTTTTTGGTAATTTTACCAGTTTGACCGAATTCTGAGGAATCAATCAACAGCATACAAAGTTACTTGACAAAAATTGAGTACTAGATGCAGTACAACATAATTACACACGAATTATCGGCACAGCGTTGACTTTTCTAAAGTCAAAATCGTTATTCGAGCTCCTGTAGCTTCTGTCTATCTCCATTTCTTCTTTCAGAAGGTTAAAAGCGCCCGATCCACTTCTGAATTCTGTGAGAACAGCATACATTAAATTCAGAACAGTAGCTATTGGTGTAAGCTCTAGACCGACGCAGCCTTTCCATATATTGTTAACGGAAGAAAGATAGACCTATTGCATTAAGTGCTGCATGCGCGCGTCTAAATAAAATATTTCCAATATACATGTAACACTGATCCGCTTATTTATTTTGAACATAAGTTTCACCACTTTATATAGTCCGAGCGACACTTTTGTTAGTTTTCCGTCGGGAAAGATACTTAAAAGCCTAGATATTTCGTGGCTCAGATTCTCTGGCTCAAGTTGGTCAACATTGGTATGATTAAATTTAATAGTGTGACATGTTGTGTAGGACCGGCAATTAACATTCCCTGGCGTTAATCGAACTTGAAGTACGCTTTCAAAATCACCTCTTACAAGTTCTTTAGACTTCGAAGCAAAACGCGATCATAGTCTAGGTCATGTTAATCTGATGGCTCGTAGATGCAATAGCTAGTTTTATGAATTTTGGCGTAGCCAATAGTGCCTGATTCAATCAGTATGCATTGCCTTTCAAAGCACAAGCAAACTCCCTTCAATTTTTCCAATGATCCATTTTCATTGGATAGATCTGAATTAATTCTCATATCCTTCTCTGGGTATGTTCAACAAGAAACAAATCTGTAGATGAAGAACTTACTTTTTTATTAAGCTTAAGCTATATTCAGAGGCATTTGCAATTTTTCTGTACAATACAGTAGAGAACATCTGTTTTATTTATAAGTCGCTTTTTATGCATTTTCGCTATCGCTAAATTTATAATTTTAGAGCTCAGTGAATTCAATGTGAAATGCTCCCTTTGTTCGTTTTTGCATTACTTCGTTTCGATCCGAATATTTTCTGGCCTAATTTTTCCGTCTCAATCGACAAACGCTGTTGCTTAATTTGTTCTTTGAGTACTTTATGGTCTGACTCAAAAACTCAGCTTCTTTTTTACAGTAGCAATTGACGAAAGTTTGATTTAATATCTTATTCTTTCATTGATTAGTTATGGTCAAATGTAATTGACTAGACACTGCATTATCTAATTGCTATATACCGAAACCGAACTGATTGGACAATCTCAAACTGCTCCACCAGACTGACACGTAGTTGCGAGTGCGATTGCTGGAGAAGTCATTCTTCGCGGTTAACACTGCCTACCTACCCAATCTAACTGCCTATCGCCTCGGCTTTGCCCATACCACTACATTCCAATCGCTTCAACCTGGATTTTGTACGCACAATCCTACTTTTCTACTCACATCTAAGTAATGCCTCGGGATCCTACTGCTAGTTGTAGTGTTGTTTAATCAAAACTACGACAGTAGAAGATTTGAGTGAATCCTGCGATATGTAGAACGAGTGAATATGTGAGCTTTGTTCTTTTCCCTATATTTCGACATAGAATACTGCTTTTATAGTACGTTTTGAATTTTCAAGGATGCAAGAAAAAGGCCAGAAAGTAAAGTATTTAAGTCATTCTCAAACCAAATCTAAGACTAAATATGTAAATATATACACTTTGAAGGACAAGTATTATAGAGAAAGTTATTCCAGAGATGATATGCCTGTATAGAGTGCTTTAAATAGATGCAATGCAATGACTACGTAGCATCCATCAATAGAAATTGATTTAAAAGTAGTCTCTTCGAAAAAGATGAACCCCACTACTTCCCCATGTATCTATCGGCAACTCCTCCGTCAACTGTTCGATTGTGAGTAACGTGAACTATAAATTTCGGATCTATATCTAGAACTGGCGTTAATTTGTTGTTACTTTATCGCACAAGAACAATTATTCATGTATTTCTCTTTATTCGGGTAATTTCGATTTTCATGACTTTTTGTATTCGGCTACGCATAGAGTTAGTGTGGATATGGAACCTTGCTTTGCAGAGTTCATCGAAGGAGCCTGGCTCGTATCATATCTATTTTTAGTACCTTTGAGTGCACGTAAGAACTTCTTGATTTGAACAGAAAAGTATATGTGCAAAAATCTTGTAGGCTTGGCATATAAATCCAAAAAATTTAAAAATTCATATTTCTTATGTATAGCACGCTCGAAACACCTGGGAATTTCGCTGTTATATATTTTTCATTTTTGTCGTTGATTAATAGACCCATGGATGAATAATCGTTGAATTGACTAAATTTTTTAGAGCTTCGCATTGTATGCTTTCCGTACTGCATTTTGAAACCACCTCGAAACAAAGATTTTTCACCATTGGAAAAGCCATTTGTAGAAGGAGGAGGGTATCCATGGAAAAAGAGAAACAAAAAAATCGTCTTTATTGAAATTAATCGGGTTTGCTATTCTCTAAAATCGGCCTTGCGTTATAGTTCACTTATTCAAGGACATATCAAGAGAAAGAGCTCACGCCATACATATTTGATGATTCGAACTTCAGAAAAGAGTTTCTCTTGCAAAACTTTATCTAGGTTTTAATGAATCTGGGATTTTCATCTTATATTTCTCTCAATATGACACAACTTACTTGATACTTAAACGGAAGTAGTACATGTATAGCGGAAATATTTGATAGAAATTATCGCGGCAATAACTACCATACATTTCTCGGCTCTTTGTTTTATTAGACCTCAAAGGAGGGAAAATGCGATCAGTAGTTAGATTAACTGAATCGAGATCTATGGGTTCACATAGCTCGTTTTAGCCTGGCACATAAAAATTGAACACATTGCTGAAAAAACAAAGAAATTCTCTAGTAGCACTAAAGTTATTACTTATCAAATACATATCTTTGATGTCCGAATCATTTAACTGTACTGCTTCCTATTTTTCTGGACCACGCCTAGTACTACAAAATCTAATTCCGAAATCTCCTGAGTTGTACCCGAAATAACTCTGATTCTTTGAGACTGTCCAGAGATAATCGGGCTTATTTAATGGCATTATCCGTAGAAATCCAGTGTTCTCGACTTTCACAGTCTTATTGTACCTCTTTCGGACTCAGTAATAGATATAAACACTAGCCTACATGTTGATTTAGAATATGAATTGCAGCTTCAATCTGAAGAGCATGACTTCTTGAGCGGCAATTCTTAAATGGCCTTATGAAGTAAATATTAATCTAACTCTTACGCAAAAGATATCTCGACTCAAAACTGATCTTACTGATTGAAGGAACTTATTAGAATTTTCAAATGATGATTGAAGGTCTATTGAAATCGAAACTGGTGACATCAAATTGGCAGAGAAAATTTCTACATCACCTAAAAATTTACATGAGAATAGTACACGGAAATATTTTCGCGCATTTTAACTGTTGTGTTCTGTGTACCGTCTTACTATGACCAATGCCTCTGCCTCTCTCGATGTGTCTCAAATGATTTAAAGGCAATAGAAATCATTTTGAACTTTTCGAGCTCACGTGAGGCACTGCAAAATTTCTCTCATCAATGTGCATGCGACCAGGTGCAGCGCGAATTTGAAAAATTCAACTTAAAACTTAAATTATGATTGTACTGACCAAAAATTGTTACTGAGAATGCATTTCATGACCTAATTAGAGCGCCTTCCTTACCTATCGAAATAGGGCGTCCCGCACAGTTTTAAATCCGGCTAAATCGTTTTACACTTCTTAACCCCAATGCACACCAGCCCATGCACCCTAACCTTTCTTCGGAACGGCAGAAATACTAAGATCGCTTTGTAATGGTGACATGGTCTGAACATTACGTGCTTAGCCAAGGATCTGGAGAATTTTCATCCTGGTCAAGAGGACTCGCTACAATACGAAGTCTGTGGTACAGATTTCGTACATAAACCTCACAGCCTTACGTCATCCAAGTTTATCTATCTTACAAACCTCTGATTGAACGATAATGGTGACAATTCGCGACACTGACTAATCGGATGGGCTTAAATGCTTTAGGATGGGAAGTGTGCGAATTTGAGTTAAAAGAATCGCTTATTCGCATAATTGCGCTACCGTTTATCGGTTTGAGTTAGGATTGTTGTGAGAATATATTAAATATTTTGGATGAGTTATGCAGGAAATGCGTTGGCTAAGCGTTATGTAGCATTTTATTGGCAACCAACAGACTTGTTATGACAAGGCATAAAACGAGCCTTTCAGTCATGATTGGAATCTTTCGAGTACAGTGCGAAGTTCGTAAGATAGATTAAAGTTCTGTAGCGCGGAGATATAAGGTGAATGAAGTGAAATCACAAGGAAGATAGTGGCGAAGCGAGAAGCAAAGTATCTGCACCAACGACCGATTATATAAGAGAGTAGAATGAGGATGGTTGAAACCTCCAAAGGGTGCAGCGTGTTTATTGACAGATTGAATCGGAGGATACAGAAGCATCGCGGCCAGTAAATCTTAACCTAACCCAAGAGAGAATAGAGCATATTGCAGAAACCAACTAACAGTACATGAACTTTAGCCATATAGTAGGTCGGTTCGGATGCACGTACTGCAATAAAAAGGGTTCTACGGCAGTTTCAGGTGTACCTCAAACAAAAAATATCGAGCTACTCACAACACAAGATAGCTTGAAACCTGGATAACCAAGGAATAATTCCAGATCCTCGAATATCAACTCTCAGGCAAGACGGAGAAGTTGACGAGCAACGCGAGGCAGGAAGAAACCAACCAACAAAATCTCATTTGCATTTCGAGAAAAACAAATCATTTACGGGGTTTTGAGCATTTATTTAACGCTGTTTCCGATATTGTGCACGGATTTTCTTCCCATATCTCGCAGTAAATGAGATGAACTTGAACAACTTAGTGTTCTAGCAATACAGAAATCTTGAGGCTCATCCCTATTTTGATCCCACCGCCATTGTTTTCTGCCCGCGCGGCTTTATCATGTAATCTTTCACAAGTTCAGAGAAACCCGGGAATTTGGAATGCTATTGCTGTAGGCGATATTGTATTTGCAGCCCTCATAGGAGCAATGGGTCCTATAATTCAATCTGCCGTTATTACCACAACCATATAGGCGTTGTAACAAGCTATTCTACGTGACGGAGACCCAAATAGCGGGCGGTACGGCTAGGCGAACATGTTGCGGCAGACTGTTTGGTTCAGAGCGCACGTTCAATTTTACGGTAGAACGAGACCCTGTATCATCTGTAATTCTAGGTGAGAGTGGTAGAAACACGTCGGCAGCGACGAAGAACGCGGCAGTTCATCGTTTGGTGGAAGACACAGCCTTAGTGGCTTTTTACCTGCACTGTTGCTAGGAAAAATGCGACAATGAACTAGACAATTATCTTTTTTTCCTATAAAATAGTCAAAATCTATCGACAGAAGCTGTTGCTCAAGTAGCTATCCACTGTGATGCAAGCCAGCTGGTATTGACTGGTGACTACCATCTGTTGAACCCGAACGTGATAACTTGCGCAGTCGGTGCAAACCTGGTATAATTAGTGCTTTGTACCTAGATGGATAGAATGTAGTCGAGTCGAGTCAAAAAGAGTAGAATTTACGATTGAATAGATATTTAAATAAACAAATTCAGTTGCTAATTTAGAGCATTTCTACAATTCTCATTCAATTTCTGTTAAAACATTATCCTTAATATTTTGAATCATTTGTCTAATATTATTTGCAAGCATTTAAGCCATTTGAATTTGTTGATTATTTTTCATCAATCGAACAACACTTCGTTATTGGTTCTTAGTGCAAATATTTCCCAAACATGAATCATTTGAGCAAATCAAAATTAATTGCATAAACTAAGAGCTTGCAAATGTTTAAGTTAATTTTCTTGAGTTCTTTTCTGATTTACCAAAGATTTTGAGTCCTATAATTTTTAAACTATGGCAAAATCACGAAAAATATCTGCCTGATAATTCTAAATTTCCATTTACACTATCTATTTTTTTCTTTTATGAATTATGAGAGAATTTTGCCTGGTAAGTAGTATCCCTTGATGAGCTCATTCAGACTTGCTTTAAGTGAAACAGTCATGATGTAGAAATTTAACAAGATTTCAAACTTAGCTCATGACCATTGTTCGGTTTCACTAGTAGAAAAGCTGGTTTCCGTAGTTAGTAAAAGTTCTATTCCAGTGGAACAATTATTTCTGTGTTAAATTGAAATAGAACGAATAGCTCCGTGTCAGACATTCACGAAAGAAAATAAAAAAGGAGAAATATTTTGACCATCTAAGTATGAATATATCTTTTCACAAATCCGCCTACTAGGAGTAGGGAAGCAGCAAGCAATATCTGCGACGAGTATGGATAGTGACTAAGAGAGGTGATTGAGAAGAAGATAATAAGCCATATCCTCTTTGATGAACTCAAAACTGTCTGTTTCATGTCAATTTCGACATCGTCTGACATCTTCCACATTGCAGTGGGTCCAGACCAAAATAATTTTTCAGTTAGAACTCACCGAATGGCTTGAATATGCTCCTTCTATGGTGCACTGAGTGCAGATTAGCCGTGCTCCATTGTAACCTGAGCATCGTCTCTCGTTGCATCACTCACGAATGTGGAGTGTCCGTTTAGGTGTAGAGGAACAACTGCTGTTGACCCACATACGATGTTACTAGAATGTGCGCAAGGAACAGGTACGTATACAGTTCGAACCCTGCATTGTCGACAATTCTATCCATGCGACGAATACTCTCGCTTTTTGGTATCAAAATCAAGTTGGAACAACTGAATTGCTTTCGCCTGCAAGCATCCCCGGTTTCGGGAAATCAACATTTCCTGCAGCCCTTCCTCTTTCGACTGGTCATAATGAAAGATGAATTCAGTTGCTCTAGAGTGCGGTGAGCACAGGTGCACACAAATCGTTATTCGTATAATTCTACCTGAGAACAGCAGCCACGAAACCTTCTCCAAGCGCATTGACCAAATTCGTGGCACCGTCGGGTCTCAGATACTTGAGCTTGCTGTATTGTTTGATACTAGTGTTGAACCGGTCCATATGCACATCTATTTGTCAATAGAAGTAAAGATCCGCCTTGCACCACGGAGCGGACAAACATGTCTCCCTGTGACACAAAATTTCCGCCAGCAAAAATGTTGTTCCATGGCGAAACATAATGAACACCATCGCCTGGTATCCGAATCATTACTTTCCCAAAGCCTTATCACGACCACGTGAATAGTAGAAATTCTGTGCATTACTATTCTCAATGTTCCTGGAAATATGCTGATGTACAGGAGAAGTACTCTACAAGCAAAGGTTCCATGCACAATTGACACAACCCCAAAAATTATTCCAATGTTTGCACCTCGCTCCGACCGATTTTTCGAACAGCGTCAGAGGCACAAAAGGCGTTGGGCAGGCGATAGATGACAGAGGTAGTGGCAGAACCACAGTGTCGAAATTTTTATAAGCAATAAACAAAAATTATCTAACTGGTTAGGGGAACTGCAATCTAGGGTACTGAATACCGTACAACAAAATATTACCTACCGTACCCGCCTTGCGCGTAGTCAAGATGTTGAGCTTTTGTAGACCGATTCAAGCAACAAATATATTAATCTTTTTCATCACTCGTAGTCGCACCTCTCATTTCTACCTCAAACCATTCAACAAAAATCGTTTTCACGCTAGCTGATACCAGAAACGACAATATGAACGAATCCCTGTACTTTCTACAAACAAATATCATCACATTCCAAGTACAACCCTGCAAACGCAGCACCGTGTCGTCGGAAACGAAGAGACAATAGACGGGAGTAGTGCTGGGTACGCGCTGATCGATACGGTCCTCCATCGATTGTTGCAACGCTCCAAGCCTATGATGCACGATATTCTGGCAAGAGAGGTAACCTGATGACAGTGGTTTGAGAAGTGTGCATATCTTATCTCGTTTCTTGTGACGAAATGCTGCGCTTAAAGGGACGCTAATACTAGCGAGAACTCCTTCCAATAGATGCCCAACACGATTTCTCAAAAAAATGACATGAAACTCGTGCCCACCGCGTGCTACAAACGTGCTAATCCCTGTGCTCGCAAAAACGTTTGATTGTCGCATGCAGGAGCTAGATTATCCCACAGAATCTTATGAGGATGAGCAGTAAGCAATTTCGATACGCCCCGAGATACACACGCTCGTAATCAGTGGGCGGCGCATACTATTTACATTACGATGTTCGTTCTCAAACATTGAAGAGTATTCCGCCTTGCCCGCAGCACAATCGCATCAACAGCATCGAGCCGAGATAGATTTGAACAGGACTAACAAATCCTTCGCTTCACCACGCTTCTCGAGGTTCCCCTTTCTCGCGCTACAATATGCTCAAGAGCAGTGTCGACGTGATTGTTTAACCCGCAGACATGCTCTATAATTGTACTCTAGAGATTCCAAACTCGATTGACTTGACCGTTCACCCTTCTCACTCGTCGATTCATCGCCATCCCTGGTACACCAATCCCATTATTCACCGGGGCACCGGCATTTCTCCCAGCGTTGGCGAGCATAAACAGATTCCGCGCTTCGTTCGCTCTGCGACGAATTGCATTACCGTTGATATTGGCAAGGCCAGCTGGGCGCGGACGTGGACGTCGAGGCATATTTTGAAATAGCCCACACTGGCACCCCGGATTACCGTGCGAATTGCGAGGTCCGCCCAATTGCCCACCGGCGGCACCCACTTTCTTGTACGGGACACCGCAGTTGAAACAGAATCCCGTGCCACACTTGCACCGTACGAAATTGCACCCGTCGATTCGTTCAATCAGCTCCGAACATGATGGGCAATGGCGCCAGTTGTTCTCCTTCGCCAGCTTCGCCATCTGCGTCGCGCCCTGCGCTTGTGCGCACGTCCTCCCTTCGTGCCAAGGTAAGCCACAAATTCCACAGGTCAAAGCATGACACAACGGGCATTGTACGCGCGCTTCCGCACCTCCTGCGAATTCGAACGGCGTGTTGCACGTTTTGTTGCAACAATATTTGACGCCGCCAACCGTCATCTTCTCCACTGCCAACTGTTGCAGCTTTTCAGCCGCATCCTTGTCGCTGGTTTCCAGCGCGACTGCGCAAAGCCATGGGTTCAACTCTTCCTTGCACCCAGGACATCTCACGGGATACTTCTTCTCGGCTGCCACTCCTTGCAGGTACGTCACCATGCACTCCTCGCAGTATATGGCGTCGCATTCACCGAGTGAGAGGCCGTCACCGTGCGGAAACTCGTCGAAACAAATCCCACAAGTGAATTCACCCGGACACGGTGACTTCGGATTGTGCTCAGTTGCAGGATTGGTAGTCTTCCCTATTGCACGCGGGGTGGGATGCCCATTGGTTGCAATGGATGCTTTCGGGCGTGGGGGCGTGTCACCATCGATTACAATAATTTCCATTCCAGTTTCGGCGGCACCGACGCGAGGAGGTGGCAGGCGGTGTGGATTAGGAGGCGCGGAATCGGGCTGCTTCACAGAATTGTCATTGACGGGCGGGTTCCGGCGCTTTTCGGAAACGAAAACAACTTCGTCGTCGGCGTCGACATCAATGATGTGCGGGTCGACAGGGTTGATGCGGTGAACTCTTTGTTGTTGTTGGTAGCTCATCTCGGAAGGTACAGACCGCTACCGAACTTGAGCGAGGCGGATGGCGCATAGGTTAAGAGTTGCCTGAGGGGTTCGAAGAGTATAGTGCCGTTCACGCGCAAACAATCAGATTCGGCAAATGTGTGGGATAGATACAAGTTGACATACACAATACTACAAAAATTAACGAAAATTTATTTCATGGTGCACAATAGGCTGAACCCACTGCAGCAGTTTAGATCCGTTGAACAGTGGGAACTACTGTATTGAAATATCCCACTTCGCTATTGAGCCTGTTCAGGATTCTGTACGCTGACTGAGTCACTACGCACGTTTGCTCTGTACTGCTCAGCGTATCCCGGATAATAGTTTAGTTTGCAGGCATCAGATGAATAGGCACTTGCGGTGCACCTCAATACGTTTCGAAATTTAGAGATTTTGCGAGGGTTTGCACGCTTGCCAAAGTCCACTAAATTAGCGACACGTGTTCGAGTAGACCTGCACCGTCGTACCTGATGATTCGACTGACATATAGACATTCAGTTGTCGTGCCCAACAAAGACATCGAGTTTGTGGCTCGAGCCGAAGCTGACTCGAGTGGTAGACAACGAAGTCAAGGTGACAACCTGTATCATACTGCACTTCAGTCTTGCACCGAGGCAATTGGCCTACCATGTACAATTCTAGCAGCACTTGTCGCAGGAAAAGGTTGGAACCTAGGTGTGTTGTTTCACCATCTTTCGATTGCGGTTGCATACCTCACTGTACTTCACATGTATTCAAAGCCTGTACCAAACCGAACTTTCCAGTATTGAGCCGTAGGCATTCCCCTTTGTGGCGTTCGATGTGGGTTCCCTGCTGATATTGAAGTAAAAACGTTACATGCCCTCTAAATATGTTCAAGAATACCTAAAATTTCGATATATTTATTGATTGTAGCAACTAAGCACATTTTGAAAATAACAAAATATCGGTTCAATTAAGTTGATTCTGCAAAAAATGATTTCTTCTTTCTGTGAGTTGAAATAAATATGAAGAAATATTAAGTTTAATGGAATGAATTTTTTGCAGATTCTATGTGCAAGTCAAATCAACCAATAATTTTGTTTATTCGTCCCAGAACTAGGGCAGCCCCTTTTCCAGTACTTGCTCAAAATATGG
>JAAUYH010073718.1_pt1 | contig 15805 bp, 7 predicted proteins | sample 7278061 | NCBI WGS metagenome assembly JAAUYH01 (sample SAMN14350203, study PRJNA611818) | marine sediment metagenome | isolation source: surface marine sediment (0.6m) | place: French Polynesia: Moorea | collected 2018-08
GGACTGACACAGCTAAAATAGTGCATTAGCAAAATCCAAAAATCATTAATTGAAATAAATTTTAGGACAAATCTATTGCATCATTTTAGGCGTGTCAGTCCACTACAATACTCAATTTTATGCCCAGAGGGCACCATGAGCTAATAATAATCAAATCATAGTCCCATAACAGCAACATCATTACAATTGAGCAAGAATTTTCTTAACTCTTTGTAAGTCAGAATTATGCTGCTTTTGGGAATAGATTTTAGCTGCTTGTTGGAAAGCTAATCTAGCTTCTGTTGTCTTTTTTAAAGCTAAGAATGAATTACCTTTATTTTCATAGGCTCCAGCATAATGGGGATTGCGGCTAATTACGCGATCGCTATCTTTGATCGCGTCTTTGTATTTTTTACGAGCAAAGCGAGCTAAACTACGTTGATAATAAGCTTCGATGTAGTTTTTATCAATTTTGATTGCTCGGTCGAAATCTTTAGTTGCATCTCGAAATCTCCCAACTGCAAAGCGTGTACGTCCCCGATGATAAAATACCTGTTTCCACCGGTGGGAATATTTAATCGCTTGGTTAAAGTCGTTGAGAGCTAACTGGTAATTTTTGAATTTGTACTGAGTTAAACACGATTTAGTTTAGCGTTTCTTAAGTTGGCGCGATTTAAGTTTACTCTTCTGAGATTGCAGCCAGAACAATTTTTAGTTTCTAATAATTTTTTGAGGTTTGGATTTTCCTGTTGTTGAGCATATTTGGTATTTTGTTCCGCGCGGGCGTACACTGAAGAGGAAAAGACTAAAGGAGTAAGTAAAGTCAATACTAAAAAAATAATTGGTAATTTATGTAACTGAAATTGTAATAACTTCGATAGTGATGGCTTAGATGTAGTTGTGATAGATTTCGCTGTAATAAATTTAGGTGTCATCATAATATTTTCTGACTATAACTTTTATTTCTGAGCAAGAATATTACATAGATAGAAAATAATATTTGTAATAGCTGACGATATGCTTGTGAATTTTGTTCTTCATACTTGGTTATTGGTCAATACGGTTCAGATAAGCCTAAATTTCTTGGTAGAGACGCGACAGAGGCTAACGCCGACGCCGCAGGCTCTGTCGCGTCTCTACAGTGGTATTTGTTTTAAAAAAAGTCTTAACTGAACTGTATTGGGTTATTGGTAACTTAGTTCCTTATATATAGCCATAGTGGAGAAATAATATGGCATATACAAAATACATCATCGCCTCTTTTACTTACGTGACTGGTTAAAAAACAGAAAAACTGAATATGAAATAAATGCTATATATCGGGTAATACTCGTAATTTTTACGATGCTAAGAGTAATTGTTTTATCTTATAAAAATAACTGAGCTACCGAAACTACAGATTGATGAGGGTTCAGGATGGAGAAGTTATCACACTTACTGATAGTAGGTTCACTTACACTCGGAGTCGGTATAACAGCATCCTTAGTCGGTAGTTCAAATGGAGTTTTGTTAGGAAGTACGACGGGAGCGATTATAGGAGCAGGTATTTCCAGCAAATTAGAGGATAGGAAAGAACAAGAAGCAAAAATTCAACTAGAGCAATTAAAGACACAAGTACTCAAACAAGAAGAGTGGGAAAAGGTAAAAGCAGAACTCCCAATCTTAAAAGCACGAGTGACACAACTACGAAAATTCCAACAAAGCTTAGCAACAGTTGAAGGGGAATTTGTACAGAAGAAAGCAGAATTACAGCAGGTCGAACGGAACCTAATAAATCTCAAGCAGCGAAAAGAAGAACTGGAGCAGCGAATTTCTACTATTAATCAAGAACCCCCTAACTTATCAGAATTAGAAAAATTACAGTCACAAGTTAAGCAGTTTCGCTTAGATAAAGCTGGTTTAGAAGGTGAAATTAATGCTTTACGTTCTCAAATTGAGCCTTTAGAAGAAGAGAAACAAAAACTTCAATATATTGAATCGGAATATAATGTTAAAACAGCACAGTTGGGTGCACTAGATACAAATATTCAAGAGCTACAAACTAAATATCAGCAACTGGAACAGAATTTAACAAATATCAAGCAACAAAAAGAAGAACTTGAGCGACGAGTTGCGATTCTTAATCAAGAATACCCTAATTTATCAGAATTAGAACAGTTACAGTCACAAGTGAAGCAATTTCGCTTAGATAAAGCAAGCTTGGAAGGTGAGATTCATTCTCTGCGTTCTCAAGTTGAGTATTTAGCAGGAGAAAAGAAAAACCTTGAAGGTATTGAATCAGAATATAATGCAAAAAAAACACAGCTAGATACACTCAACATAAATATTCAAGAGCTACAAACTAAATCTCAGCAGTTAGAACAAAACCTAACGAATATAAAGCAGGAAAAAGAAGAAATATGGCGGCGGCTTTCTACTATTAAGCAACAAGAACCGAGGCTATTAAAATTAGAAGAATTACAATCAAAAATTGAGCAGTATCGCTTGGAAAAAGCAGGATTAGAAGGTGAAATTAATGCTTTAGGGGCGCAAAGACAAAATCTCCAAAATATTGAATCAGAGTATAATGCCAAAAAAGCACAGATAAATGTATTGAATACAAATATTCAAGAACTGCAAGCTAAATCTAAAAAATCGGAACAGAATTTAATAAATCTTAAGCAGAAAAAAGAAGAATTAGAGCAACGAATTTCTGCTATTAATCAAAAACAACCGAGCTTAGTAAAATTAGAAGAATTACAATCACGAATTGAGCAGTTTCGCTTGGAGAAAGCAGGTTTAGAAGGTGAAATTAATGCTTTACGTTCTCAGATTAAGACTTTAACAGAACAAAAGCAAAAACTCCAAGCTATTGAATCAGAATATAATGCTAAAACAGCAAAATTAGATGTACTTAATACAAGTATCCAAGAGCTACAAGCTAAATCTCAGCAGTTGGAACAACGTGCGAGTGAACTGGAATTATTACGTGCTACCTACGATGGACTGTTCAATGAAAAAGAAAACTTTGAATCAAGAGTCAATCAACTCAGACCACAAATAGATAGACTAGAGGCTGAGAAGCAACGTATATTACAAGCAATTCAACAAAATCAACAAGAATATCAAAGAGTTGAAGAATTAAAGCAGAAATTACGGAACCTGAATCATCAAATTAGAGATAAAGATTCACAACTAAGAGAACTTGATCGAGAAAAGCGAAATTTAAATGGAATTAAAGCTACTCTTGAAGAAGGAAATGCTAGCTTGAAGCAAGAAAAAGAGCAAATTCAAGAAGAGATTAACATCTTAAGAGGAGAAATAGGTAATTTAGAGAATAGTTCTAAAGTTGCACTACGCTCTCTCAAACAAAAGCTGTGGTCAAATCTACCAAAAAATAAGCAGAATATCGCTACAGATAGTCAAGGTGAAAAAGTATTCTTGGAAAACTTTACTGAATATATCAAGCAACAAGGGTTAGTATTTCCCAGACGAGTAATTAATGCATTCCATACATCATTAAAAGTGCAAGATATTTCGGCTTTAGTTATTCTTGCGGGAATCAGTGGTACGGGAAAAAGTGAATTACCGCAAAGATATGCTGATTATATTGGAGCGCAAAAATTAACCCTTGCTGTACAACCTCGTTGGGATTCTCCTCAAGATTTGCAGGGGTTTTATAACTATGTGGAGAAGAAATTTAAGCCGACTGATTTGATGCGGGGATTATATCAATACAATCACGAGAGTACAATGCGCGATCGCATGGTAATAGTGTTATTAGATGAGATGAATTTAGCAAGAGTAGAATATTACTTTAGCGATTTCCTCTCTAAGTTAGAAACTCGTCGTAGCCACGATACTTATTTAGAAATTGATGTCGGTAGCTTACCAATTCAAGATAATCAACGCAGGTTAAGAATCCCTAAGGAATTCTTATTTGTGGGAACGATGAACGAAGATGAAAGTACTCAGTCTTTATCCGATAAAGTATTAGATAGAGCGAATGTAATTACCTTCGGTAAACCTCAATATTTACAGTTACGTCAAAGTAATTCTCGGAAAAATAATAGTACTACATCTTCAGAGTACCTAGCTTATTCTGATTTCAAACAATGGATAAAAACACCAGTTTCTGATTCTAATGCTGTCAATATAGTTAAAGAATATCTAAATATAACTAATAACATAATGGCACAAATGGGTCATCCTTTTGCTCACCGTGTCTATCAAGGAATTACTCAATATGTAGTTAATTATCCTGGGGTAGAAGATAATAATACAGAATCTTTTCAATTTGCGAAAATTGCGATCGCGGATCAATTTGGACAAAAAATCTTACCCAAATTACGGGGATTGATGATTGATGACTTTCAAGAGCAATTAGATGAATTAGAAAAGATTATAGAAGAAATAGGTGATGAATCGCTAACACAAGCTTTTAAGAAAGCTCGTGAAGGACGTTACGGACAATTTCATTGGCAAGGATTAGTTTATCAGGAAGAGTCAGTATGATGAAAGTTTATCCTAGCCTGTTTGCCTATTTAAATGATTCCCAACCTATTCCCTACACTACTATTCCCCATAGTATTACATTACGTGCAAGTCAGCGTCCGGTTATTGTCTTAGATTCTGAAGCAGAAGCAGATTTATCAACTGAAGCTTTATTAATTCCTATTGGCGATCAAGCCTATGAAATTGGTTTTCCTTACTTAAAGGTAGCGAATATCAAAGATGAGAACTATCAGTTAGAGTACATTTTTAATATATCGATTAGTGATGAATCCTATAGATTCTGTGTTAGGGATGAAGTTTTAGATTTGGAAAGTATTAAGGAAGAAGAAGAATTAAGAGAATGGAAGCAAAATTTAGGGGAGAGTTTAGATAATACAGTAGCTCCTCTGATTCGGCTTTTTGTCGGGATGTTTGCAAATAATATTTTTGGATATTCAAAGATGACACAGAATATCCTATTAACACAATTACCAAACATCTTAGATAATATCAAGATTGATGAAGCGAATATTCCTATAGCAATCAGTTTAGAACGTCGTTATCAACTCAGACGCAAATTAGAAATTATTGGGAGTAAACTACGTCATCAGTTGAGAAGACAAGCCGAATTAATGTCTGTAGGTAGAATTCAAGAAATGGATTCCTATTGTCTTAGGGACTACGTCCGTCGTCCTGGGAGAACTCCAGCAGAAAAAGCTGGTTCCAAGCAAGAATTGATGGGAATTAAACGCTATCAAGATTTTAATACGCCAGAGAATAGGTTTCTTGTTTATTTTAGTAAAATTCTTCATTTAAATTGCGATCGATACGAGCAAAGTAAAATATCACAATATAAGAAGGAAATATCAAAATTTCGTTTGACTATTGATTTATTTACTCAAGAAGTATCTTTAAAGGGAATTCAAGATCGGGGATTTAATTTTACTAAACCTAATTATGTCTTGCAGCAAAATCCCATATATAGAAGTTTTTATCAGGCTTATTTAGAATATATTCAAAAACGACATGAAAAAGAAAATATCTGGCAATTTCGCAATCAATTGTTGGCTGATACAGTATATCTTTGTCTAATAGCAGCTTTACTGCAGTTTCAAGGAACTGTAATATCTCCACTCGCTAGTATTTTTGGTAATGCAATTCCAGATAGAGGACGTTATCTTTCAGAAAAAAATCATGTAAAAATTCCAGTTTTTTTACAAAATCAAGTTTATATTTTCTCTTTAAGCAAGCCACAACAAAAATACTTTTTTGATTGGGTACTGACATTAGAAATACATAATTTGGAGTCCAAGGAATTAAAAACAGAACAGTTTATCTTACCAATTTGGGTATTTTGGTATCGTCCAAGTGATGAGCTGTTAACAGATTGTCATAGATATTTGCGAGAATTCAATAATAACAAAAAGAATAATAATTTTTTTCTCAAAGGACTACTGTTTTATTTACAAATTTATCCCAAAACTTCAGCCTCGACACAGAAAATAGAACACCATTACGAAGGTCAATTGTTGCTATGTAAATTACCAGACCCGATCGCTGAACAAGGTTTTTCCCAAACTACTGTTTTCATAATAAATCTAATTCAGTCAGTAGTGGAGTCTGCGGTATGAACGAGCAACAATTTTGGATGGAACTGCAAAAACTAATATATCAATCCGAGGATTTTTCAAAAATTAACCAAACTCAATGGGAAAGATTGATAAGTTTACATACTTCCCCAGCACTACCAACCAAATTAATTATCGAGACTGTTTGTCACGGTTCAGTTTATCTTACAGAACAATCAGCTTTAAATTTTCCCGCTATTCATCCAACTATTCCTTTAAATGCTAGTCAACAATTAGCATTAGAAATGGCTGTTTCCAATAGTGCGATCGCTTTGATTGCTGGTTCTCCCGGTACAGGTAAAACCCGTATTGCTAAAAATTTAGTAGAAGCTGCAATTAATTGTTCTAAACGAGTTTTACTTTTAACTCATCATAGTACAACTTTAAATGCTTACTGTAATTTACCAGGTTATCCTTTTAGAATTTCTCAACAACAAAACTATCGCGATTGGCTAATTAAAGAATTACGTACTCAACATTTAGCGCATCCAAAAATAGATTATTTACCATTGCATTTGCTCCCTGATGAGGTACTTACAAAGCTACGAACAGCAGCTAAATTAGAAAAATATTTGCCATTAATTCAAAATAATTCACAACAACTCATCGAACTGTTACAACAGGATTTTCCTGATTTAGGAGATTCACGACTACAACTACTTGCTTATCGTTTGCAGAGATTAAAACCCTTGTTACAGCAACAGTTGAAATTGAATCAGCTTTATAACAATTTATCTGAAAATGCAGTTGCAGAAATTGCAGATAAATTAATTGAAAACCCACAAGCTTCAGTCGTGGGTACTGTTGATGATTTTATACAAATTCAGGATCCATTTCTGTGGAAAAAGTCCTTCGATCTAGTAATTGTGGAAGAAGCAGAGTATTTAACTTGCTTCAAACTAATACTATTGTCTACATTAGGGAATAAACTTGTTTTATTTGGAAATGAACTTCCCAAGCAATTTTCTAGAATTTCTCAAAATCAATCTTCTCGAAATCAATCTTCTCAAAATCAATCTTTTTTTACTCGCTCTCCCGAATGCTTTAAGTGGCTAAATCAGCACTTACTTCCAGCTTATCGTTATCAACTAACAGAACAATTTCGTCTACATCCAGAAATTGCAAATCTTGTTTATCCAGTAATTTGCGATCGCTGGATTTTAAACCAATTTTCACAGTTTGATTGTCATTTCCCCCAAATCAGACATAGATTATTTTGGCAAAATACACGTAACCAAAGAAGAGACGAGCAGATTATTCAATTTATTCAAAGTTTTGAAATATCACTCAATCATAAAATAGGTATTATCACTTTTGAGCGCCAAGAAAGAGATTATTTGAGAAATAAATTATCTCAAAGATGTAATGAAATTCTAATTGGTACAGTATCAGAATGGACAGGAATTGAACGTGAAATAGTATTTATCAGTTTTTCAGGACATCCTGAAAATGTTTCTGTAAAAGATATAAATATTGCGATAACGCGAGGACAATCATATTTATTTTTATTTGGTGATTATGATATCTGGTCGCAGCATAGTGCTCTCATGCGCTCTTTTTTATCTCACCCACAATTACACATAGAACGTACAGTGGTTTTATCATGAAAGTTGAATATCAATTACAAGGAATATTTCGTCGTACACTATCAAGTGGAACAGAAACATCTCCTGTATCTCTAGTTGAATTACTTCAAGAAGTACAAGGAGCAGCTACTGAAAATCGTAGATGTTCTCTTCAATTGTTACATCAATCTTTTGGCTTAGACTTTCTTCCAGAAGCTACTCTAATTAACTTATTGAAACAAGCACGAGATATAGCGGAAGAAAGTGAACTTTATCAAATACCATTATTAAAACTTCTTCATCCTGTGAAATCTAATTTAAATTCGCAGGTAACTAAAATTTATCTTTATCAATTTTGTTGTTCAGAAGTAGAAGTTCCATTAAATATCACACCAGATGACCCACAAATTCCCTATTTTGCAGGTAGTGAATCAGAAAAAATAGGAAACTACACAGTTATTTTAGAAAAACCTTTTCATCCAGGATTATCTGATATTTTTGCCAATAATATTTGGTATCAGAGTCATAAATATTGGGAGCAATTACCGGATATTGATAAAATTCACTTTGTCCAAAAATCTGCTAACAAAAATAATTTTCGAATTTCCATACCTGACAATCCGAATCTAAACATCTGCTTTTCAATAGAGGATTTATCTTTAGATTTAAAAGCAGTAATTACATTCTTATCATTGAATTATGGCGATATATCTATCTTACCAGAAGCAGCTCAACTACTAGTTGAGAAGTATCAGTCAAGCTATAAATCGCCAATAATTATTAATTTACCTAATCAACTCCAAACAGATTCTAATTTAACTGCACAATCCGAATTTTTAATTAGTAGGGCTGAAAATCGTTCCAGATTAAAAACAATAATTTCCGAAGCCAGTCAATTTCTTTTAATATCTAGTTATATTATTGAAGACGAGCATTTAACAGAATTAATCTGTGAAAAATCTCAAGAATTATCCCAAGGAGTTTGGATTTTAACTGATTTAAGAGATGATGTCGTTGATAGAATTGACACTCAAGTATCCGATAATGTAGCTTTACCTCAACAGTATCAGCGTTCTAATGAACGTAAGATAGCTTGTTTAAAAAAACTGTTACAGCAACCTAATATTTACATTCGTAGTGGTAGCTTTCACCTCAAAACTTATCTTTCAGAAAAACATGCTTACTTAGGTTCTTGTAATCTGACTAGAGGTAGCTTAGATTTTAATATGGAAGCTGGTACAGTCTGTCAAAATACTCCAGTTCATCAGCAATTGATGAATTTATTTCGCCAATTTTGGGAATATAAAAGCCAAGATGGAGTAATAGCAGCGAGTAATTTTGATGGTTTTGTTTTAAGTTCTCTACATTCAAACCATCAAAGAAATAATCAAAATTATTCAAATTTATTGACACCATATCAATATCATCGAGATTTGATAAGAGAAATAAGTAATTTTAGAGGAATAGTACAAATTTATAGCCGCAGCTTTCAACCATCTTCAGAAATAGAACAATATTTACGTCGGTTAGATACTCAAATTTATATCGATTCTCAAATATCAATGCATCATAATAACTGGAACATTCAAAGAATCAACAATTTGCACGCCAAGATTACATTGTTAGGAGATAAAGTAGCTTATCTTGGAGGAATTAATTTTAATTTTAAGCCAAGAGCTTTATCTTTAAATGATTTAATGTACAAAACAACTAATTCAACAGAAATTGACAAAATACGTCAGCAAATAACCCAACTAAATCCCAATACATTTCAGTTGCTCCATAGATAAAATTTTTGGGTATTTGTAAATGTAAATTTTACATTTATACAGGAATTTAGTTGAAAAATAAATTTATTATTTGAATACTATTAACTTAAGCTCTTAAAATATGACAAGATTATTTAATTTAGAATCATACGTAGAATGTTGTCAATACACACATATTTTTAATGAATCAAAAGAACAAGTAATTCCACAGTATGGCGATTTACCAACCAAATATAAATCATTCATACAAAAATATGCAAATAATTTTTATTTACCGGAACCAATTAATTCTGTAACCTTACCGCAAAAACTAACAATTAATAATGAAAATACAAATTATACGAAAATTGGTAGTAAATTAACTCAAGGAGATAAAAAGAGATTATTTATTATCCGAGATACAGTGGATTTAATGACACTAAGCACCAGTAATTTGTTGGAACAACACGACGGTTACTTATACAGCAGTGCTTATCATTACTGGAATCATTATTCTCAAATTGCTCAGTATCAAATCGATAAACCTTTAGTATTTATTGATTTAGACTGTTTCCCATGCGATCGCTTGATTCCGATTAATTTATCACATACAAACAATAGCTCATATCTAGTACCAATTCTGAATACAAAAAAACCAATTATTATTAATGATAATAACAAAATTATTAACAGTGTAGATGTTTATAATAAGATTTGCCAGACAATATCGAAACGAATTTTGCTTGATAATTTTAATGAACTTTATCAAAATATTAAGACAGTTAATCATCTAGCTCATTACTTGCAAAAAATAGCATTTTTTAAAGAAATAAATAATTACGTAAAAGAAGATAGATTTGATTTAATAATTGAATTATTATACGGAAATAAAATTTTATATAAAAAAATAACCTTATCAAGAGTTGAACTTGGTGAAATGATGGGTAGGGAACTCAACATTGAATCTTTAGGGATTATTGCAAAGAATAATCCTCAATATCAGTTTATCTTAACCAGTCAGTACAATATTTTTACAGGTATTCAACAACTTCTCCCAGAATTTATCTATCTAAATCCGATACATGAAGAATTCAATCGAATCTGGGAAGAAAAAAACAGTCAAAAATTTCCCCTATTCGGTATTTATCTCGATTGCATAGAGTTCGCTGTTGGTATTTCCGATGAGCGAGGAAGATTATCAAAACAATGGATACAATTATCTAACCAAGAAAATCTGATTTCTTATGAAGGTAAAATCACAAATTTCATTGGTAATATTCCTAGTTTAAATCAAGATTTTGTCCGCATACGACAGGGTAGAGATAATGCTACTTTACCTATTCGAGTGAATGGTAATGACTACTGTAGAAATGATGTTCCTCAAGACTACAAGATTCAGCTTGAAAACTATCAAGGAACCGAGGATATTCGCGTTCGTATAGAATTTAACTTGAAGCCTGGTTCTTTCCCCGAGCTTAAAGTTAGCGACCTAAGAGGTAAATATAAAATAAAAACTTCTTTGATTGATAGACAACAGATACCTTATAGTTATATTCCACCGCAGAAAATTTTTGAAACCCGTTCTCAGAAATCTTTAGAGCAACTAAAATACTTACGAGAACCTGATAAACTATCAAGATTTCAAAGTTATCTATCACAGCTTAATGAAGAATTGAATAAGTTTGATAATAGCCCAAATAGACCAAATAACTATCAAAAATTGACTAATTTACTTCAGAAAGCTTACCGACAGATAAGGATAAGTGAGATTAATAATACAAATAATCAAAGGGATTTACTATTATTTATAGACTCACCAAACTCAGATATAATTGTGAGTAAAATTCAAACAGAAATTGAAAATATAAAGCTTGATAAATTGGTTGATATGATATGCGGTACAATTAATTCTACGAAATATCAAAAGATGAACTCATCACAAAATAACTTATTAGCAGATGGAATTATTTTTATTGGAAAACTGTATAAATTTTCGCAATATATCAATCTGGAAAAATTATTCAATATTCAATTCAATCTAGTTAATCAAATTACATATCGAAATCTTGGTAAGGAATATTTGCAGTGTCTTGCTAGAGTCGCTGTAAAAGAAGAACTTCAAAACCACTACTTTTCTTATTTTGATTCTTTATATAAATCAGAGAATAGCCAATATATGTGGGGTTATGGTCGGATTTTACTTTGGTACTATAATTTTTCTTCTACAGCCGTATCTGTAGAATATCGAAATAATTTGATTGCGATTATGGAATATCTCCTAAGCAAACCTCATCAATATTTTGACGGACAGTATAAGCAAAATGCTTTTTTAAGCTTACTTTACTTGCTTACATTCCGCGACCGTGATACAGATTTTTGCAAGCTAGGAACAGATGAATTTTTACTAGCTCAACAGGTTATTGAACATTTCCAATCTGATAGGATTATTTTAAGAGCGGTAAGTGAAGAAAAGTCACTGAATCAATTCTTTCAAGAAATGGTTGATGGTTACTCTACAGAAGATGACATTGGTAATATTGTGCAAGTTTAAATAAAAAAAACCCTAGATTGTTGTCATTTAATATATAAATAATTATTTCTTGAATACAATGTATTTATAGAATTAGTTACGGTAATCAGCTTTATTCTAAGAATTTGATTTCATATTCAGCGTTCTAGTATGTTTAAAATTTTCCTGCTATATACTCATGTACAATAACTTTGGGGTTATATATTTAGCTCTCTTAAAACAATAACTGCCTTTGGAATAAAAGAAGGTATATATTCATTCTTTCGATAAATGCAATGAATGATTTTGATAGCGCTAATTTTACAGATTTATATACAGACATAATTGTTATTGGTAGCGGTATTGGTGGTTTGAGTTGTGCTGCACTCTTAGCACACTACGGCTTTGACGTCACCGTCTGCGAAAGTCATTCGATCCCGGGTGGTGCTGCACATTCCTTTGAACGCAATGGCTTTAAGTTTGATTCCGGACCCTCGTTATATTCCGGACTTTCCCAAAGTCCTTCTAACAACCCTTTGCGACAGGTTCTAGATATTATTGGTGAAGACGCATCGTGGCAAACCTATAATACTTGGGGTTGCTGTTTACCAGAAGGTGACTTTGATACAACCGTTGGAGCGGACCAGTTTTGTGAAGTGTTAGCCAAATTGCGCGGAAATGAAGCTGTCAGACAGTGGCGCAAACTACAAAAAATTATGGCACCATTAGCAAGTGCAGCAACAGCAATTCCTCCCATGGCTATGCGTTTTGACTTCGGTGCTGCGTTCACCATGGGGAAATATGCACCATCTTTATTAAAACATGCTGCAAATGTCACCAAGCTAACTGGCTCTTTCGCCGATTTGATTGATGGCGCGATCGCAGATTCTTTTATTCTTAACTGGTTAGATTTACTCTCCTTCTTGCTGTCCGGACTTCCTGCGAGTGGAACAAGTGCTGCAGAGATGGCTTTTATGTTTGCGGAATGGTACAAACCCGGAGTAGCTTTAGATTATCCCATTGGCGGAAGTGGAGCAATAATTGATGCATTGCTACGAGGACTGAAACGTAACAACGGGAAGTTAATTTTAGGAGCCCATGTCGAGCAAATTATAGTTGAGAATAATCGTGCGGTAGGAGTGAATTTACGGAATGGGAAACAAATTAAAGCTCGTAAAGCTGTAGTTTCCAATGCTTCTGTTTGGGACACTTTAAAATTATTACCACAAGCAGCTTTACCACAGAAATTTGTCCGAGAACGACAAAAAACCCCTGAATGTAATAGTTTCATGCATTTACATTTGGGAATTAATGCTGAAAATATTCGGTCAGATTTGGCTTGTCATTACATTGTCGTTAATGATTGGAGTAAAGGAGTAACTGCGCCCCAGAATGTTGTGTTAATATCGATACCATCCTTGCTGGATACAGGGTTAGCACCCCAAGGTAAGCACGCAATTCACGTTTATACTCCTGGTAATGAACCATATGAAGTTTGGGAAGGGATGGATCGAAAAAGTGAAGCATATCAACGACAAAAGCAAGCTCGTGCAGAGGTAATGTGGCAAGCTTTAGAAAGAATTATTCCTGATATTCGCGAGCGTTGTGAAGTGACACTAGTAGGGACTCCCCTAACTCACCAACGTTTTCTCCGTCGTCATAATGGTTCCTATGGTCCTGCTATTGCTGCTGGAAAAGGTTTTTTCCCCGGTCCCATGACACCAATCTCTAGTTTGTTATGTTGTGGAGATTCCACATTTCCTGGAATCGGTTTACCTGCAGTTGCTGCTAGCGGTGCGATCGCTGCTAATACTTTAGCACCAGTAAATAAGCATTGGGAAATATTGAAGTTTTGTACTTAATACGACATAAGGTATCTGGTAAACGCTGACTACACCTATATTTATCGCAGAATGTAGAACACAAGGACAAAATATCTGTCCTATCATAATTACAGCCCCTTAAATTCTAAATCTTGTTGTGTATTTATGGGAGTAGGATTATCGTATAATTAAGCAACACCAAACTTTCTAATGGAAACTTAATTTTCCCTAACTAAAGATATGTGATTTAATTTAGGTGATTGTGATTTAACTTAGGTGATTGTTAAAATTAAATACAAATGTACAAATAAGCTTTACTTCCGTCATAAATTGTTTCCAATTAAAAATAACTCAAACAATTTATGGTGTCTAGAATTTATATTTAATTCCTGAACTAAAAATGTTGAGAGATCGAAAATATTTCTTTTGGTGGATAAAAAAATAAAAGCCAATGTTTATATAATTCTTTCATCTCGAAATACAGTATTTATGAAAATAATTTTTATTTTTAAATTAGTTTGTAAATTTGCATTATGTTTTGTATTGAGAAAAAAAAGTTTCTTGCGTTCCTTTTGTGGAAATTGAAGATTGATTTGAACAAAATCCTTGCGAGACAAGGGTTATAAAGAATGATGGTAATTTTTAAATCCAAAACCTTCATTCTATAAGTGTTTCAACGATTTTTAACCTATTTTTCCATAAAAATAACCGAAGAGCTAAAAAAAATAAGCAAAAAACGTAAAATAAGCAAAAAAACGTAGTAAGATATACATATGTAAATTGTTTGGGTGCGATAATCTTACAGGATTATTGAAAGAGAATTAGGGCTTACGTGAATATTCTTTATTTCTCGGAAGCTATAAAATCTGAATCAATATTTATTAATTTTATTTTTTGCTGAAATCTTTAAAAGTATAGGTTAAATTTAACAGAACCTAACTAAACATTTAGAAAAGTTAACTTAATTTAAAGGCTATTTTGCATCTACTGTTTTGCAATGTATTTACAAAAAAATCAAAGCAAAACTTCATTATCTACAAGAAAAATTTAATAGCCTTGTTTTTCTGATTGCTAATTAATTTATTAGTAATTAAAAGTAAGTCATTAATGAATCGGACAAGATAATCTAATATTTTGTTGAGGGAAAATAATTCATAATTAGTGTCACTCGACTATAAATACACAGATAATTTTACTTGCCAAGTGATAGAGAGTAATTAACTCCCATATTTATGTACTACATATAATTAGAAATTAACCATGACTGTAGAAAAAATTCAAAAAGATGTGATTGTTAATGAATGTCCCACAAGTGTAACTATCACCTCGCAAGAATTAATTAAGGGTGAAATGTCACCAGAAGCTTGTGCTCTCGCAGTTAGTGCGGTGAAGACACATGGTTACGTCGTTTTAGAAAATGCCGTACCACATGAATGCTTGGATACTCTACATGAAAAAATAGATGAGGATACTAAAAAGCTTTTAGTTAACCCTAACTGGAACGCTATCGGTAAAGTTAAAGGACACTTACAGCCATCGCCTCCTCGTTATGCTCCTTATGTTTTTCGAGAACTTATCAGTAATTCTTTTGCCGCACAGGTAACTAAGGAAGCATTTGGAGATAATACATTTATCAAGTCCTATAGTGCTAATGCTAACTGTCCGGACAGCAAATCCCAGCCAATTCATGTTGATGGTGATGATACAGCTTTAATTGTCAATATAGGTTTGACCGACATTACTGAGCACAATGGTAGTATTGAACTTTGGCCTGGAACACATTTAATTAGAGATGTTGGAACTAGAATTCCACCATCTGTATTTGAAGATCGTCGAAAAATTGCCCCACCAATTCGTGCAAATACTAAAAAAGGCAGCTTATTAATTAGGCATACACAAGTTTGGCACCGAGGAATGCCAAATTATTCTGGTAGAGTGAGACATATGATTGCGACTATGCACTACAAATACGGAAGCGATTTAGGGGAACCATTAAAATTTAACAAAGGATGTGAGGCAGAATTTGAAAATTCTATTTTGCACCCAAATGTCGAATTTACAGATCAAATCATCGATCTAA
>JAAUYH010023413.1_pt1 | contig 15803 bp, 13 predicted proteins | sample 7278061 | NCBI WGS metagenome assembly JAAUYH01 (sample SAMN14350203, study PRJNA611818) | marine sediment metagenome | isolation source: surface marine sediment (0.6m) | place: French Polynesia: Moorea | collected 2018-08
AGCGATCTCTTTTCCTGCTTGGTTCAATTCTTCCATTAGCTTCTGAGTTTCGGGTTGGGCTACTACTGCTGCTGAATCAGTTGATTCTTCAGGCAGTGGTAGTAACTTCTTGGCTGCTTCAATTCTCTTATTCAACTCATTAGTAATCCAGTCTCCCTCCGCCTTTGGCGGTAAGGCAGAAGGTTTGTCTGTCGGTATAGCCTCCCTTTTTTTACTTCCATTTGCTTTGGACAATCCATCTTCTCTACTTTGCTTTTGTTTTGATATAGACTGAATCCCTTCTTGTATATTACTTCTGCCCTTATGCGAAGCGGTGAAGCAGTGCGTTGGGCGGGTTCCCCGACTTGAAGCAACTGCTGAACCCTTTAGGGTATCCTTTAGGACTGCCTCCTGCCTCAAAACCCAAAACTCTGTACCTCACCAACAGGAGAACTGCTATATCGACTCGGTAACTAAGGAGTAAGAATTGTCAGTCAAACGTGTTTTAATTTGGTATCGTAATGATTTACGGGTTCACGATCATGAACCTATGTATAGAGGATTACAAGAAAAAGCTTTAATTATTCCTTGTTACTGTTTCGATCGCAGGCAATTTGATACTACCTCCTTTGGCTTTCCAAAAACTGGTAAATATCGCGCTCAATTTTTATTAGAAAGTATTATCGATCTACGAATTTCGCTACAGAAACTAGGTAGTAACTTAATTATTAGAAATGGTTTACCAGAAGAAATTATTCCTGTTTTAGTTCAATAATTGAATATTGATGCTGTTTATTATCATAAGGTAGTTACAGCAGAAGAATTAGCAGTAGAAAATAAATTAAAACAAAAACTAGCCCAACTAAAAGTAAAAGTTGAATCTTTTTGGGGTGCTACGCTTTATCTTCCAGAAGACTTACCCTTTGATATTAAACAAATCCCCGAACTATACACTAACTTCCGTAAACAAGTAGAAAAAAAATCCGCGATCGAAGAACCCATCTCTACACCAAAAAATTACCAGCTTTACCAGAAGTAGATACAGGTAATATTCCCAACTTAGAAGATTTCGATTTAGAAACTCCTGTCTTTGATGAACGAGCCGTTTTACGATTTAAAGGAGGAGAAACCGCAGCACTCGATCGTTTACAACATTATTTTTGGGAAGCAGATTGTCTCAGAGAATATAGAGAAACCAGAAATGGAATGCTAGGGGCAGATTATTCTTCTAAGTTTTCTCCTTGGCTAGCTTTAGGGTGTATTTCACCACGATATATTTATGAGCAAGTACAAAAATATGAAGTGCGACCCCGCTGCGGTTTCCGCAGCTAGGGAAGCGGACAAGCGCGGTCTTGGGCGGGGCGTTCAAGCACCTGAACCAAGTTCAGGTGTCAGCCCCTTGGCTTTCCCTCCTTCGGATTCGGCACTTTTCTCAAGTCGGGAAACCCGACCAACGCGCTACCTCACCACCGCAACTGCTTCACCATGAGCGACTCGTCCAAGAACGCGCACCAAGTAGGGTGGGCAAAATTAGTGTTTAAGTACACTGCTGAGCTAAAAATTAGTTTGCCCACCTTACCAGGTATAAGCCTGCTATTAGGTCTAATGATTAAATAATGAGCGATATCAAAGCAAGTTTGCAAATTTAGGGTCTTTTTGTAGAGCTTTAACTATCTGTTTAATGTCTTGAGTTCGCTCTTTATTAACAACTAAAGTAACATTTCGATCGCGCACAATTACAATATCTTCTAACCCAATAGTGACAATAACTTCATCCTCCTCACTAGCATAGACAACTGCTCCTTGCGTATCTTGACTAATATGGGTAGCTAGTTCTACATTAGCTTTATCTCCTTTGAGCAATCTTTCTACACCATTCCAATCACCAAGATCGTCCCAACCAAAGTTAGCAGGTAAAACATAAGCTAATTGGGTTTTTTCCATTAGTGCATAGTCAATACTTTTTTTCTCTAGTTGAGAGTAAGCAGATTCACCTTTTTCTAAGAGGGGTTGAATAATTTCTGGAGAGTATTTTTTTAATTCATCCAAGACTACTCCAGCCTTAAAAATAAACATCCCACTATTCCAGCTAAATTTGCCCGTATCAATAAAAGATTGAGCCGTAGCGCGGTCTGGTTTTTCGGTAAAACGATTTACTTTATAAACAGGTAAACCTCCAAACTCTCCTTTTGTTTCTCCTTGTTCGATATAACCATAGCCAGTAGCAGGATAATTAGGTTTAATGCCTAAAGTAACGATCGCTTGTTCTTTTGCTGCTAACATAGCACCAGCTTTAAGGGTTTGTTCATAGGCTTGAACATCTCCAATCCAATGATCTGCGGGGAAAAAGCCCACAACTGCATCTTGTCCATGCTGCTTGGATACTTCTAAGGTAGCCCAAGTTACGGCAGGGGCAGTATCTTTTCCTTCTGGCTCAACTAATATATTTGTATCTGGTAATTCGGGTAATTGCTCTTTGACTCCATCAGCGATTATTGCCGAAGTAATCACCCACAACTTATCCCAACCTCCTGCTAATTCTAAAAGTCGATCCGCAGTTGCTTGTAGTAAACTTCTACCACTACCATCCAGACATAAGAATTGTTTTGGTCTTTTTTTTCGGCTTACAGGCCAAAAACGCTCTCCTTTACCGCCAGCAAGGATTATAGGTATTAAAGTTGTGCTCATGAAATTTGTTCCTTTTGGTTAGGAATAATTTTGACTTTATTCACAACCAGCTTAATCGATCGATTAGACATTTAAAGCAGGGGAACTTCTTTAAGCCTTAGGTTTATTCATAATAACTCTAAAAAATAATCTAAATCTATTCTCGCTTGCTTCAAAATTTTAGCCAAAGTCGATCGCTTTACTGGTTTATGGGCTGGTACTGTTATTTTGAGAGTTTCATTAGGTAGTTTCTTTTCTAATCTGATATGACTTCCTTTTTGACGAACAACTTTCCAATTATCTCTTTTTAGAGCATTAATAATTTTTTGATAAGATAAGCTGGGAACTTGGCTCATATGACTAATTCCCGAACAATGCTATCTTTATTACTATTAATATCTTCTTCTACAGGTTCTAGATAAAGTTCTATTGCTTCAGTAATATTTTCTAAAGCTTCATCAATATTATCCCCTTCACTTATACAACCAGGTAAAGCAGGAACATAAACAGTATATCCACCTTCATCACTAGGTTCTAAGATTACTTGTAGTTTCATTTTTTATCTTTAATGTTTTATCGTATTGTATATTATTCAAGGCGATCGCCTTTCCTAACCCTAATTTGGTGGTGATTCCCATGTAGTGAAAAATTTTTAACTTTAGCTATCTTCCATCTGTTTTAAACTTAATTAAGCCTATCTACTTATTGCTATGGTATCTTTTTTGCTATGCTGGATGCCCTATCAATCTAAATTTTTATTATCCATGACTTTATTCGATCGAGAAACAGTTTTACAAAAACTCAAATTAGGAACTCCTTTTAAACAAGCAGAATTGAGCAGATTAAATTTAGAAGCTGCCAATATTGATGAAGCTGTCTTTATTTCGTCTTATATGCGAGGAGCTAATTTAGTGCGAGCTTCTTGTCATAAAGCTAATTTTAAAAATACTAATTTAATGTTTGCTGATTTAAGTTATGCTGACTTATCTCAAGCCGATCTTGAACGAACTGAACTCAATAGTGCGACTTTAAACTATGCCATTTTAAATGATGCTAACGGCTATAAAATCAAATTATTTGCTGCCAAATTAGATGGCATAAAAGCTATTAATACTAATTTATCTCTAGGAGATTTACGACAAACTTCTGGAACAGATATTGATTTTAGTGGTGTTAATTTTAGTAAAGCTTATTTAGAAAAAGCTATATTTACTCAAGTTAATTTTGAACGAGCTATGGTAACTAATGCCCAATTTCAAAATGTAACTATTAGTAATTCTAGATGGTACAAAGCCAATTTACAAAATACCAATCTGTCTAGAAGTAATATTACTAATGCTGATTTTACAGATGCTAGTTTAGTTAACACTCAATTTATTCAGGCTCAATTAGATACAATTAATTTTACTGAAGCAGAATTACTAGAAACTGATTTTAGTAGCGCACAACTAAACCAGATTAATTTTAGTGATAGCAATTTATTATCTGCTAAATTTGAAGGAGATAAATTAACTATTATAAATCTAAGTAACGCTAATTTACAAGATGCCAACTTATAAAATACTGTTTGGCAAGATGTTATTTTTGATGATTGCAATGTGAGTGGAGCAGTATTCTCTGCTGCTAAAGGTTTAAGTGATGAACAAAAGCAATGGCTGAAACACAATGGTGCGCTTAATATTACTTGATAATCAACAAAATGATTCCTAAACTAAATCTTCAGTCACAATTAAAGCAAAAATACGCTGACTTCCTCACAGAATTAGCAAAAACACCCTTCACGGGAGAAATTAGGCAAGATTTTGCTAATCGTTTAATTTTGTCTACAGATAATAGTATTTATCAAATCTTGCCCCAAGGAGTTGTCTTCCCTCGCACTAGCAATGACTTGGTGCATCTATTCAATTTGGCTAATAAAAAACCCTATCAAGAAATTACTTTTTCTCCTAGAGGTGGAGGGACAGGAACTAATGGTCAATCTCTTTCCCCTGGGATTATTATAGATTGCTCCAAATATATGAAACAGGTTTTAGAGATGAATCGGGAAGAGGGTTGGGTAAGGGTACAACCAGGGGTAATTTTAGACCAACTTAATAATTATTTGCAGCCTCATGGAGTATTCTTCGCACCTTCCGTTGCCCCTAGCAGTCGGGCTACTTTGGGAGGAATGATTAATACTGATGCTTGTGGTAAAGGTTCACGGGTTTATGGACGTACTAGCGATCATATTTTAGAGCTTACTTGGATTTTAATCGATGGCACAGTAGCTCGATCTCACTCTACTCATAAGGATAATTTAACTGAATTAAAACAAGATACTGGCAGTTTAGGTAAGATTTATCGTCAAGTTGATGAAATTGTTACAGCAAAACAACAATTAATCGAACAGACTTTTCCAAAAATGCCACGGTTTATGACTGGCTATAACTTGGCTAAAGTTTATACAGCAACTAGAGATATTTTCGATCTAAATAGAATTATTGCTGGTTCGGAAGGCACACTAGCAATTGTTACCGAAGCTAAACTAAAAATAACGAAAATTCCCAACTATAAAAAGTTAGTAGCAATCCACTATAGTTGTTTTGATGATGCCCTCTCAGCAGCAGAAAAATTATTAACACTCCAACCAAGCGCAATTGAAACTATTGATGAAAAAATATTAGCCTTGGCTAGAGGAGATGAAATATACTATCGCGTTAAAGATTTTATTGGTGATGCTAATGCCATTAATTTAGTTGAGTTTACAGGAGACAATCTCAGTGAACTACAAGCGAAAGTCGATCGACTTATTAGTAATCTAGAATCTCAGCAAGTTACAGGCTATTATCTGGCACAGAATGAGCAAGAAAGTATAAACCTCTGGGAATTACGCAAAAAAGGGGCTGGGTTACTGGGAAATCGTCCAGGTAATCGCAAACCGATCGCTTTTATTGAAGATACTGCTGTTTCTCCTTCAGTTTTATTTAGTTATATTCGCGAATTTAAAGCCTTACTGGAGGAATATCAACTAGATTATGCGATGTACGGTCATGTGGATGTTGGTTGCGTCCATGTTCGACCTGCATTAGATTTAAAATTACCAGAAGATGAAACAATAATTAGACAATTATCAGATAAAGTAGTCGCCTTAGTTAGGAAATACGGCGGTGTCATGTGGGGGGAACATGGCAAAGGATTTCGTAGTGAATATACTCCTGTTTTTTTTGGCGAAGAGTTATATCAAGATTTACGTAAAATTAAAGCTGCTTTCGATCCAGATAATCGTTTAAATCCTGGGAAGATAGTTACTCCTTACAACAGTAAAGAGGAAGTTGTCGCTATTGAATCACCCCTAAGAGGACATTTCGATCGACAAGTAGATACAGCTACGCAATCTGAGTATGAAGTAGCTTTTAGCTGTAATGGCAATGGGATGTGTTTTAATTTTAATCCTGATAGTGTCATGTGTCCTTCTTACAAGGGGATGAATAATCGAATCCATTCCCCGAAGGGTAGGGCTAGTTTACTGCGTGAATGGTTAAGACAATTATCGGTTTTATCAGATCGAGAAATATTGGCAACACACCGTAGGCACGTTCCATGGAACGTGCCTACCAAGAAAATTTGGAATACACTGGGTAAATTAGTCGGTGTCTATGATTATTCCCATGAAGTCTACCAGGGAATGCATGGCTGTCTTGCCTGTAAAGCTTGTGCGACTCAATGCCCCATTCATGTAGATATTCCTAGTCTTAGAGCCAAATTCCTCGATCTTTACTATACTCGTTATTTGCGATCGCCTAGAGATTATTTAGTGGGTAATAGTGAAAGATTAGCTTTATGGCAAGCTTATCTATCTGCAGTCAATAATTTTACCCTGCAAAATCCTATAATACGCTGGTGTATTGAACAATTTCTTGGTTTAGTCGATCCCCCTTTAGTTAGTACTCCAACAGTTAGACAAGGATTAAAGAGTAGAGGCGCACCAGAATTTGATTTAGAACAATTATCTAGCTTAAGTAAGGAAGAAAAAGCAAATAGCGTTATTTTATTGCAAGATGCTTTTACTAGTTTCTATGAATCGCCAATAGTTTTGGACACTTATGATTTTCTGACTCAGTTAGGGTATAAAGTCTATGTCCCACCTTTTTTTAGTAGCGGAAAACCATTACAAGTGTTGGGTTTTTTATCTGAGTTTAGCTCGATCGCACAAAAAAATACCAAGTTTCTAACCCAGTTAGGAGATTTAGATATTCCCATAGTAGGAATTGAACCTAGTATTACTCTTACTTATCGAGATGAATACATTAAAACTATTAAATCTTCAGAGTCTTTACCCAGAGTCCAGTTATTACAAGAATTTTTAGTGACTCAACTACAACGCCTACCTAAGATAAATAATCACAACAGTTGTCATTTAAGCACACATAACAACTGTTATTATCTTTTAGGACATTGTACCGAAAAAACTTTAGCTTTGGCTTCTAGTTCACAATGGCAACAAGTTTTTCAGGCAATAGGATTATCTTTAAACCCGATTGCTACTGGTTGCTGTGGCATGGCTGGCATTTATGGACATCAAGCAGAACATTACCAAACTTCTCAAGATATTTATCAACTAAGTTGGGGACAGCATTTACCTAATAAACCAGAAGAGAGACAATATTATTTAGCTACTGGTTATTCATGTCGATCGCAAGTTAAAAGACTAGCAGGATGGAAACCTCAACATCCTGCGCAAGTTTTGAGGAAATATTTATAAAAGTTAAAGCTATAGGCTTTTGGATCAACCCAAATCTACCTAACTATAGGTTCATTAGTGATTCTATCTAAACCACCAGAACGTAGATATTTAGCCCAATTATCATTGTGATGATCTAAAGACGATTTTTTTTCTTCTATTAAAATACTCAGTGCATCATACCAAATTCCTTCTTTAGCATACCAAGCAGCTTGCTCTAATTTAGTCTTGGAAGGTAATTGGTAACTCATAGCTGGAGATTCGCTGACACGTTTAATCCAAGCAGCAACAACAGGATCGTTGGGATTTGGCTTATCCCCGCAAACCAATACTAATGCCCATTGATAGCTTTTACCAACTTCTAAAGTAGGAGCATCCTTTGACAACGTAATTCCCATAATTCCTGCTTCTCCTGTTAAAGGAATAGATTGTTGCCAATGAGGTATCTTTCCTTCTTCTCGGATACTTAAAATTGCTTGCTTGGCTGAAGTTTTCGGTAAATAAACCCAAAAATCAGGGCGTTCGGCTACTGTTAAGCCATAGTTACTATCAGGTACAATAGCAGTCAAATTTAGAGGATGTGGAGTATACTCCTTTTGTTGAGAGTGAACCAAGTCTCGATCGCACTGTTGATTTTGACGTGAAGCTGCACCCTCAGTACTTTCAGGCTGTTCTTCTTCTGGTGGAGGTTGAAACAAGATAACAGGATCGACATTAGCAGTTGCTACTGATGTCAGTAAAAGAGTAAATGTAATTAGAGAAATAAGCGAAATTAACTGATCATTTAATTTCCCACAATACTTGATACTTTGCCAGATCTTCATTTGTTTCTCGAACTCTTAATACTGTATTAGACACTCAACATTAATTAATTACAGAATTATATACTTTGATCTAGCCTCAGTTTTGCCTATACTAAACTGATAGGTAACTGAGGGTTGCCAATTCACAACAGGTGTGCATATGGCTTCTACTAAGGCTTCGCGGGATGGATTAATCCAAATTAAACGAGCTATTGCTCAAAAAGGCTGGACAATAAGCGACGATCGCTGGTTAGTAGAAGCCAGTAAAATTCTCGAACCTGCTGGCAACTGGCGTAAGTCAGGACCTTATGCTTATGGTTGCAGTCGGCAAACTTGGGAGCGATTTTTACGGGGAACTGTCATTCGCGATCGCAGCTTTATCGCTTTTTGCCAGATTCTGGGAGTCGATCCTGATGATGTTGCTGAATCAGCTAGTAGTTTACGAGAAGATTGGGGCGAAGCACCAGATGTACCGATTTTTCATGGACGAGAACAGGAACTAACAACTCTACAGCATTGGATAATTAAAGAAAAATGCCGACTTATCACTGTTGTAGGACTTGCAGGCATAGGCAAAACCCGCTTGGTTAGAGGCGGTATTGGCAAAACAGATCTATCTTTACAACTTGCCCGTCAAGTTCGAGGTGAGTTTGATTATCTAATCTGGCGAAGGCTACTGAATGCCCCAACTCCTGAGACTATTCTGACAGAGTTAATTGAATTTCTATCTGAAAATCAAGAAAAACATTGGGCTAAAACCTCAGATGGCTTAGTTACTCAACTACTAAAATATTTAAGCAAACATCGCTGCTTACTCATTCTGGATAATATTGAGTCAATTTTGCAAGGCGGAGAGGGCGCAGGAACTTATCGGACAGGTTATGAAGGTTATGGAGAACTTTTTAGGCGGATAGGAGAAACAGAACATCAAAGTTGTCTGTTGTTAACCAGCCGAGTAAAGCCGAAAGATATTGAAGAGATCGAAGGCATTCAGCCAGTGCGATCGCTTATGCTAGGGGGAGTCGATCTCGCTGCTGGACGGGAAATATTCCAGGATATTGGTTGTGCCTATAATACTAATTTTCACGGTTCGGACGAAGATTGGGAAGCTATTATTAATTTCTATAATGGTAATCCACTGGCTTTAGAAGTTGCTGCCAGACATATTTTGAGGCGATTTAATGGTAATATCTCCCAATTCTTGCAACACAATTTAAAAGTGTTTGGTAAAATCCGCGATTTACTCGATTGGCATTTTGAGCGTCTGTCTGAAGCTGAAAAAACAGTCATGTATTGGCTGGCAATAAATCGAGAATCTGTATCCATCGCCGAATTAAAAGAAGATATTCTCTTGCCCTGGGAAAAAAAACATCTTTCAGAAACATTAGATACTTTAGAGCAACAGATACCCCTTGAGAAAAGTGGCGATCGCGTCTTGATGCAGTCGCTCATGGGGGAAACCCCCAAGACCGCGCTGCATCGCTTTACATTACAGCCTGTTCTGATGGAATATATGAGCGATCGCTTAATCGAACAAATTTGTGAAGAAATAAATACCAATAAACTACGATTGTTTAATAGCCATTCTCTCATCAAAGCATCTGCGAAAGACTATGTCAGATATAGCCAAATCCGTATCATTCTTAATCCAATAATTGAACAGCTAATCTCGCTTTTAGGGTTAGAAAAGCAAAATTGCCTAGAAAATCGGCTATCCCAGATACTTTCGAGTTTAAAGCAATCCCATCCAAACCTCCCAAGCTACGCAGCAGGAAACCTTCTGAATCTAATACGCTATGGCAATATCGACGTGAGTGGCTATGATTTTTCTCACCTAGTAATTTGGCAAGCCAATCTGCAAGGCATAGAATTGCATCGAGTTAATTTTACAGCCTGTGAGTTTACCAAGTCTAGCTTTACTCAAGACTTTGGTGCCGTTCACTCCCTCGCCTTTAGCCCTGATGGAAAAGTACTAGCTATTGGAGATTCCTATGGTTATATTCGACTATTTCGTATCCAAGATGAACAACCCTATTTACTTCTGAGAGGTCATGGTAAAAACTTACGGGTTACATCAGTGGCGTTTAGCCCAGATGGTAAATTGCTTGCCAGTAGCAGTATGGATAAAACGGTAAAATTATGGGATATTCATGCAGGCTACTGCTTAAAAACCCTGGTAAGCAGCCAAAAATGGCTCTGGACTGTTGCATTTAGTCCCGATGGTCAAATGGTGGCGAGTGGGGGAAGTGATAATATTATTAGCATCTGGAATATCGATACTGGAGACTGCCAGGTCTTAGAAGGACACGGTGCATTGATTGAGTCTGTTGCGTTTCATCCCGATGGCAACATCTTAGCCAGTGGCGGACGGAATAACACAATCCGCTTGTGGAATATTGAAACAGGGGAATGTTGCCAGATTCTAAGCGGTCATAAAAATGTTGTCTACTCTAATACCTTTAGTCCCGATGGCAAAACCTTAGCCAGTGGCAGCGCAGACAACACCATAAAATTGTGGGATGTTGATACAGGTGAATGTCTGAATACCCTGAAAGGACATACCAAACAAGTCAAGTCAACTGCCTTCAATGCAGATGGTCAAATTATTGCCAGTGGAAGCTTCGATCATACTATAAAATTATGGGAAACTCAAACAGGTAAGCTACTGAAAACTTTGAAGGGTCATATTACTGGTGTAGAAGATGTTGCCTTCGACCCCCATAAAAACATTCTTGCCAGTAGCGATAATAATCAAATGCTTAAGCTGTGGGATGGGAATACAGGTGAATGCCTCAAAACCTGGCAAGGCTATATCAATTACTTCTGGACGATTGCTATTTCTCCCGACGGACAATTACTCGCTAGCGGTGGTTTAGATCGAGCAGTCAGACTTTGGGATATTCATACTGGGAAACAGATCGCAACTTTGAAAGGACACCACAATTGGATCCTGTCAGTAGCTTTTAGTCCCGATGGGCAAATCTTAGCGAGTGGCAGCGGTGACGAAACCATCAAACTCTGGAATGTCAGGACTGGACAATGCCAAAATATCCTCCGAGGTCATACCAAGGGTGTGGCTTGGATGATAGCGTTCAGTCCCAATGGTCAATTGCTAGCCAGTGGTGGTCGAGATAGTAGTATTATCCGCTTCTGGGATGTTGGTACAGGGGAGAGTCTCCGATGTATCTCAGCCCATAGTGATTGGATTTGGTCTGTCGCTTTTAGCCCAGATGGTCAATATCTGGCAAGTGGCAGCAACGACCAAACTATCAAACTCTGGGATGTTAGGACGGGCGAATGTTGCCTCAGCATTCGAGATATCTCAAGTACGGTCATAGCTGTTGCGTTTCACCCCAATGGTCAAAGGCTGGTCAGTGGAGGTGATGATAAACAAATCAAGCTTTGGGATATCTCGACTGGCGAATTGATCCAAACCTTTCCAGGGCATACCGACTCAATTATGGGTTTGGTCTTCAGTCCAGAGGGAAAAATCATTATTAGTGCCAGTGAGGATACCACTATTCGGCTTTGGGAGATTGATACCGGACAATGTATTCGAGTCTTGAAAGGTCATAGCTCTATGGTCAGAGCGATCTCCTTAACACCAGATGGACAGACACTGGTCAGCGGTAGTGCAGATGGAACGATTCGGCTTTGGGATTTTGCAACAGGAAAAACCTTGAAGGTGCTGCGCCCCAAAAGACCTTACGAAGGTATGAATATTACGGATATTAGGGGTCTGACACCAGCGCAGAAAGAAACATTGATTGCTCTGGGGGCAAATCAATTTTAAAGCTTACGAAAGTTAAAAGACTAGCAGAATGGAAGCCTCAACATCCCGTACAAGTTTTGAGAAAATATTTATAAAGCTATAAGCCTATAGGTGAACCCAAATTTACCTAACTATAGGTTCATTAGCGATTTTATCTAAACCACCAGAGCGTAGATATTTAGCCCAAGTATCATTCCCATTCTCTAAAGAAGATGTTTTTTCGTCTCTTAAAATACTCAGCGCATCATACCAAATTCCTTCTTTTGCGTACCAAGCAGCTTGCTCTAATTTAGTCTTGGAAGGTAATTGGTAACTCATAGCTGAAGATTTATCAACACGCTTAATCCAAGCAGCAACAACAGGATCGTTGGGATTTGGTTTATTCCCGCAAACCAATACTAATGCCCATTGATAGCTTTTACCAACTTCTAAAGTAGGAGCATCCTTTGACAAGGTAATTCCTATAATTCCCGCTTCTCTTGTTAAGGGAATAGACTGTTGCCAATGAGGTATCTTTCCTTCTTCTCGGATACTTAAAATTGCTTGCTTGGCTGAAGTTTTCGGTAAATAAACCCAAAAATTAGGACGTTCAGCTACTGTTAAGCCATAGTTACTATCAGGTACAATCGCAGTTAGATTTAGATTCGGTGTAGTATACCTCTTTTGTTGAGACTTAACAAAATCTGGAGTGCACTGTTGATGTTGGCGTGAAGCTGCACCCTCAGTACTTTCTGGTTGTTCTTCTTCTGGTGGTGGTTGGAATAAGATAACAGGAGCGATATTAGCAGTTGCTACTGATGTGAGCAAAAGATTAAATATAATTAGAGAGATAATCGATACTAACTTATTATTTAATGTCCTACAATACTTAATGCTTTGCCAGATACTCATTTGTTTCTCGAACTTTTCACAGTGTATTAAACGTTCAACTGAATGCTATTCAAGTTTCATAAATAATTCAAATTAGCCAATAAATGTAAGGTGGCATTCAAATATCACTTCCATTGTGGTTTGGCGCACTACCAATCTTAATAAACTCAAAAGAAAACGGGTTTCGTGACACCAATGCAACATAAAAATCAGAGAAGGTGGCATTAAATGTCACCTAAAATTACTTAAGTGGCATTGAGGTGTCATGATTTAATTGTTTGAGTGGCATAATAAATCACAACAAAAATTAATTTTTTGTAACAAATGAGCAAAGATAGTAACGATAATCCGCAAGAAACATTAATTTGGCTTGATTCTTTAGTTGAGGTTGTCAAAGAGAGAACCGGACAAAATTTAAGCGGTCTGGAAACAACTATACTTAGAGGAGCATACTATAATGAGAGCTACGATAGCATCGCTAATCAATATGGTTGTTCTAAAGACCACGCCAAGCGAGTTGGGTCTTCTTTATGGTCGTTACTGTCGGAGTGTTTTGAGATACACTTCGAGAAGAGAAATTTCAGATCGGTGCTAGATTGTTTAGAATTGGAATTATCTTTATCTCAACCAGATACGTTAGAGCGACCAGAGGGACTTGTTCCTAGCGATTCTAAGTTTTATATCAAACGATGTTCGATCGAACCTCTTTGCCTGCAAGCTGTCCTTCGCAAAGGAGGTTTAATTAAAATTTCTGCTCCTCCTAAAATGGGTAAATCTTCTTTGATGAGGAGAATAGTCAAACTGGCAGAAAATTATCACAGTGTTTGTTTAGATTTAAATTTATCTCAAACAGAGACTTTAGCTAATTTAGACCGATTCTTGAAGTGGTTGTGTTTGAATATTTCCAGAGATTTAAAATTACCATCAAACCTTGAAGAGTATTGGGATGACGATTTGGGCAGTAAGTCTAGTTGCAGTTTTTATTTTGAGGATTATTTGTTAGCTTCAATAGATCGTCCTTTGATTTTGGCTTTGGATAAGTTAGACTATCTCTTTGCTTACAATGAGATCGCCATCGATTTTTTTACTTTATTGCGAGCTTGGCACGAAAGTAGCAAAGTAGATCCTGAGTGGAGCAAACTGCGTCTAATTTTAGTGTATGATGATGAACCACCTTCAATAGAATCGAATAAATCTCCTTTCAATGTTGGTTTAACAATTTCAAGACTCGAGTTTGAAGTGGCTGAAATTGAAGATTTAGTTCGCAGACATAAGCTGAATTATTCTCAAGTTGAAGTAGAGCGATTAATTAGTAAGATTGGAACTCATCCTTATCTAGTTCGTCAAGCACTCTACGAACTTATCACACAAAATTTGAGTTTGAACAAGTTTTTGCAACAAGATTTAACAAAACGCTATCCTTATAGTGATTATTTATCCAACTAAGGACCATTCTTTTTCCTGGTAAATATATCTTTTGTTTATAGTACTGGCTTCGATTGAGATAGTAACTCTATTTCTTTATCTACCCAAACGCGATCGAAGACTGTCTCATAAATACGATTTTTAATTTTTAGTTTCTCGTCCTTTTTGACCGCTATTCCCGATAAAAATAATTCTAAGCATTCAATAGTTGAGTCATCGCTAATTGAGCCTGTTAGTAGCATTTCTCGATATCTTTTTAACAAGCGCAGAGGATTATGTTTATTTTTAGTTAAGTTATTCCTAATAGTTTTTAAATGTTCTGGTTGGTCTTTATTTTCCCAGTCACAGATAATTTCTGTTTCGATTAGTTTAGCAATCAACTCTGCTTCTTCTCCTTGGTTAATTCGCGGAGAAGATTTTCTAATTAAATTACAAATTTTTTGGGTGAGAAATGGTTGTCCTCCAGTCCAAGCTAAAACCTCTTTAATTGTGAGATAAGGATCGTCACAATTGTCTTGCACTCCCTTCATTAAACTTTGAGAAACTTCCTCAATTTTAAACCCTTCTAAGGGAATGCCACAACCAATATTAAATGGGGTGCTTTCCCTGCTTTGGATTAGATAATTAGGAGCTGTTCTACCAATTAAAACTATTGTTAAATTCCGGTATTCAAGATGATCGGCTCGTTTATTGTAGAGACTTCTTAAGAAACCAAAAAAGCGATCGACAGAGAATCCTAAATCGAGAACCGCATCGATTTCGTCGATGAAAATAATTATTTTTTGCTGAATTTTTTTCAGTAAAATCTCCTCAATAAATTCTCCTAACTTCTCTAGTGAGGAGAGATAATCTAAATTCTTTTTCCAGGTACGGTAATTAAATTTAGGTAACAAGCCTAACTTTTTAGCTAAATTAAAAATAATACTATTGTAGAATTGATTTTCAGTAGTATCATTGCTGAGTATTTCTGTTAAATCTAGAGCAGCACAGATATATCCTTCCGAGCTTAATTGGTGCATAATTTTAGCTCTCAAGCTGGATTTGCCCATTTGTCTGGCGTTGAAAATATAGCAAAATTGACCTTGATGAAGTGCTTTATAAAGTAATTTGTCTGCTTTTCGCACTACATAAGTAGGGGAGTCTATTGGTACTGTTCCGCCAATTTGGTATTGATATTCTTCCAAGCTAGTATCTTTGAGGAGTTCGTTTTCAAAAAGGAGTTTTTCTTGAGTGGCTTTAAGACTTTGTAAAGAATCATTTAAACTCTTCATTTGCTCATTTTGCTTTTTGAGAATAGCAAATGAGTTTTGCAGTTGGCTTATCATTTCATTAAAAGAAGAGGCCAATCGCGTTAGTTCTCTTGTGCCTTGAACCTTTAGTTTAAAATCCCATTCTCCCAATGTTATCGCACCCACTGAGGCACTTAAACGCTCAATCGGCAGTGCCAGGAAGCGTCAAATCAAAATCGTGGCAATTACCGACAATAATAAAGCTATGACAGATAATAAAATTGTCCTGCGAGTGTTAGCGTTAATCGTCTCCATAAAGTCTGCTTCGGGAACGAGCA
>JAAUYH010112504.1_pt1 | contig 15801 bp, 9 predicted proteins | sample 7278061 | NCBI WGS metagenome assembly JAAUYH01 (sample SAMN14350203, study PRJNA611818) | marine sediment metagenome | isolation source: surface marine sediment (0.6m) | place: French Polynesia: Moorea | collected 2018-08
AACGATGGTTCGCGTGTTTCCGTAGCTTTAAAGTACGACGGCTAGATTCTAAGTAGACAGCTGTTTGGGGACTGTTTCAACAGTGAGTCTAGTCGTCGTACTCCCTTCAACTCTCGCCAATAATCGAAGAAGACGATGGAAAGTGAGCAGTAAAACAATTGTCAGAACATCAAGATAGCATTTCGATATCGGTTCAAATTCACTGGATACTCACAGTCAATACAATGCCGTCGATTGGTTGTCTATTTGATGGGTTTCGTTCAGAAGTCCAGTTGGATCAGAGACAAGGAGAACAGCTGATAGATCAAAGAATTCTGGCAATGGATTGCGTTCGAGATACTTGAAAGGAATTCAGTTCATTCTGTCTTTCAGAAGACAAGCACAATCCATCGCACCGTCTTTCTTGAGAAATTGAACACACACTAACTGCAATGCTACCTGCGCGAGCTGAATCCGAACACAGAAAGCGGTATGCAACTTTAATGACTACGGTAAATCGAGCGGCCCATCTTGCTCGCGGATGGAGTCGCAATGAGGCGCATCGATGTAATTCTTGCTTCCATAATTTGTGCACTTTGTTCAGCTGACAAGGGATTGGCATACGGCCATCGACGCGACGCCATTCGATTCGGAGGGGTAGCAACTCATTGTTACTCTTTCCAGTAAGCAAGTTCCCGCCTGCAATTCGTAGAGGAGAGCTTCAGAGAACTATTAGCGAAAATCAATGGGGATGTTGCTCCCAGTCGCTTCCAGAACAAGTTCCCTCCAGAAAACGACTGAGTGTATGGCGCGAACAAATACGTTAAGCAGGGGTCACTAGGTGCAGCTTAAATCGAAAAGCGGATCGAGTTCAACCAGGATGCGAAGGTCAATCAAAGAGGGAGCTGCACGCTAAGGCGTGACGCTATACCTGGTTCTCTTGGGGTGGTGGCGGGGGCACGATGATCGGCGCCGGATCATCGTCAACTACGAAGAAGTGCTTGGGTTCGATGATCTTCTTCGAAGTTTCGGAATCATCGATGGTCCACCACGCATCCTCGTTGCTGTTTCGCGAGTCGAAAGACCTTGGGCAACATTCCAGTTGATAGAGGCATGATACAGCCAGTGCCGCGCACGCCAACCCAAAAAGAAGGGGGCCCACTGCCGGCATGTGCCCATGCGATATTCGAATCGCGCTTACAGGCACAGTGGAGACGGCGATAAGTGCCGCGTGCGCGCCACTCAGCGCGAATATCGCCGACTCCACGCCGGTTGCCCAGAAAATGACGGCGCCACCCAGGGCCACAAGGGCGAGCGAGTCGAACGCGTGCATGGCAAGCCAGAAGTCGCCCACATACGAAACCTTCAGTGCACTCTCCTGAGGGTCTGACGGATTGTACCACACTGCGACAGACGACGAGTGATTCAGTCGGTTGCACAGCGCAATGTGGCCATGGTCCTCGAAGTGGTTGTGATGGCCGATGGTGCGGGTGTGGTTCCCGACGTAGTCCCGGCCATCGACGTTATACGCGAAAGTAACGTAACAGTCGTAGTGGTGATGACGCAAGGACAGTTCCGTCACATTGCCGCGAGTTTCACGCCAAGACAAGGTTTCGGTATACTCGAATACAGGGAGCGTGCAGAAGTGGAACGCGATGAACAGGCCGCCCGCGGTGATGAGTAGCGCCACAAGTACGCCGAGAAGGGAGAACACGCGAAGCGCGAGGCGCGGTGCCAGTGCCGTCGCTGCGGTCGGTGTAGGATGCCCCATTATCGGCTGCTTCCCGGGTTGAAGGATGCCAATGTTCTGCGGTCAGGGCGCCGACTCATGATGAGAGATGCTGGTCAGAAGCGCAACATGACTGCGTCGCCTCGTCGCGTCTTGGTGTAACGGTACGTGGATCGCCGATACCGCACAAGGCGGCAATTCAATTTCTATGTAAGGAAGCATCTCGCCTCTCCTTCGTTTCTATGTAACAGATCAGTGCCGCCCACTGTGGCCAACTATCACCCAAGGTGGCGATTGCCGAGTCTCCTCAATCTGCATTTTTTGCAGTTTTGCAAATTTGCTTGGGAGGGTGCTGCTGACTTCCCGTTCGGTTAGCCAAATGCTTCCGATGCTCATTTGAGGTGAATATTGCCTAATGCTATTGCATGAATTTACTTGTGCGTACTGGCACTGTACACTACAGTAATCGGCCATTCCGCATAGACCTCTGAGGTGAAGCCGGCATAGCAACCCTGAAGAAGAGATGCCGTGTGCAACAACGGTAATTGTTGCACTGTACTTCGGTGTATTCGATCAAAGCCGTGACATTCATTGTGCGGAACTGCAGCGGCATTAGGACAGGCCTAGCGGCAGCGGAAGGCCGTGCAATAACGATGTGGCAGATAGCGTAGGCGGTCCGATGGGGGAGCATCAATATCACCACTGATGGTTTGATTCGGTGCTGCCTGGCGATATGGCTACGGTAGTCAAATATTCTGATATGTCAACAAGGGATGGACATCTTACGATTCCTAAGTCCAATAGTTGTACATGATGTGGTATCTCTCCAATAAATGTGGAGATCAACTAGTACTTCAATCGGCTGTCGCTATACTGTAACGGTCAATGGAGTCAAGTTACATTACAGTATCCTAAGTTATGCCGTACCCCTCTCATTTGTATTGTGATAAATACGTGTGATAAAATTATAACAATTTGTGACTAATGAAATAAATTGTTTCTCTTATATTCTCAGTTATTTTCAACGAAGGTAGTTTCAGTTTCCGTAATGACCCTAAGTTTTAATAAGTACTGAAACACTTGACACGTACTGTTAAAGTAGACAAAGTAAATCTTATATAAATAAATCTTAATACTACAAGAGTATGTAAGGCGAATGTTGTTTTAACACGGTTTCGAAATTAAATTTTCAAGTTCCCCAAACACTTGACATTCAGTTTCGGATTTTCACCTAGCATCCGAAAGACGATCTCACCGTTCCTCGAACAAATAACTCATTTAACTATTGAATATGAACTACTTCAGATGCATTTTACGAACACTTTTGGTTCGTGATCGGAAAAATCTGGTTTCGATCAGTGCACGATATGTTTTTATACATGCACGACCAAACATAGACACTTTGTCATCCAACGGCACCTGAGTATACTGCTCACTACGTCAGCGGTAAACATAGTGCTGTAACATGTCATACGAAGCGTAATTATTTATTAAATATGTATGATGAAGTGGAATCGAACAGTAGTTTGAATCGACATTTCGTAGACGAGCTCCTATTTCATTTACAGAATTGAATTTGAAGACAAACAATGGTAAATTAGGTTATTCAGGCCTGTAGCTGACGTAAGCAAAATATGCCTAGCAGTACCAGATATGCGTCGTACACTAATTTATCAGAAATTTCTTGTATCCCATTGAATGTACGAACAGGACAACTTTGAGCTAAATAGTTTTTTAACAGTACTATGAAGAGTCTCTTCAAATAAAAATGAAATGCTTTTAGATTTATCCATTGCAACTGATAAAGCAATAATTCAGTTCATCAATTTCTTCACCCTAGGTATCACAGCCACAAGATTTATATTATATTTTGACAATATAGAAATTTTCGATAGGCGTGCCGTTGCATGGGCAATTGTACAGAAGTGTTCGGTTTGACGTAGAATGAATATTCCCATGCAGTACCGTCGAAAACCCGTGCTGTAGAACACACCGTTTGAGAAACGGCATTATCAATTCACGAAACGGTGTCCGACCGCTTTTGGCAGTCAGTATTCTCCTGAAATTAAGAAAAAAATCGATCATTAGACGGCATTGAGCAGATTCAGTTATGGATTGAACAACAGTTATCGTCTATATACCTGCTTTTTATTACCAGTAAATTTCATCTGACGTTGTAAATTCGTTGAAAATATCGTCCCGTTCCAATGTGAAGGACTTATTCGCTTGTGAGGTCAAAGAATAAAATTTGTATTTGTCGGACGAAAGCAGCTTGTTTTCTCTCAGTTATGCTACAATAGAGAAATCATCGGTCTAAAACAGCTCTAATTTCGTACGTAAAATTTCCACTTATGCTTGTGAAATACATCTGATCATTGATATGAAGTCTACAAATAGTACTATAGGGTCGCCAAAAAGAAATTATTAACTACTTGAAAATGTTTCATGAACATCCCATAGTATTTTTAGACTCACTGTCTGATCGAAGGTAATACGATTGCTGTTTGGATATTTTTGATCGCACATTAATTTTACTCTATTCCGCTGTATTGAGGAATACGATACCACACTATCACTAATCAATTCAAATTAATTATTCTGAATTTGCGCTCGAAGTGACAATGTGTATCCCAGAAAACTTGATTGAGCAACATTCTGAAACCTAATCTAATTACTTAAGCAAAGTCGCTGAAGTGGACAAATAATTAAAACGAACAACCAGAAAAACTAAAAATCAAATCTAGTTTACTGCATATCATGGTCAAGTATATCCCTCGAAGGAAACTTATTTAACGGTGTTTTAACCGCATTCAAAGTAGCTCCTTTATGTTTCCTAATTTCATCTACCTCGCAGCCAAAGTTATAGAAAAAAGGACACAATTTGGCGATTGCTAAATGCATTATCGTTTCCGATCTGCTGTAACCATATTTTGTAACCGCAGCAGCGTTATATTGGCTTCTGTAGTTGGTTTTGAGTTTTATTTTACTCCATTGTGGATTTTAGAATTTTAACCGTAGAATAATACGAGAGCGTGACGAATTACGAAATGTGCATGGAGCCTATACCTGGATACAGAGCGCGTTTGCTCGATTCATAAATGAAAAAGAATGTGAAAGAAGAAATAAATCATGGAAAACTGGAGAATAATAGAAAAACTCAAAATTTTTAGATCACATGAACATATAAATTTTGTTGAAAACTACAATTTTTTTGAGTCATGTTTCGACCTTTACTCAGTTTACAGTTCACCACTTTCGCCTACGTAGTGAAGATAGAAAGCGTTGATAAAGCGAACGAAAGAGATCCGCTATTGCTTTATATCCCCCGTACACACACGCTTACTCAATAAGAGAGTATGGTGTCAAGGTGTAGCGCGGTGTAGAGTAGCCCTATTCTTCGATATAAACTTGTCACCAGATATGGCAGAGTGCCGTGGTGTTATGCCACACAATTGATAGGGATTCGCAATAGTTTGGGGGTATGGGAATAAAGATTAGGTAGTCAGTTGTGTCGTGCTACGAGGCAGCCCGAAACAGGGTAATAAGATGTAGTTTCTCTTGAGAACGATTTTATTCGAGCAAGGAAGAATGGTGGGGTTGAAAAGAACTAGTTTCGTTCATTAGTCGAACCTATCAGCCTCTGAACAAACATAGTTGGTACACTACTCTGAAGTATAATACTATCAAATTGTAGCTCAGCAACACCCTTTTACTTGACTGTATGCGTCTCCAAGTGGTAACAAAAATTCAATTTGAATCAATACAGTATTCGTCTTTGTTCAATTCAAACACATCCAACAAAGTTTCACTAGTAGTGCCACCAGTCCTGTGTACATCATCAAAATTATGTATTCAAAACAGATACGTTTGAGGCATTTTCTCTTATTGTGCAACTTAAATGATGCACGGATTGAATTATGACGGGTCAGGATTAAATTCATTGGCTTGAATAAAATTTGTATAGTATTTCTATGAAAACCCAGTTTCTGTAACTCCAAACGCGCGGGTGTGTTGAAGGAGATAAGTTGCATTGTTGAGGTCCGTAAAATTGTTTGATACCCAACTACAGTTCGCAAATTGCATGCTCAATTAAAAGTGCATCCGAAATCTGTCAGCTTGGTGAACTCCAATGTTCAGGACCAAAATCAATTGAGACCGCGAAGCTGATTTGAATACGTAAAGCTCAGCACACTTTCCGAAAAATCCATCTACAGCGCGTTTAGTGCCAGATGATCTCCATAAATCGATGTAGAAACAGCCGTTATCCCGATGAGGATCAAGTGAGTTCCAAATTTTAAGCCTCAAAACGTCTATGCATCTCCTAAACAACATTTGCATTGTGAAACAGACCCTAATTCACCTCGTGCGATTCTTCGTCTTGGTTATGTGGTGCATTAATCACTCTTGCCATCATAGTGCCAATTTTTCATGACGCACAGTTCATCGATACCGCGAGGTTTCGTGGATTTGAATTTCACTGTTGGGACTTGTTTCAAGAATCTGTACGAGTATGCAAAAGACACCAGAAGCACATGATAGGAGTAGCGTGGTGTCTGTTTCGACGGTGTCTGATATGGTTGTCACTCCGAATGCCAGCTGATACGACACTTTCTCTCACGATCTAATCGTGTCAAAATGTTTCTTTGGCTTTAAAAATAGCAACAATACCTTATGTGTGAATATTCGAAAGCTGGTTCCGAAGCAATAGCTTCTCTGTGGCAACTTTGGGAATGATTCGTGCGATCCTTGGAAATCAAAAGATTAAATTATCATAATCTTGAAATCGTAGCCGTACCAGTGCACACTGTGTGTATTATTTATTTATTAGAAGTCAGAGAGAAATTAAAACTAATTTTGTACAATACTATTGATAAGAGAATATCTCAAAATCTCCAATTTATTTATTAAGCAGAAATCCTTTGGAAGAATTTCATTTCATTACATAAAATTTACTCGAGAGACGTATACATCGTTATTTGACTATTTCAATTTTTTGTGAGGTCATATGAATTTTTGAATTGAGAAATATTAAACGAATCAACATCTCATTTTATATAGTTTATGTGTTGTCAAACATATGTGATTTCGAGTATATCATAAATTCTACAGATTAATCCTATGTGTCCAGTAATCCAAACAATTTAGCTTGACTGAAAAGCAATTAGCCCGATTCTTTTGAAGTATCGTACCTAATCGTTGGTAGCTATTCTTGAAAAATCTGACCTTGCTGTGGAACATATTTTTTCGAGTGAGACGTCGACACCAAGAAAAGTATGTTTGTCAAGCAGTGCTCGCAAAGCTATATCGTATGGCAATGATAGTGAGAAAGGATGAGTACATCTCCTGATTTTTTTGCTTTTTGTCTTCAGTGCACGATAATACGTTTTTTTTGTATTTAAATACACTTCAGAACATCGACACATAATTTCCTGTGATTTGAAGCCTCGTTCGAATTGGCAATCTGAAAATTGATCCATTGCTAGCATTTGTTTGGTATTATCCGTCGAGTTCCGTAGACAGCACATTAAATCACTCGTATCCATTGCTTTGCCCATAGCAATCGAGTAATCTGAATTCGCAAAGAAGTACAAAACATATTTTGTTGGTTTGAAGTACTGCTTGAAGTCGACTTTGTGCCTTTGTTCAAACCTTTGGCCAAAGAACCCTTCAGAGTTCAAATTAGTTCCAGCTTTCGGTGACAAATCGTAGTCCTGCCTGTTTGATATTCATAATGAAGTGGAGATCAGATTGGCTTGATTTGATGAGGACTAATACATAATCCAGGAAGCGGCGTTAGAATACAATGGATTCACGTTGCAAAACTTTTTTGTACGTGTAGTAGGAATACAAATAGCAAATAGATGTGCTATACAAGAATTGATAGTTCTGCCTGTCAACTGGCTACACATTCCAATGGTAAAACTGACAGTATTGTTACACAATGTCAACTTTAGCACTTCGAACCTCAGGCGCGATAGTCGTTGAGAGTCCTCACGTTTTCTCCGAATCTTTGGCGTTCATTGAGCTAGTCAATATAAAGGTACATCGCTTCCACATTATTAGTCAACAACAAGGCACGAAGTCACTGTAGTACGAGTCGATCGAGGTTTTAAGTTGTGGTTTTGGAGTCTTGCAGAGTCACATTAATTCTTTGAAGAGAAAAGCAATTAACACTTTGGTAATCTACCTCAAATACTGTTTTCTTCTCTGAAACTATCAAATTCTGCATTTCGGTGTAAAAAATTGATCAACAGGGGTAGAATTCCGACTACCGAATTTTTAAGTATATAATCTTTCGAAAAACAGGAATTGTGGCCGAAATTGCGATAGAAAATGTTTGAACACCCGAATACTCTTGTATTCTTTCATTCATTCGACAGATTGGATTTTATTTTTTGATGTGTTTGGGAGTCTTAGCGGCTATTATGCCAGAGGTCCAGTAACCCTACCCAATAAATTATGCATTGGTCCATAGGCTTTATCATTGTGCCCTCACGAATATGAATCATTCCTTTAATTTTTTCCGCTCTAGTTAACTGTTTGTGAAATAGTTACTGCTTTAATTATATAGGCAATTAAGTTGGCCCAAAGGACCAGAGGGTCATTCTTCTCTATTTCTACGCATTATTATCTGAATACGTACCACCCGCCGTTCTCTGCATTGCAGACTGCGAAAACGGTGCACCAATAGCAATTGCTTTCTCGAGCAGATCAACAGTCACATATGGAATTCCAATTGCCTTATTAGGCGTTCCATCGATTGCAGATTTCTTACATGAATTGAGTTTGGGATCAATTTCTAATTCAGTGTCGAAAATCTAGTACGTCACGTTGAACTCCACTCTCTAAATACCGCGTATGCGATGTACTGTAGTACTGTGCTGCACTACAGTGGAAACAAGAATGTCGACGTCGTTCCAAGGCCAATGCATTGCAGGAAACGAAGCGTATCATTGACGATGGAATTCGTCCGGACCATCAGTTACGGAAGTTCATCCAAGAATCGTACAGTACTGTAGCACAATGCAACAAATCGACTTCTGTACGCTATGATAAGCGCACGTGGTCATGACGTACTGCACTAAGCCTAGAAGAATTTGCCTGGTCAGACTCAATTTCGTCAAAAGTCTTAGGATTGAAGTTAATTTTGATCCAGTACAGTATGCGTCTTTCAGAATATACTGTTTCTGTTCCGAAATAGATTTGTTCTACGTCGTGACTGAGTTAGTCAACGTAATCGCTGGAATAGTTCAACGCATTATGTCAGGTAGGTGTCAAAAAGTGTAGATTTCTCTCTTATCCACCTTGACTTCGTAAAGTTGTCATGGAAGAGATCGCAAGGAAACTCTCGAACTATGAATGAGAACTAGCTGCTGACGTGTGATGAAAGAGAAAGAATGGAGTAGAAAGTGTTCGAATTGCTTGATTGTATGAGGTACTTGTAGTGCAGGTACCGAAATCGAACATGTAGTATAGTGCAACCGTTTCGAGTATGAATTCCAAGGGATGTCCAGTGCGATATTGCTGTCTGTAACACGTTCACTGATGTTCACACTCCGTACATCTGAAACTCTGGGATCGCATCCTACAGAGCACCCATTTTTCCACGCGCAAGGGTTTCTGCCAGCTCTTCATGATTCTCAAACATATCAGCACTGGAGAAGTTGATAGTGGATTGGGAAGGTGAGCACGTACATTCCTGCCGTCGATTCATGAATAAAAGAAGTCGTTAAGTGTTAAACATCATCCCAGATGCATTCTCTCAAGTAACTAAAGCAGGCTATCTGCACTCGCTGCTTATGATTGTCGTGCTCGAAAGCCAATCAATTAACGCCAGAACTGCTGCAGCGTCTTCTGGCAACTGAGTGGAGCTAGTCTGCTTTCGAGAACTACGTAATCTTGCAAGTGCTATGGTTCCCTGAATTGCTGAAAGAATGACGACAGCTGTTTTTCTTCTAGATCCGCACTCGCTGCTGACGATTGCCATGCTCGACAGCCAATCAATAAACCCCACAGCTACTAACAGTAAATCCACCTTCTGGCAGCTAGGTGGGGCTAGTTTGCCCTCGATAGCAACCCGTGTACGTGTACTGGTTCCGTCAATTGTGTAAAGAATGACGAACAGCTGTGTCACTTCTAGACCAGAACGGCTCGCTCTGTGATCGGGGAACGTCGCATACGACTCTTCAATCATGTGTACCGCGTACCTCGCCGAGCTCCTAGAAATTTGATAACCACAAACAACGACAATGAGTGAACATCAGGCTACAACGACGTTCCTGACACGGAACAGTCATCACTAATACAGGAAATCCAAAAAATCCCCTACACATCAATTGAAACCGTTCCTTCTCTATCGATAATTCCATCCCAAGCACCTGTCCCACTTCAATACCTGTAAGTCTGAGAATGAGAAGAGAGCAATGCTGAAGACACATCCGATACAAATTTTAGAGCAGAAATCAACACACATCGGCATAGGCTTTAGCGGAGAAGGCCATCGTCATCCAGCTGCGCTATTCTCATGTCCAGGATAACATGTAAAACCGCACATAAACTCCTCACGATTTCTACAATTTTCGAATATGCTCGTTTGATTCTTCTTCAGCCTCCCATCAGTCGCTTGTCGTAGTCTTGGATGTACCTTCCGGGTTTTGGATTGTCGGGGTGTCAGAAAAGAATGCGGTACTACCGTATCTTCCACTTAAAAATCCTTATGGAAAATTACTTTCATTTCATCGCTAAGTTAAGATGTAGAGGTTCTGAGTTTAACAAGCCGTGAGATATTCTGCTTGGCAATCAAGGGTCAGGATGCGACGGAGTAATATCTTGAGATACTCTGCGTCGAATCTCACTGATGACAGATTTGCTTGGAAATCGTCCTTTGAGGAACTAAAACTTTCCGATTACGTTACCTAAAGTGGAATACTGTAGTGGAACGATTTTGCACTTTTAACAGAAGCATTTGTTGGAGGAGGGCTCACCTCTGAATACGCAATAGAGAAATAATTCTCGGAAAGTTTACAGAAATTGGATTCACAAACAGACTATCACCTCAGCAACTACTCAGGCGAGGTTAGAAATTCGGAATTCAAGGTACAAATACACGGCGACCTTGAAAGGGAGGGAGGGATGGGATAGCAAAACGATTCAATGAAATAAGGTCCTGGTTCTGTGCGAGAAGAAACACTCAACTTGCTGAATTTACTTCTTACTTGACTTCTTTTTCTTTTTCGAGGCTTCAAGAGATGGGCCTAGCGAAAGAGGTGGAGGTGACTTTGTGGCCTTGTTCGTCTTGATTTGAGGAGCGTGCGGTGTCTTTTTCTTGGAACTTGAAGGTGCCATATGTCAGAGGCTGAAATCAGGCAACGCAGAAGTGTTGCTATTGATCCTCATTCAAGGCGCGGCTTTATAAGCATGCTATCCCTATCGCCCCACTCGCATCGCCGAATCGTTGTCTACCCAGCGACCCCGAGAAATTGATCACACCTTTTGCCAACGAACCTTCAATAGCGCACTGAAAACCTTCCACACACTTTACGGAGATTAAGCAACTCCCAATAACCCGGAATTAATTAGCGAAAGTGACTGTGACAATCGTCGCAGCGAGCGATTTGCGACCTGAGAGTGGTCACCTGATATCGTTGTCACTCTCCAAACGGTGTGGAATGCACCACTGGAACCCCTCGTCGGTAGTGGTTTCAATTGCAAAAGCCTCCATCGCCTATTTTGGCGAAATAGAGATTATCGAGGGGGCGTTTTGACTTGTGCGAACAATACTCTTCTCTCTAGGTAAAGCGTCACCTTTAAATGTGACGGTTCGACTTCTCATCTTTTAAAGGGTTCGACTTCATTTTCGTGAGAATCTCGCAATATTGGTTCTCTCCTTGAAAATTTTCTGTTCTAATTCTACTTATCAACAATTATTCTAATGGACTTTGTACTTCTTAGAACAACCCAAGAACGTGATCTAACTGTCGAACATAGCACAGAGCCGCAAATTATTTAACAAGCCACCTGCTTCACTGCAAACAAGCAGCTGAACCGACTTGTGATGATTCAGTGCAGATGTGTTTTTTATGCTGCGTTCAAGTCTCTTTAACGAAGAGTTCACACGAACTGCAAGTACAGTCACGTTCGAGGCTGGGGAGGGATTTCAGTCAAACATCGTACACACAATTTCTAGGTTCTGTTTCAGTACCTGTTCAAGATGACGATGTGGAAAATTTTCGTAAATCCAACTACCAATCAAATATTCACGGAATATAGAACTATCAGTTTCATCGATTTCTCATTCTATAGTGATGAAAACTTTCTGTACTACGACTTCCGTCCAACAAAGATCGACACATTTGTTCTTACGAGTGTTCCAGAAAGATTGACACAAAAATGTACTAAATTTTAATTGAATTTAATTCTGTTCTCCAAAAATCCCAAACCTTCTTCGATTTTATCATTTCTACAGTAAGCCAGTTTTGTGCCCTCACCACCACAAACCTGCATTGCCGTCTTTGAGTACTCATGGCACTACCGATCTAGATACATAGAATTCAACAATACACGTAAAATAGTTCTCCCACGAAGTCCAACATAAGAGGTATACTTCTGAAGAAAAGCATGCAAAGCATGTCTTTGGCCGTTATTCATGTCTTCTCGAGACTTTTGTGATGCCATAGTCACAGAAGAGAGTCTAGAAAGTGTTCAAATGCGAAAAATACCAGTCTTCTTAAAAAATTTTAATAGATGAATATGAATATGCAAATAAAACATGGGATGTAGTGCCCAGACCGTGCGTATAAGGCTACCTAAATGGGTGAGATAGCTCACTTTCTTGCCTTGACGCTTACTGTAGCCGAGTAAAATGTAGAGGCATTGTTGTGAAATCGATTTAAATAATTGGATCGATTTTCATGGGACGGCGGTAGTACTTCAGAGTGCACTGTCTTTTATCCATGAAAAACCTATAAACGACAACTAGCGACTCGAATTTCGTGGGGAAAAGGGTGGGTCAAATAAAAAATGTCTATAAAGAGCAAGTAACACTGAGGAACCTGATTAACGTTAAATAGTCATAATAAATAGGCTGGTCATCGCTTTTATAAAAGAAATTGACTCCCTAAATACCACTTTCACGAAAAAAATTTTCGTATTCCCGCTTTCACCTCAATTTTTCGAAATGAAATTTTCTAAATGTCTCAATACTTAGCCAGTAGGGTTGCAAGAATCTTTCCTGAATGAAATTTAAGAATCAGGACCATCCTAAACTGAAGCAACTTATTAGATCTCGGGCAATTCGAAAAAAACTAAGCTTTCTTTGATGGAAAAACTTGAATTTGTTCTAAGAAAACCATAGCCGAAAGCCTTCTGTACTAGTCAGAATACAAATTTAGTAAGGTCGTACGGAATACGGCGTTTTCCTTTTCTGCCAGCAAAATTTCAGCTAAATTAACAGTTCATTGGCAGTATACTTTAGTAATTTCATCAACAAGCTCAATTCATTCGCTGAAGTAGATGAAAACCAAACATTGCCTTATTTAGTTTGAATTAGGTGATTTGTTAGCTAGCTTGTATTTTCAAGCAAGAATAGAGGCTGAAAAAGCTGAAATCATCGATTTGTCCTAGTAGAACTCGAAATTTCTCGATGAACTAGAATGCATTGCATTTAATCATAGACTGGGATCATGGATTTCGTGCTGCAAGTACCTAAGCATGTATCACGAATATCGATAGATGTGGAAGGTTTTTCTACAAGTTATGAAGTTTTCGGAAAGAACTCTTCGCATAGAAACCTCGATAATTATATTTTTACCTCGCCAACATGAACTGATTGCGATTCATAAAGTCAACGATTGATTTGGAAAAAATTGGCTGTATAATTTTCTATTGAGCAGAACATGTTTGGATTGAGAACAACGCTGCCTTGTCTTTTGCAACAATGCCAGAAATTTCTGCCGTTGATTCATGTTATACTCTGAATGAAACAAAATGTCTTGTGCAAAATATAAAGTTTTTGGTATACCGTAAAAAAGTTTATTAAGCAGTATTCATTAAAAAATAATGGAGCCATTGAATTTTTAAGTATACGCTATAACAAAATTTTCAGATGGACCAGGCAGAAACGAATACAAGCCCTATCGACTAAAGTGCAATGATATGAAAAACCTGGTTTTTCCGTCATTCTTCGAGGGCTGACATTGATAGTCTGTTCCTATCTCGTTTTGAATGAAGCTTTCGTTGGCGTCGGCTAGGTCCTATTTCAGTCCTGCTTTTCAGTGCCAACATTTTTGGTGGCATTACCCTTCAGATATCGATCATGATTTCAGAATTGAGGTAGGATATCAATTATAAACAAACAGTTCACTGTTCTCTTTCTATCTACTCCTGGAACGATGTTCAACCATCATCGTATGGTTTTGCTGAAGAAATCTTTGAAGGTAATAATCCGTCGCGGGATGTTTAAGAGAATATGTCCACTACAAATGCTCCAACACATCAAGTACAACAAGTCAGACTTGCTTTTCTGATTGATTTGGGTCATCCACTCTGTATTGCAGACGGTTTCGCAGAAAAGAAGTAATACTCGGGGAATTTTCGCAGTTCAATTCCGGAAATCCGGCTTTGGAACGCGATCAGAGCTCCGAGCACAACATACTCAGCCAAACGTCGCTAGGATTGGCCCTCACGGGTATTCGTGTAACATCACCTAGTGATAATTGTTTTTATTAGCGATTTTTAAAATTCGGTACAGATTTCTCTGCAGTGGATACGGTAAATTGTACTAATTGAAAGATATCGCCTTCGACTAAGTTGACTAAAAATACAGTGATACCATCCCACCTTCTGATGGGTACTCCGTCTACAACCAGTGGTTGAAATTGTACCAGAGCAGTCTTCTACGAAAAACAGATGCAGAATGTGCTCAATATGTTATATGTGCGCATGAAAGGATCAAACAAGCATGACAAGGCATAATAAAATGCAGATAGGCTCACTATTTTCTTGATTCTCTTGATTTTCCATCTTCGCTTTGAAAATTTCGCCTCATCGCTAACTACATTCGTTTAACACCACGTTTACACTGAGGCTAAATATGCATGCGTTAATTGCCGAAGCTATAATGTTCCAAAAGCGCTATTCAGTTTCAATGCTCTAGTAATTAGCCGTGGCAGGAACCATCAACGCTCAGTGTACTCGATATGAGATGAATTTACATCCAGTAATTCGGATTTAATTTTGCCTGGAATATAAAAATGCAAATTCCAGAGAATAACGTTTTGGATCATCAGTTGACCAAATAATTAATTTTTCTATGAAACCTGCAATAATGTTAAGTAAAAAAATATGGCATAGGCTTCAGACACGTTGCGACTTTTAAAACTTTCATACTACAAGCGAAAGCACGAAAATTCATATACATTGCGGCAAAACATGTAGCTTATAATCCAACCTGCTGCCGATTTCTCGGTCACCGATTTTGCCAGCTTGAGCCCATCTCCACGGTTTCCTACAGCGTCCCAAGAAAAACATTACAGAATCATTCAAGTGCTGCCTTTGTTTAAATGACCAGAATAGTTACATAGTATTCCATAAGTTGAGAAAAAGATCAAATTTTCACCAGCGCGTTGAATTCAGAAGATTGTATCTTAATCTAGAAAAATTGAAAAACGAAGCAGTTCGGAGAAGTGCAAGATAGTGATATGAATGCTTAATTCAGGTTGAATAACTGCCCATTCGGTAACCGAAAAAGTAGTTTACTAAGTACTGAAGATAAAATTTGCAGCCGTACTATTGAAATGTCTCAGGAAGCGTTAGTGAACTTTTAGTACAGTGAAAAGACGAAAATCGAAAAAAGGCAACAATTTAGAAAACTGAATATTTCGAATACAAACTTGAATTCGATACTTTAAGTTTTACAGATTAAATGATTCAAGCAACTATAATTGATTAACATATGTAAAGATGCTCAGTTCGTTCTGCAGCGAAAATCGAATCCAAGTAAAAAAAGTACAGATAATGAAAGAAAATAGTTACCGTTTCATTTGAGCAGTAGTATGATTCTGGGCATTATGTCTTAGGCACAAAGAAAACTTTAT
>JAAUYH010028689.1_pt1 | contig 15797 bp, 9 predicted proteins | sample 7278061 | NCBI WGS metagenome assembly JAAUYH01 (sample SAMN14350203, study PRJNA611818) | marine sediment metagenome | isolation source: surface marine sediment (0.6m) | place: French Polynesia: Moorea | collected 2018-08
CGCGCAAATCGCAATCCCGACCGCACTGCGTAATACGTGACCCCCTTCATCACAAGTGGTACACGCAATTTCTTCGGTTTCCTCCCCTTCGCCATGCGCGGCGTGGGCATGAGTCCCGCAACTCGTTCTGGGTCCGATTCCTTCGGCGCACTGACGGGCGTGTCAGTCGTTCCAACCACCGATGTAATCAGCCGTGTGTTTCCTTCCGACACCAGCCCTTCCTTCCATTCGTCCGCCAGCACACTGGTCGTGATCGAATCGACATGAGCCTTATGGAACGCATTAATTAACGCCAATATCCGCTCGCGACACTTCGCCCTCAGTGGTCCTCCGGCGCCCACCGGCAAGTCCAAGTACAGCCCCAAGTCATCCGCCAACTGGTTCAAAGAGCGCGCAAGTTCCGTGAATCGAATGGCCGCCTTGGCCTCATCGAAACAGGAGACCTCCGACACATCGTCTTCGTTACGCAGCACAATGTACGCGCCCGGAGTAGCCTCCAGGCTCACCGGGAACGTCTTCATCAAGCGATCGATCACTGAGCACATCACGTCCTGTGCCACGGCGTACAGCTTCTCCAACGCCGGCCGCAACCCGTCGTCTTCCACCTTCCTGCCATCGGCCTCCTTCTTCGTGTGAAACGAGAGCAACACATTCGCCGCCTTCACCGCTCTCGCACGCACCGCCCGCACGCCTTGCCCAGGTCATCCATGTTCATTCCAGAGAACAATCGCTTCACTGTGTAACCCCTTGTTATTGTCCGCGCAAGTGGAGAGAGACAGTAGTGCATTGTTTTGTATTATTGAGTAAATCACTTGCCGCGATTTATTTTATTCGTTTTGGGTTCTTGCTACTTGTGAAACTTCACTTGACTTACTCAAATACCGCTGTGTACTTGCCAAAATTAGTCAGTGCGAACAATGCGAAAAAATATTCTTGGCTTGTTTGACGATTTACCGTATTGACTCGCTGACCACCCCTCCCGTAATTTTATCACGATGCGGCAGTCTTAGAGTGCTCTACTGTGGTCCCTTCACTAACATATTCAAGAATTCTAAAGTTGAGCGTTTGAACCATGCCTCGAATTCATCCATTCGACTGGCTGTGTCACGTTGAACCAATTCCAAGTCATTGATGCGCGTGCGCAGCAATTCGAGAAGATCGTCGAGCCCTGAGCTGTTCTGTTTGACGTCAACTTCTTGTGTAGGCACGGGAACCAATTGACTTTTGTTCTCAGCTAATTGAACGTGAGTCCCCTCTTGCAATACATGAGCTATTCCAATTCTTCTCATTCTGCACGGAGTGACCATCTGCGTCACACCGATAATTGGACCGGGAACCACCGAATAGCCGTTCTCAGCAACGATTAGGGTTCTAGGATCCAGTTGCTCGAAGGAGCAGAAGTTCTCAACGAAGTGCTTGGCTAATAAAGTACCTGATGGAAGCTCATGAAACGCTATGGCATTGTCAGCACCTCCAGATACCAATATGTTGGAATTTTTCAGGAATAGCAGAGCTTTGACTTCTTTTCTATGAGTTACTATGTCAACCAATATGTTCGAGTCACTTACATTGTGAACTCGAATTGCCGAATCAAGTAACCCTGCTACAAGATACAAGTTGTTGAATGCAACACAAGAGACGGAACAACCACCCCCTTGAAAGGAGCGAATGTAGGATAGTGAAGAAGCATCCCATAAGGAAATGGTCGAATCGTCTGAACAAATAGCAATCATGTCTCCATCAGAGAATGCGTTGGTGATATTTTTCTCATGATGGGTCATCACCTCTTCCAGCTTGTTGATGCAGCCGAGCTTCCATTGAACTTTCGACAGCCTTCCTGAAACATCCACAATGACCGCTGTGCTCGAATCCAATATAAGACACGATACACGTAGCGAAAACCATGTTTGAGATTGAGCTAGTATCAATTGATCTTCCACGCCCCATACTGCCATACTGTGCTTACCAACGACGTAGACACTGGTTTCATTCACAATACCGATGGCCTCTGCTTTATCCTGGGGTAGCATGAGCGCTCGTTTGTATGTTCCGTCGTGAGAGGACCAGACTTTGACCGAGCCATCTAAAGCGGCTGAAACAAAGAAGCCATCTGATCCCATTTTCATGATGGAGTGAATTTTGCTGGTATCTCCGCTGAAAATGAAGGGACGATCCAAATTCATGGTGCGCAGATTTGTAGCTCTAACTCCAATAGTTGAGCAGAACTTGGATCTCGGTCTAACACATGCACAGTGATCATCTGTTAAGTACCTTGCGAGAAAGGAACTGATGGCGCCTCGTATCCAGACAGTGTGGCAAGGCAGAGATCATCCACGTGATGTACTGGAACCTTGGGTGACTGAGTTTTCCAATGTATCGCAAGGATGTGCCCAGCCAGGTACAGTGCGTGCTTATAGATCGAATTTGAATCTGACAGAAATGACAGAGCAGTAGGAATGGATCTCAGGAGGCACTCTCGTTTTTCTACTTCTCCAGGCGATTTTTCCGACTCAAATCATGAGATACACTGGACTAGGTGATGATATATATGGCTATGCTGAGTTGCCATCTGTTCAGAGAACAGAAAAGCAGAAACGTTAGAGAATTTCATTAGAGCACTCTAATTTAGGAGAAACAGTAGATTAAATTATGTTATTTATGGGGTGCGCGTATCTCGGGAGACAGCCAAACTAAATATGATTCTTAAATTTAATACTACCTCCGTTTCGAAAAGATTGTCGCGTTGCAAATTAGGAATAATTTAACCTGCCGAGGTTTGTAGTACATGTTATAAAGAAATTAACACTAAGAAAACTGACAGTTCCGAATTATCTATACTTAAGAATGCGACGCTCTTTTCGGGACGAGGTAGTACATTACAGCAGTCTACTGCACCAGTTCGTGGTACACGTAATTCAAATGAATATTTTTGCGCTTTTTATAATCCAAACGGGCATTAAGCGAGACTACTTTAATGCATTAAAATTACTAATTCCTCCGTTCCAAAAATATTGTCATTCGTCTAGTTAACGAATTTGTAAAACACCCACGGGCTCGACGAGAGAAAAATTGGCAGCTATAGAGACAGAGCGACAGGAAGAGAGGGGTTTGCTTGTGCATGAACTGTGCGAGACACTGAGCGCAAAACTCTTTTACGAATTTGCTTGGTTCGAAATGCGACATAATTTTTGACCTTTAGCGTTGAGGCGGTTGCGGAAGAAATTTCATCGGAAGCAGTGTTTCGCTGTTGTTTGGGTCTACACTTGGCTCACCATTTCACATCGAATGTTGTCCGCACTTCTAGGAACAGTCATACAACAACCTTTTTTGCTGTCTGTCTTCAGGGGACTTGATGGCAAGACAAACCTCGACTTAGCCCTATTGAAGTCGGTTAATAGGGAAATTACAAGTCATTAAGTATCTGATCTCTGCGGTAGTAAAGTTACTTATACTAGATCATGTAATTCTGGTGTAAGGAACCCTTGGCGCAAGGCGGCCTGTTTGCCCAAAAAAGAATTTCTGGCACAAACGAAATTTTTAATTCTATAAAATTATTTGTCTAATGAAGGAACGAAAATTATTCTTCTGCTGTAAAAAAATAGCATAGAAAATCGGAAATTTTCTCATGAAAATGGTTTTCTATTTACTTCAATAAAGCAAAACTCTCAGGAAAAAATAATGGTCTACATCTCGAGCATAATTATGCAGCAGTTTTCTTCTAATATCGAACGACTGACAGGTCTTCAATTCATACTTAAAAAACTATGCTTTCTGAAAACCTGTTTTTGGAAAACATGATCTGTTTGCTTGCTTCCAAAAGTGAATCAAAACCTGAAGCAGTCGAGATCAATATCTGACTATCTCATTTGTGCAGTGATTTAAGATTTCTATAGTTTGAAAGTATCCCAATTCGGGCAATTAAATTTTCTGCTTGTTTCATATGTAAAAGATCAGAATCAATAATGACGGAAAGTCAATCTTAAATTTCAATACTATTTTCGTGAGAATAAATTGGAATAAGCAAGAATGAGTAAATTTTAAAGCTGTCGAGGTTCTGATAAACTGGAAACTCATCCATGCTTATTTGCAGACTAATATACGAACATAAAAACATTTATCAATTCAAGGGGAAGTGGGAAAAAATTCTATCTAGCAGATTTCCCAAAAATCATTTCTAGCTCGAAATTCTTAGAATACTGGTTTAGAAAGTTATGCGTTTGATGTAGTATATCTGGTTCTGAGCTGATTTCGTAAAAATTGAGTTAAGCATGATCTAACAAGTCCTTCGTCCTTTTTGAATTCTCCAATCAACGGCACAAATTAAAGAAAACTTCACATATAGTTTCCATGATTAACTATTTAATTTTTCTTCAATTATATTACAATCGATAGGATTTATTCTATTACATAAGAAGATGTAATTTTCCCTTAAGATTTAGAATTCCTTTCTTATTTGGAAGTTATTCAAGTAAAACTTGTATCTTTCACATCTTCTCAAAAAGACATCTTCAGAATAATTATCAACCTAGACCTAATTTCGGACTGTATTTCTGTTTTCTCCTTATTTTTTTTCTCAGCTATACAACATTCACGGAACCTTCAAGTTTATAGGCGAAAGGCCGTCCGGCCGAAGGCCAAATACTTGTTTCTTCTGAATTTGAATGCTCTTCTGATATTTATTTTTGATCTTCTGCAATATATACCATCCGTTTCTGTCTTCTATGGCAAAGAGTTAAAAAAACAGAACTGTTTGATAAATTTCAATCTGTTGCTCTCTTGATTTGTGTTGGCTGTACTGTGAGGAGATGTAAGAACGAGAGTGCATCATGCGATCCATTCTTCCACATAAATTAGAGTGCGCCATGCTGCACGTTGCATTGTGCTCGTTTACTGGATCGGGTACATACTTATCTCTATACCACATAACGTATATATTTGATCCGTTTAAAATTTTGCACTTCGTGATCGATTTCTTTCCAAAGCGTTTTCTGTCTGGGATGCTTCGATCCTCAACTACTCCTCAATCGCCTGTAGCAAAATCTGCACGCTACAGCACGCAAATCGTTCTGATAATACATCGCATAGCTATCAGTTGTGTTTGCTCAAGGTCACGACTACCTCGCTATCTTCAAGTAATATCGAATAAATTGTGCTGACTGGGCATAAACTGTTTTTCCACTCGTCGCCCGTCGGCTTGTAGTGTTCAGCCTTGCCTTCTTCAGCATCTACGTATGTCTGCGTTGCTTGATATTTCTTGCAAGTTTTGTCATCATTTCTTCTCTCTCTAACTTGACGCGACGTCGGTGAGTCGACACTACCAACGAAAACGGCGGCATGGTGACTACTGCCGATGTGCCAATCGGTGCGATGGAGTCCACCTCGATGCGACGTTATTCATTTTTGTGGTTGGACCACGTGTTGTGTGAGAAGACCATGGTGTTTCGGCGTATCAGGTCGCCTGGCTCACTTATCGGCAGCTCACTCACCTTACCCATCCTTAAATTGTGTCGTTATCGGAGCCGATGATTGCCATTGTGCGCTAGGATTGGAGTGCCGGTTTGAAGACACTGCGCGGCTTCCTCAACAACATCCTGTTTGCGGCGTATGCCCTATCCGTGTTCCATTTCGTTTCACCCATGTGTGCTAGTACGAACCATAATCAATCCATCTTCAACGTGAACGCAGATTCGTTCCACTTCTGGGGTTTTGATCAGTGGTGTCTGGAATGGTTACGTGTAGTTTGCATCTTGGAACTCTCGATGAAAATTGTCGAATTGTTCCCTTTTGCCATGTTCTTCGTACATATCGAAGTAGAACATCAGAGAAGATGAAGCAGTCATATCAAGGCGCCGATGGGTACTCGCAAAAATTAATCGGAAGACTTGGCCTAGTGAACTAAATATCGTATAGACTCGATGACTTTGCCTTCCACAATTTTTATTACCATTGCCTCTTAGTGTCTTGGGTGTATACGGTTACTCTGTTGTGGTTGATTCCTAACAATGTCTCAGCCTTGTCTCAAATTGATTCATTCGACCGATTGTGTCATGCTGAAACAATTCCAGGTTTTTGATGCGCCTACGCAGGGATTTGAGAAGATCTTCGGACCCTGCACAGTTGTCTTTGACAGTACTTTCTTTGCTTGCGGAAAGAGATTGATTTTCGTTCTCAGGTAATTGGCCGTGAGTCCCCTCTTGAAAGACATCAGCTATTCCGATTCTTCTCATTCTGCTTCCTCCCACGATCATAGGACTACCAGAAAATTCACATGATTTTGAATACCCATACTCTGCGACGATTAGCGTTCTAGAATCAAGTTGTGCAAACGAGGTGATGTTCTCAAAGAAATACTTGGCTAATAAATTACCTGATGGGAGTTCATGAAACGCAATAGCATCATCTCCACCAGCAGATACAATAATGTCGGAATTTTCCAGGAATTGCACTGCTTTGACTCCTTCTTCATGCGCTTTTAGGACAGTCAATAGTTTTGAGTCACGAATATCGTAGACTCGAATTGTCGAATCGGATGACCCTGATACAAGAAAAGAGAATTGGCTTGCAACACAAGTTACAGAGCTCTCGTGTCCATCAAAAGAGCGAATTTGCGTAAGTGCAGAAGCGTTCCATACGGAAACGGTTTTATCTTGCGAAGAAACAGCAATCAGGTTTCCATCGCAGATCGCATTGGTGATATCTTCCTCATGAGGAGACTTCACCTCGGCCACTTTGTAAATACAGCCCAGCTTCCATTCAACTTTCGTTAATGTTCCAGAAATGTCCACAATAACTGCCGTGTTTGAATCCAAAATCAGACACGATACACAGTTTTTGAACCCTGTATGAGATCGAGCTAGTATCACTTGATCCTCCACCCTCCACACTGACATACTCGTCTTCCCAACGACAAAGATGCTGGTTTCACTGACGACACCGATGGTAACCTCTTTTTCACGGGGTACATCGATCGTTCGTTTGCATATTTCGTCATGAGAGGACCAGACTTTCAGCGATCCGTATGAAGAGGCTGTGACAAATATGCCATCTGATCCCATCTTCATGACAGATTCAATTCTGTGGCAATCTCCTCTGAAAATGAACAGACGATCCAAGTCCATAGCGTGCGGATTTTCAGGCTCAACTCGAACGGTTGAACAGAACCCGGATCACGGTAGAACAAAAACCAACAGTAATCACTTGATAAGTACTTTGTGAGGAAAGGAGTGGTGGCACCACTCATCGAAACTATGTCGCAAGGCGAGGTACACCCATGCGAGACAAGGGAAATTTGGGTGACTCAAGTTTCCCATGTATCGCGTGGGTGTACTTCGCGAGGTACACAGGTATAGATCGAACTTCAGACTGACAGAAATAGCAGAAGAGCAAGAAACGGATCTCAGGATGCACTCGCGTTTTCTACTTCTCCTGGCGATATTTCCGACTCGAATCACGAGAGGAACCGCAATAGATGGTGCTTAATCTAACAATCCTGCATTTCCAACTCTTTAGAGAACAGAAAAGCGGAAAACTTAGAGATGTGAACGTCAAAAGTTAATCTCACAAAAACATCCTAAATTAGGAGTAATTGCAGAAATGGAAAAGGAAATTATTCGAATACCAAATTGATTGCGGATCTGTCACTTAGTATTCGGCCCCAATTAAAGAACTTGCGCAGTATACAGCAACGTACAGTACAAGTATGTATTACAGCGTGTATTACAGTATACAGTATTGACAAGTGAACGACAACAAGGCAAACATCTTATTGACAGCAAGATGTTGACGATGGAATAGATCTGCGTGTCAGCAACGATTCGAAAGGGTACAGTGGCTGTACATTCATAAAATTAAGTGAAATTCAAGGAATTCGAGCATCCAATCTCGTTCTTGTACTTGAGCGCCTAGTGACTGGAATCTGCAAGCGCATATAAAGTCCGGCGTGTTCCCGTTCGGTCCCACGTGCCCAGCAACGGCCAAGATGACTTTCCCAACGCCGCCGCCACGAGTAAGTTACGCGTGAACCACACCGAGCGTGCGCGCACGAACGGAAACTGACCACGCGCGTTCGTAGGTCTTCCTCGAGAATGCCTCCGAGAGAGTGATGTCGCCACTGGAGGCGCGTCGTAGCCGTGACCGCGGCAGCGGTTGCTGCGGCACGCTTCTCGCCTGCCTCGCTTGCTGCATCTGCCTGGATTGTATCTTCTAGATTTAGTGTTGCTTATTGCGTCGTAAACCGCGTCTTTGCGTTCGCCTGCAATGATTTCGCGTTTTCACCCGAGTATTTGCGTCGTCTTGCTGCACAGTCACAGTCTCACATGTCTATTCCACTCTCTCATCTCATAGCGCGTGTTCTACCGATCTTGAACGTTAAGTCTGCTCATTTTCGAAGTCCACGAGAACTACATTAGCAAGTATCACCAGAATGAAGCAAACTACCTGTTCCACCATCGACCTGAAACAGGAGGGTACTACCTTACACATAATCGTTTCCATCAGTTCAATAGTTCAATGTGCCGTGCTGGGGAGAATCCTTATAAGTCGGTGGTAGCCGAAACAACCAGTTGTATTGTCGAGGAAAGGGCGACGAAGTAAGGGTGATAGTTTTGCTGTGAGAACAGTATTAGGCAAACTCCACAATGTTAGCATTGTGATTTTCCAAGTGAAGGTACAACTGCTTTACTCTGGTGGAAATCTATTTTGTATGAAGCCGGAGTAATGTATGTTGCAATATGAATTGCTGTGATTCCACTCGGTCGGCGAATACTCGCAGCACCCTTTATGGCATCTGTACGCACTGTAAATATGTACGAATGGCACTCTTAAAAAACCGAGTTGGCTGTCCTCACAGGGGGCAAGCGGAGCAACATTGGAACCACGAACACCAATTTCCGACAATGTCTTCGATTCAGCGGTCCTCTGGTGTGCCGAAGTCCGTCGCTTCGAGCCATCCTATGTGCGACGTACAAAGACGAGTTAGGGCTTATTCCTCGACTGATCATAGCACATGATAATCCTCACTGTCCTTCATGAAATTGAGTGTTGTGCGATACTTTTACAAATGGTTTGAAAATATGGCAGGTATTGCCAGAAAAGGATTTCGTCATTCGCATCTCAGGTTCATATCAGTTCACTGTGAATGGGTGATGGTCAACGACGTAGGCTAACTGGTCTAAGAGGTAGAAAATGCGTAAAATTAGGAATAATTGTCTATGACACTCGAGCAGTTTGTTACTAACAGTAAACTTCATTGCTGTGTTTTCTGTATTCAAAGTACTGTATGCAGTACTGTACATTTGGAGGTACTGTACAGTGGGGCGACAACAAGGGTACAGTAGGCTCATTCCAAAAATCCACTCTTTTAGTTACTGTATAGTACTAGGCATCGTGGATGCCGCCACTAGCGAAAGGACACATGTCTATGTTTCAACTGGACACAGAATTGCGGGGTCGCCCGCATTAGGCAGGACTTTCGCCAATATAAACATGAATTCGTTGTGCATCAATTTTTTAGAATAACTTTATTTTTCAAATTTTGACCACCGTCGAGATCATCAGTCAACTCGATCCTGTTGTAGTCTTCAGATAAATGACTCAATGCAAATTTAATTGTGCTGATACAGTAACGCATAGCTACAATGCTTTTTGTTGGCATACCAACCCGTACAGTTAGAGTAGTGCAGTTTGAAATACTGAAGGAAAAGGTTTGAAAATTGCCATTCGGGTCTTATCGATAAATTACCTGAAACTTCTCAGGATTTGTTAATATAAGTACCGCAGACTGCGAGATCGTCCCATCAGCAGTAGTAATCTGGTATCCGAAACTAATCTGGGATAACAATCCAGTCACGGTGGTCGAAGTTGAGACGCTTTCTTGCAGAACTAAGACATTATTTCTTCAGTACTGCCAAGGATTAGAGAGAAAATGGGTGTATACACATTTTTTTCCGAGCCGGTAATCATGAGGTCACACCGGTCCGTGAACGCGGCTTCAAAGCCAAAATTTGAGACTCAGCAAGAGTGGGAACTTGTGAACTGGGAACGAGTTTGGTTCGCGTGTAGAAAGAACCGAGCAAGGAAGTGACGGTATCAACTGCCATGCGCGAAAGCTCGCTCCCCAAAGCCATCCGCCAAACTCATGTGATATTAGAGAAAACAAGAGATGTAAAAGTTGCTGCAAGTGGGAATACATCTCTTCGAAATTCCGCAAATTCGACATTCAGCATGGCGATGAGCTTTACCTGTCAAAAGGCTGGGAACAAGGAACGAGAGAGAGACGCGAGGATATTTGCTTACTGACACAGCAACAAATTGTATAATTTATCAAAATCTAGCTTTATGCAGACTTCTCGTACTTGCTGGTCAACTAATAAGCCATGGGTATAGGCAGATAAGTGTGAGAATGAACTATTTCAACGGTGCAGTTGCATTGCCTCAGCTGGTAGATAGCCAATTGAATTCTACCTGTTTACTTATCCCTTTACCGTCCGGCAAATTTCGTAACTATTTTCAGTCATTTTGTTTTTTTCTAACATGATTGTCGTCGCAATAGAGTAGACTAAGATTATTTGACTTCGAAGAGCAGTAGATTGTCGTCTAATCTAGCTCAACAAAGTAAACTATAAAGTGGAAGTTGTCTTGCAATCAACAAAAACGTGAAAAACGAAAATTCAAGGTATCAAGTGGGATGAACGATTTCGTACGATATCAAAGTACCACAGAAGAAAATCACAGTGTCCGAAACGAGCAGTTAATTTTACATATGACTAAATTCATCGCTGTAACAAATTGTGCCAGAATAATTTACGAAAGGAAACAGGTTAGTTCATTGAGTAATGTAGTAAATTCCAACATTATGAAGAGGAAAGATTCCAAGTATCGCTACAACCTGCGCAGATGAACAAGGTGCGGTTATCGGGTCAGGTGCCATAGCGCCTTGTTTTAATGAAAATCTCGTGCTGAAGGAGACTCGCGATGTATGTCAAAGTGAGAGAGAGGACCGTGCTATAATATATAGGGATTTGAATACATATAAGAGCAAGCCACGGCTGGCAGAAAATAAAGCCATAGTTAATTTATCATCTAATTGATCGAGTTATGCTCATACTACGGATATCGAAGTGGTATACCTTCTATTAAAGTTAAATCTATAGATGCTGTTCAGGCAAATTATGAGGAATATTTAGAAATTTCATTAAAATTTTTCTTTCACTTTAATGTACTCGCTTTAGAAGATCGTAAGATATTTAGCGAATGTTTTCGATTCGGAATCTTTTGGCACAATAGTTCTATTCTTCTCATCATATCCTATATTTTGGCAAAAACTATCATCCTGTTAGTATCTCTGCGTTACAAAAAAAGTTTTACACGCCAGTATGGCCACAAGCTTAGCACGATATGATTTTCTATTTGTATCTCTTTTCATACATTGAAGAAGTGATACTAATATTTCATTTACAGTTCAGAAAACTCACCATAACCTTTCTCTTTCAAATAGTATACAAATTCTTCAAGTTGCCCTTTTTGCTAAGTGTAGAAAATACTGTAAGTACACCCTCCACTTTGAAGCGGTACTTGATTACACCCGATTAGTATACGACAGCGATGGTAGATTAGTGTTCTATATGTATTCGAGTACCGTCAAAGTTGAATTTCAATGTTCTGAGATATTTCCACCTTGCACTTATTTGCACATAAAAAGAGTACAATCTTGACTTGACTTTCCCATTCATCAAATTCCAGAATAGATTAGTCCGAGATAAAATTGCGCACTCTTTTCAGATCAGTTTCGACACCACACTATCTTCCTGATACTAGTTAGTGTTGCACTCCTGATCCTGTTTTTTCGTTCTGGTCACAAACTTTTACTTAAAGTGTAAATCTCTAGGTTATTCGATTTTCATACTGTACACATTCCACTAAGCTCCACTTTGTTCCAATTCCTACTCATTGCAAGTCAGAGTCATCTTCGAAAAAATCTTGCTACACTTAATTCGCAGAAAATCGTGATTTAACGTTGTGCTACATGATGAATACGATTTGCTGTGAGATGTTAGAACTATAAAGCATGCTCAAGATTCTGAGAAAGTCGATTCTGTTTAAATTAGTATGTACTGCCGAGAAGGAAGATTGCTTGGTCATTCGAATTAATCTCATATTCTTTCAGGAAAAGGTTCCTTCGAAGTCGGACATGAATCATATAGGCGGGAATTTTGGAAAATATTTATTTAGAAAAGAATTTCACCGCTAACAACTATCAATTCAGATACTAATTGCACACCAAACAGATTGTCGCAATAGACATTTAAGAATATTAAAACCCATGATTTTTGTTCACGGAGTAAATCTTGCTGTAGTAGAACTTTAGCAACGGTGAGGACTACTGTAAAATCCTGGAGAAGTCGTAGAAAACGTCTTGCGTGCGATCTGAATACTTAGGGCGATGCCAGATATGGAATTTTCCAGAGAGATCCTCCCGTGTGACAGAGCGAGCACAAAGACAGATTGACACGGGATCCTTCCCCTGCGCGAAGTGGTTGAGACGGAAGATTTTCCGATCCAGAAACGTCAAAATGGATTGAGTTTGCCTTCGGCACTTCCCGTCTTCCCTGCGGTCTGTAATCTAGCTGCGTCTGCACTAGGTAGGACTTGATCGAGAATTCTCTTATTTTGCTTCTAGTCGTCGGGCTAATATTAAATAGATAAGTTCGATGATATGAAGCTTATTCTAAACTGTCTGAAAAATACAATTATTGGAAATTACAAATTAACTTCTATTGGATTCGTTTCGCTGCACATCCTTTAAAACTATAACAGTACAGATAGTACACGGGATGCTCTAGCCTGTTGAGGTACCGCGAGGCATACAATTCGGTGTTGAAGTCTGGTTAATATGGAGATAATGAATTATTTTCCTTACTCAAATTACAAAATTGAAATTGGGGTTAATTGGGATTACAAAGAAATTAATTCAAAAAAATGGAAGAGTAGTGTTACAAGAGAATAAAACGTGAAGAACAGGGTCTCATGCGAGGTAAAAAGGACAACCAAGCCCAATTCCTTCATAATATGATATAAGAACAGCAATGAAAATTTCATACCTGAAAGAATCTCAGTGTAACATATGTGAATATTGTTGTTATCTAAAGAGTGAAGGAGAAGAAACAGTTTTGAGGAGAGCTCATTTCTTCCGGCAAATTAATCTCAAAATAGTACACTCGATTGATTTCATTGGAGACAAATACTAATCGATTAGCTCGACTTATTATATTTTAACTGCTAATCGATGACTGGAAGGAAGAGTCATTAGAATGCCAGTGCATTGAGTAAGAGCTAATTATAGCTAAGTCATCAAAAAATGTAATCCATTTAGATGAAGTATTCTAAATTACAGTATATAATTCCTGTGTCCGTCAAAATATTAAAACAAGTTTTGAAAATGATACGAACATAGTAGATTATGGGCCTGGTATAGGAAAACAGTATATGAATATAAATACGCAGTACACAAGCAATCTTCATATCATCGAACTTATCTATTTAATATTAGCCCGACGACTAGAAGCAAAATAAGAGAATTCTCGATCAAGTCCTACCTGGTGCAGACGCAGCTAGATTACAGACCGCAGGGAAGACGGGAAGTAATGTGACAATCAAATGAAGACCACAATTTGAATGTCGTTCAATACTTTTCGCCCACCCTGTAGAAGCGGTTCCTTCTGTTGCAAGTTTCAATTAGGTGATATCCGGCCTCCTTCCTTGGGTTGGAGGTGCCATTCTCGTTATTATATTAACATGATTAAATCCGACACCTTTTCGGAAGCAATCTGGAGTATGTTGATCACTTTAACTTTGACTTGTAGCCTTCTTCACGTTGAACTCATACTTGACAACTGCATCATGATGCTCATCAATCCATTTTCGACAGTCAAAAATAAGACTCTCTGTTAAACGGATAGAGGATCAAATAATGAGCATTGTTGAGAGTTAGGGAGGAAGGAGATTACTGAAGAAGTGTATTGTGCATTCTGTGGATACATTTGTTTTGGGGCCGGAAATGGCAGGATCTCAAGGTATTGAGAACTTGTGCACCTGAACCGAGTTCGAGTAGCGTGTTGAGACAATTTCAGATTCTTTAGTCCTCGTGATTGCGAAAATTTCTCTTTTTATCACCTAACAGTACTTCAGAAGTGCGTTCTCTGGCTGCGGGTGACATTATTCACATCGTTTAATGTCGTTGGTGAGAAAATTCTAATGGAGTTATTATCTTTATTGGCTTGAATGTTTATTCTAAAACTCCAAGTAATCGAGCACCGGGAGGATGGCCATGAGATCGAAAAGTAAAAATTATATTTTAAGTGGACCAAAAAGTCTGCAATGATTGCTGGTCATAGATCTCACAAACCACGTCCCATTACATAGCGCTTGAACACCATTTCATGGACTTACTGCACAGTATCTGCAGTGTATTTATTTCGTCAAGGTAAAGGAGAAGCAGTTGTTTTCGCCGAAAACGGTACTGCACATCATCGAGGAGATTTAGACGACGTTCACAATGGAGGACGATCTCACTCCGAGCCATCTGTTCAACATTGGTTTCTCATTCTTTGCCTCACGAACATTTCTCACTGCAGTTGAACTCAACATGTTCGACTTGCTAAACGAACCGAAGACTAGTGAAGAAATTCGAGTTGCACTCGATCTCCATCCGCGCGGATTTCCAGATTTTCCCGATGCGCTTGTGGGTATGCGTGTAATTGAACGTGACGGAGACGGTCCGGACAGCAAATATTCAAATACACCGGAAAGTGCGGCATTTCTCGTTCGCTCGTCACCTCGTTACTGTGGTGGCATGCTTGCGATGTGCGCCCATCGACTGTACGCATTCTGGGGACATTTCACGGAAGCGCTTCGTACTGGAGAGATTCAAAATGAAGCGAACAAACGAAACTCTGACAAAAAGACATCATCGTATTGGGACGAGATTTATTCATCGCCGGAGAAGCTTGAGATGTTCATGGAAGCTATGAAGGGAAATAACACGGCGGCGCATCGTGAGTTGGCGAAAAAGATGGACTTTTCAAATGTATCGACGGTACTCGATGTAGGTGGTGCTACTGCGCAGTTATGTATCGAGGTGGCAAAGGCGAACGAAAACATGACTTGTTTCAGTATGGATTTGAATAATGTGACAGAAGTGGCTAAGAAGAACGTGAAGAAACACAATTTGGAGCATCAGGTCAAGCCGATTGCCCGAGATATGATGGCTAAGGACGTGCCGTTTCCGAAAGCGGATGTAATTGTAATGGGAATGATATTACATGATTATGGAATGAAGGAAAAGTTTGTTCTTCTACGCAAGGCATATGCGGCATTGAACGAAGGTGGTCGATTCGTCGCAGTCGAGATGCTCATTTATAACGAACGTCGTAATGGGTTGTCTGGACTCCTCATGTCGCTGAACATGATGATTGAGACGGAGAGTGGGTTCGACTACTCGGCAAAGCAATTTGATGGGTGGGTGAAGGAAGTTGGATTTGTGAGGTCTGAACGACTCGACCTGCATGAGCCCATACATGCCGTCATCGCATACAAATAATTCCGTTCACGTTCATTGCGTCGCCATTCGTTTTCATTAATAAAGGCCTCTTCTTTTCTCCACAATCTTGATCGCATCCATAAAAATAGAGTTTCAACCCTTCTCTTGTTTCTCTAACGAACTTAGATTCACAGAAAACTACATTCATCAACACTATAATTTTCCAGAAGTTCTTGGTAGCAGCGTGTATAGACTATCACTA
>JAAUYH010053629.1_pt1 | contig 15796 bp, 14 predicted proteins | sample 7278061 | NCBI WGS metagenome assembly JAAUYH01 (sample SAMN14350203, study PRJNA611818) | marine sediment metagenome | isolation source: surface marine sediment (0.6m) | place: French Polynesia: Moorea | collected 2018-08
CGACAAGGCCCATTACATGAAAACATGAATTACCGACTGAAGGATTTTTCGTCTTATCTACTCATTTCCGACATGGCCTGTTTCTGCACGCCGCATGCTTTCACGCTGCTTTCAACACAACTAGATTATTCATAAATGAAGAACAAGTATTCGCTATCTAGTAAGTACAGTGACACGTGATATCATCGCATTACAGCGGACTGTAGAAATCGATCTCATATTAAGCCGGAATTTTTGGTTCGTTACGCACCTGACCAAACTGCCCTGCGTACCACGCCCACAGATCCCTATTACGCTGTTCGAGGGCTAGAGCCATATAATCATCTAGCGCAACCGCTTTCTTGTCAGTAGATTGCGTAAATTACAACCATACCCGACATTAGTTCGAGTCCTGTGTAGGATTTTGCGTCTCTTAAATTACCTGTAATGAACTTGCTGCGTACACTTCCCACCCGCACACGGTAAACTTAGACCGATTTTAGCCCTCATCAGATTGATGCTAGCCAAAGACGGACAGGGGATGACTACTCAAGAAACATTACGGTAGTCCAAAAGAAACGATGAACATCAACCCAACTCCACCGTGTATAGACGTAACACTGTATAGTAAAAGTGAATCTCGTCGAACCATGAATACGACGTGTTGGAACCGGGAAACAGTAAGAATACGGTCGTATACTGCCTAATACCACAAACAATTTTCAAAATGTAGACAATTAACGAAGCACTTCGTGTTTGACTGATTTTATAAAAATATCTCTTCTGTGTATTAATCGACACCCAGATCTCTTCCGTAAAAGCAACTAAACATATATGCCGTCGTCGAACGAAAAGATTTGTTCCAAATAAATATTGGGATACATTTAACATGAGCCCCACATCAAAAGTTAAGTTTTTCGTGTTGCTGATTTCCAGTCACACTTCACGCCGCCCCCTCAACCAACAACTGTGCCTCGTGGCGCTAGGCAGGGGTTCTCGTACATGCAGAACACGATTTCGCTGCGCAAATTGTTTGGAGCGCCCTCATTCGAAGCGCACGCTTCCAGGAAGAAGTTAAGCAGCATTTTGTCCCGCGACAGAATTAAGAAGTACTAAGTAAACAGAACATTTACGTCATGGACACAATCAAGTACTTAGTTGGACGGACTTTTGAAGTTAACAGGGCATTCACGCGTCTATGCATTGATCCCACAAGCTTGCGAATGTTATCGATAGACAGTTTTTCCCATCCATACACAAGTGTTTCTTTTAAATCGTCGATTGAGTAGTACTGACGCCCTCCTTCGTAAACTGCTAGTGATAAAGCCCTCAAAAGTTTTGAATTACGTTCATGTCAGGGAAACACGGAAGCCAAGGTAAATCAGTGATTCCTGCGGTCGCAAAACAGTCGCGGGTGTACTGTGTGCGGTGTAATGGAGCGTCGTCTTCTATAAAACGTGACGCCTTTTGGGTACACAGAACCAATAAAAGGCTCGTAATACGTTTCTAGCATGTTCACATAGCTCACGGCATCAATAGTGTTCTCTTAAAAACTGATGGGGTCTTCTCTCGGTGCGAGATGCCGCACACACCATCACGCCTCCCCCGTCTTTGTGCCGCTTCGAAAATATTGGGTGGGGAGTCGCTTGTCGTGCCAGTATCGAGCGGTTCCGTCTGGACCATCCAGATAGAACCGCTTCTCATCTGAAAATATGGTGCGCCGCCAGGCAGAAGGGCAGCGCTCGCTCATCTCCTCTGCCCACTTGAAGCGCCGCTTAACATGGTTACGATTTAGCATAGAGCGAGGTTTCAGCACTCGAGACTCCAAAAATGGGCTGCTAGCCAAAGTTCGCTGGACCTTCCGGAGAAAAACAGACACGCTGGTCTCGTTCATAAGCGTTTGGTATTGTTTGCAATAGTAGATATGTCGATCCCAATCTTCAAGTACACGTCAATAGCGCCGATCTCCTCTTCCGACAGCCGCTTACCCCTGCCCATGTTGCTTTGAGTTAATTACAACCAAGGTTGGCCGTCGCCGTCGCCGTTGAGATATTCATCATATTTGGGGTGCTTTGGGTGGCGGCATCGAAGGAGCGGACGGCGTACAGTCGAAGAAAGTGAATGTCGCCTAAATTCTGTCGCGCGACAAAATGCTGCTTAACTTCTTGCTGGAAGCGTGCGCTTCGATTGAGGGCGCCTCGAACAATTTGCGCAGCGAAATCGTGTTCTGCATGTACGAGAGCCCTGGACTAGCGCCCTGAGGTACAGGGGGGACGTAAATCTAGAATGTCTGACGCGGCCAACCAAATCGCAGGGTCTCATTGCACTTGAGAGCCTTGAGCTAATACTTGTTCTAAACAGATTTCTACCACTAAACACTATTGCTGCCATTTTCAATCCAAATAGTACAATTTTTATTTCACCTAGACGAGTTTGTCGATATACTCACATAATCGGATTTCACAATAGAGTAGCTGTAAGAAAACCGTTCATTCGAGAAGCTAACTTGCTAAGAAAGACTCCGTGGGCATTAAGACACTGTCATTGTAATATTTTTATGTGGTCACGTGTTGTATTTACTGATGAAATTTCCTTTGAAGTACGGCTGATGAAGCGCAATATGTGTGTATGGAGGATGAATGGCGAGCGATTTGATAATTCTTGTATAATTCCTACTTACAAGTCATGTTATGAACTTGTGAATGTATAGGGTGGTTTTTGTACCATGGCAAACTTCCACTACAGCGCATTGAAGGAAGTATCACAAATCAAAAGTATTTGGAAATTTATGAGTCTACTTTACTACCATGGGCAGCCCTCGTCTACGGTAACGTGCGAAATTTTGTCCTGCAAGAGGACAACTGTGGTCCATATAGAGCTGTAGCTGTACGAAAATACATGAACGAGTGAAGAATGAAGCGTATGGATTGGCCTACGCAAAGTCCTGACCTAAATCCAATTGAAAACGAGTGGGGCTACATGAAATCCTACTTTCGCAAGCTACCGCGTCATCCAAAAAACAAAGATGAGTGTTGGAATAATGTTACAAAACTGTGGAGCGAACTATCCTTAAGTTATTTTAGAACTTAGTCGGTTCTATGGCAACGCGCATTCAAGAGGTACTAGAGAAAGATGGAGGTAGTACTAAATATTAAACGAATTATACATGTTTGTAATTGAATACTATTGGCCGCGGCACACATTCTAGATTTACGTCGTCCCCCCTGTACAGTTGTTGGTTGAGGGAGTGGCTTGAAGTGTGATTGGAATTCAGCGACCCCAAAAACCTAACATTTCGGCGTGGGGTTTTACAGTTTCTACAAGAAATATTTTCTGGACTACAAAAGTAAGTAGGCGGGGTCGTGCTACCACTTGTTCTGTCACGGTTATTCAACTAAATTCTGCTGCACCACCACATTCGCTGCCTCACTGGCAGTACCAAATTCGAGTAACCAACAATGGAACAGAAAAAACTACTCTCACTTTATCACCGCAAAAGCAAAACATACGCTACAGGCAGGTTGTGTCATGCATTCTCGCAACATGGTCTCAGAGGACAGTCATAGGCTTGAAGTCCAGCAGTTGCGCGATAATCGGAGTTTTGAAAACGAGCATTGAATGAATGAAACCACCAACCGCGCACATCGCCAGTCGCCCATTCTTGATTTCTTGCAATTTGCTCTTCTCATTGATGGGCAGATTCAGCGGGTTGAATCCGAGTTCACCCGGCACCGCACCGTCGGCGTGCATGTCACTGAACCAAATCTTGCCCTTGTGCAAGTACAATTCGCATGCACCGATGAAAAAGAATATTTGAGCCCATCCCGCTAGAGACAAGTTGTACACGGCTTCTGTCGCAACCGGCTCTTGGAACTGTGACCCGAAGGGTAAGTGGAAGAATTCTTGAACCAAAATTCCGACAACTCCCAGCATTGCCTGAAACAGAACCTAGTTAGATAACGTCGTCAATACGAAGAACGAACGCGAAGTCTACGTACCACACGGCAATGCTTGATTTCAGATTCCTGGAGCCAATTGGGATCCATTCGCTCCGCAAAACCAAAGGGATCTGCCAGGAAGGTCAGTTAAATTGCCGGCCATGTTCAAACCGAAATTGTAGACACGTACCGAAACCAGCGTATCCAGCCATGCTAGAATCCAGATTCTTCGGCTTCTTCATGAACGGCATCGACGGGCTCGCATCAGGAACCGCCATGCGCGTGACCGAGCGCGGTGAGGAGGCATTGGCAGTCGAGGTGCCGAAACGAACGCCAAGAACGGTGGGCGTGGCGAATGCGAACATGTTGAGATGGTGTTGTCTGATTCTGGTGCAGTGCCGAGGTGGGTGGGAGCAATCTATATAGTGTCAAACGTCTGGTTGCGAAAGCGCACCACGGTTCTTGCAGGAATCTATAGATTGTGGGATCTGTTCACGCAATCGAAGTGCCCAATGATGAAGTTCACAGCTCCCTGGATCTCAGTAAGGTGCGCCTCGGTTTTCGCATGCGAAAAGATCAAGCCACAACAAACCAATGGGCAGGGTCCAAGTCAAACTTCGATTTCAGATATTTCTGACTTGGTTCATACTTATTGGTGGTTGCACAGATAGTTTTGCCTTTTCACCGTTTCCTCTTCTATTCGTCGCGATTCACAGCTTTACCGGCGTTCAAGCCGATGTTGTGGGATACGCCCGTATCGTGAAGGTTGTTGTACTGCTGGAAGATGAGCGGACGTGAACACTCATTTCGATTTCGAACGGAAAATCCTTCATCTTGTAATGTATCTTGAAAGTGCTATACCGTACTGCACCAGTATTGTACCAGTCGAATCTCGTATATTTAAAACTAGAGGCATCGTAGATGCCGCCACTGGCGAAATGACACTTGTCTAGTTTCAACGGGTCACAAGTGGATCATGTTTTTCAGAACAGGCTCTCTCCTTTCGCCAATACTGTACTAGAAGCTTTTGCGGCTTTATAAATTTAGTTCTGCAAATTCATTTTTGGCGGCCTCCTCATGCGCGCACGCATTCTCAGTCGACAGTCCACAATAGTGATAGAACAACATCAATTGACTTACTCGAGTGTATTTTCGGTCGTAAGCTGAACGCATCACCGAAGAGAATTGCAATTCCTAACTCATAGCTTGCTGAATTGTTGTGAAATTGTGACGAGGCCAACATCAATCTCAATGTCGTGCAAGTCACTGTTGCAAATGTGCTGCTTTTAATAGCTCTTCAAACTCTTAAGAGATCCACCACAGCTCGAACCATCCCATCAGATCCCATCTCATCTCACCTCATTATCAACAAAACACCGACATCGAGCATCAGCGGAAAGGATAGCGGCAAGTCCAGTGGCAGCGGCGGAAGTGGCGGTAGCCGCGGGACGAGTGGAACGAACAATGATAGGAACCGTTGGAACACTCCCGGCGGCACCAACAACTCGTCGGGCACTTCGTATCACTACTCGAACAAGGACGGTTCCTACTACTATGCCAATGACAATGGCAGCAAGTGTACGTATTTGTTGCTCTCACGCTCTCCGCATCTTAGCTACCCGTTATCATGTTGTAGACTATTCCGCTACCAGTGGACAGGGTTACTACACCCCGCCGTCATCCAAAAAGAGATGTGCAAGAAATCGCTCCTACTGTTGTCGCCTTTGATACATGCCAAGTTTGTTCAATATGTGCTAGTGGATGAACTTGAGGAAAACCATGTAGCGGAACAAGGTTGTTAGGGATATAATACCATTCGTAAAGGAGCCAGTTTGTGATTCTTACGTCATGCTATCGATTGCCCGAGTCCCCATACCTTATATTCGCTAATGCTGTACTTGTTCTGTGTTAGCAGTGGACTTCGACTCGCCGTTCAAGCTATCGAGAGCCATTAATAACGCCGGCAGCACGTCAATCAAAGCAGTTTATCCCTGGTATGGAGAAGCTGCAACATGCCTTGGCACCAGAAGTCAGGCAAGGATTATCACGCCAAATTCGCCTACTCTGACTTCTAGCAAACACTACTTTGAATTGAATGTGTTATAGCAATGCTTTTATGAAATGTTCATGATAACTTCAACATTGACCTCTTCGGCGTTCTATTCTTCTTCACGCTTGTTAGCCGTTCCAGCTCCTCGTCAGACGAACGCGTGTAGTAGATTTGCATCTAAAAAATTCACCGTCAACGACTTGAGTCACAAACGCCGTCGCACAACACTTGATGTGTAACATTTCCCTAGCCAGTGATTAAATAGCCCCAGATACTAGGAGGTGCAATTCAGATTGAACCCTCGCAAACACATGACGCCATCTTCATCACGTCCACTCAACGGGCGCGTCGCAGTAGTGACTGGCGGCCACCGAGGGGTAGGCGCCGCGATATCCGTTGCGCTGGGCGCCGCAGGTGCCGACATAATCGTCATCGACCGCAACGGACCGAGAGATAGCGATGTGCCCGCACAGCTCGAAGCGCATCAAGTACGTCACTGGTCGCTGACAGCCGACCTATCCGACGCGACGCAGACGGTCGCCGTGTCGGAGGAGGCGTGCAAGCTGGCCAACGTGGATATCCTGGTGAATAACGCCGGTGTTTCCAGGCTATCACCACTGATCGACATGCCGCTTGAGAAATGGGATACCACGATGGCGGTGAATGCACGCGCACCGTTCCTGCTCGCGCAAAAATTCGCACGTGGGATGATAGAACGGAAAAGTGGGGCGATCGTCAATATTTCCAGTGTTGCAAGTACCTGCGCATTCCGGGACCATGCGTCCTACTGCGCGAGCAAGGGCGCGCTCGACATGTTGACGCGTGTCATGTCACTCGAATGGGGCGCTCACGGGATACGCGTGAACGGTGTGGCGCCAACCGTGGTGCTCACGGACATGGGGAAGAAAGCATGGAGCGACCCAGTGAAGCAAGCGCCGATGATTGCGCGGATCCCTCGCGGCAGTTTCGCGGAACCAGAAGAAGTGGCGTCTGTTGTCGTGTTCCTCGTTTCAAGTGCGTCCGCGATGGTGAACGGCCAGACCATTCCCATTGATGGTGGTTTTACAGCGCAGTGACAAACGAGTGGCGCATGCCGTATGGCTGCAGAGTTGTGCTCGCTACCAGGTATGCTTCAGGTGCACAGTGTCGCGCAGTGCTGGGAGACTTGGCTGGAGCATCCCGCTCGTGCGCGATTACGTAATGGAATCGAGTTGAGGTGATAGCAGAGCTGGTCACATAGTCGAAAAAATAAGAGACAAAAATGACACAAGACAAAGGAACATAACGTTAGATATGCCGTGTTGCCAGTGTTGTCGCCAGCAAGTCCGAAATAAAGCGTGCACTGTTTTACATTCCCACGTCGCCACCTTGTTGTGAGTGACAACCACGTGCGGAGCACTGAGACGCGAGCAAACACGCGAGCATGGCATACTGGGGCAGCGGCGGCGCAGCGGCGGACACGGGCGGTCGCGTGGTGCCACCCACACCGGCACCGAACAGTTCACGCCCACCGGTTCGCACCGCAGCGCCAACAAGACGGCGCCCAACAGAGCGAATCCAGCTGGCCGAAAACGCGGCCGAGCAGCAAAAATACGACGACTTCGCGGACATGTACGCGCTGTTCGTGACCACCGACCGGCTGGAGAAGCTGTGGCGTCGCGACGCCATCTCCGACGCCGAGTACGAGGGGTCTTGCTACCGGCTGATTCAGAAGTTCGAGGGCCTGCGCTCGGCCACGAGCCAGACCATCGCCGACCTGGACGCGTTCTACGCCGAGTACAACATCAACGCGGCGAGCGGCAAGTACCGGCTGGTGGACGCGGTCGTGCCGGGCACGATCGAGGTGCGGCGCCCAGACATCGAGGCGCAGGGCCGCCACAACATCTACTGCGTGCAGAACTTCATCAGCCTGCTCGACAACATCGAGCTGAACCAGCGCGCGCCCGAGAACCTGCTCAACATCTGCGCCAGCCTCGAGCGCAGCCTCGACAAGGTCAACGGGCTGCCCCCCGATTTTCCGTTCAAGCAAAAACTCAAGGCCTGGATTGCCAAGCTCAACTCCATGGAGCCCACCGAGGAACTCGACGACCCCGACACCGCACGCTTCAAGATGGACGTCAGCGCCGGCTACAATGAGTATTTGCATGCCAAGGAGGCACTCTAGCGCGGCTCGTGTAACTAAGTAGATGCAAGTCTAGATGCCATAAAGCAAGCTTAACAACATGCACGAACATGGCTCGGATGTGCTGCAACCGAACTGAAACCGATGTGGTGAAATTCCCGTCAGTAGGAACTGCCAATTCGGTATGGACAAAGCATCTTTTACCGTATTAATTGCATGTACCGGGCAATACCCAACAGGTACAGTAACGTCTTTCTGGGGGGGAGACACGATTTGTGTTTTCCGTCAAGAAACTTGCGGTGCCGGTGGAGTAAACAAGGGTTTCCTTCAGCTGCAACTTGTCGAACGATATTCGGGTGCTTAAGAACCAACTCATTTCACTGCTAACACTATGTTTCATGACCCACCACAACAAATTTCTGCCAAGTGAGCACAGTGCGGAACGGAGTTGAGGGAGGTGTGTCTCTAGCTTTAAGATAGTTTCAAAGTTTATTAAATAGAGTTAGCAACCCAGCGAACGCAGGGGGACAAGTGGACGGTTATTGTGTTTTGCTTCGAATCTTGACTTTCCCGGAAGTTTTGTCGACGTACGCTTCGAGTCCGGCTTTCTCCAGCAACTCATTATCTGTCTGGACACCCTGCAATTCGTACTCACTCATGGCAGCGCAGTTCTCAGCGTTGTCCTTGCAAAGGTTACGCACCGCAAGAATCGCCCATTCACGCAAGAACGGATTTCGTGTGGCATCCGCTTCGTAACTGAGCGCGTTCAGCACGTGAGGTAATCCATTACTGTTTCGTACCAGGGATTGTGCCGGCTCATAATCGTCGCACGCCAACGCAACCGCCCTGACAGCCGCGCCACGAAGTCCCTGCACATCTACTGATTTCGCCCCGCCCGCTTGTTTCCCCGCTATACGCAATGTTTCAATGCCCGTTTTCGCCGTTGTCATCCTCAAACTGGCGAGGCCATCCGATTCATCCGACATTATAATCACACTTCCCGCAATCGACAGAACCGAACGCATTACCGAACCCTTTCCTTTCAATACGGAACTCTCCAACAATTCACAAACGAATGAAAGACTTTCATCTGGTAGGCGCACATCAAGAGGGTCACGGCTCGGTCGTTTCGCGCTCTTCGCTAGTGCCTCCTCCAATATATGAAGCAGCGACTCCTGTGCGGAAGACCAATCCTTGTCTTTGTCTGAAAGAACCGCACATAATGGGGGACCAAGGGCAATGAACGCTTTCGAAAGAAGGTTCGCTTCGACGAGCCGTTTCACCACAAGATGACACCACAGAAAGTCGTCGTCATCTGCGGTGTTAGCGCGGGACAAGATGCTTCGCGCGATTGATGTTTTACCGTCACCATCCCAGATTTTGACGACATCAATGATACGTTCGGGCAAACAAGCGACACAGTTGTGCACCAACACCGCGGCGGCGCTGCTCGCGGCGGGGTTCGCACATTCCAACAACTCGCAGAACATGATGGGGAAGCAGCGCTCCCAGACGAGGCCGGCGTTCTCGACGTGATTGGTGGCGAAATTGACGAGGAACTCCACGGCGAAGCCAAAGAACGGCATCTTCAGGCGCGCCGCGTCGGTATCGGCGATTCGCGCCAACACGCCGTTCGCAGGGCGGTCGAGTCGTTTCTCAATACAATCCAGCACCTTGCCGTGCGCGTCGAGATCCGCCAAGGCGGTCTGATTGTCCCGATTTCGCGCGCACAGGTTGCGCAGTAAGCGTACGACTATCGCGCCTGCGTCGTTGAGATACACATGGCGGTCGGACAAGATGCCGACGAGATTTTTCAGCGCATTGGCGGTGCCACCAATACGAGCACGCCCCTCCTCCGTGCGTGTCAGGGGAATCAGCGTGCGCAGCACTTCCTCCTGTCTGCGAGTGCCCGCCTGCTCCTCGACGAAGCCCTCGCCGCACAACTCGGCCAACGCCGCATCGGTATTCATCGCCGGACGTGGTTGGGGTGGTCGGCACGTCGGTCTGCTGTCTGGGTGTACGGTTCCAGGGTAACACCGGCACTGTGGTTGCGGGAAATGAATCTGTAGATGACTTGTTTCGGCGAGTACGAGTGCGCGTATGATAAGCGAATTTCCAATATTTTGAAATTTCTAATGTTCATCGCCGCCTCCCAGCCCCCTCCATTTCAGCGTAATCACTTTTGAAGTTCAAGTGCAACTCGTGCCGTCAATGTTCACTGCGTGCACGCATTATGGCCAACGCCGAACCTCAGGTCGGCTCCCTCCTGCGCGCATTGACGAGAAAGCTCGTGCCCCACGATGATATCGCGCCCGTGCTCAAATCGGCGTCTCGTTTACTGGAAAGCTCTATCGGCACCGCGCCCTCGCTGCAGGCGCTAGACACGGTCGTGTCGGCGCTTTTGACCCGCCTCGTACGCGACGGCTATCACGCCAAGGCGCAGCGCCTCGCGAAGTTGGCCGCCCAGCTGAAGCTCTCCGCTGGCGCCTCGGAGGACGGGCTGTGGGCCGCGCTTTACCTTCTATCTGCGCTGAAAGGCTCGTCGACGTTGAAAACGTCCAGCCGAAAAACGCCCACCCTCAACTCTCGTCTCCCGCGAACTCGTGACGTAGCGCCTACCAACACCGCCTTCGAATCGGGTGCCCCACCCACTCGCCGTCCGCTGTTCCCTGAAACCGTTCAGGAACCCAGCAAGCCCGCGGCGAACGACGTGCCCGTCGCGAACGACCTCGAGGCTCCCGTCGAATCGGTCACCCATTCCGTTCAGGGTGAAGGCATTCTTCTGAGCGACCTCATTCTCGTGGTGCAAGGGCATGATGGCAAACACGTAAAGTTGGTTGGTGAGCCAGGGCACGAACAAGTAGAGTTCGCGCCCTCTATACAACGCAAGCTATCCGCACCGATGAAGGCGATATCGTCCGCAATTTCCGAGCTGGGCTTTCTGTTTCGACTTATCCGCCGCCGCGTAGACGCGATAAACCAAGGGTCCAAGGGGCTTGTGCAACTCAACTTTGCGCACGCGGTCGAGAGCGAACTAGATAGCTACTACAAAAGCATCTGCACGCTCGAGGTAAACCCCGATGCGCTCTCACTCCGCAGTCTGTATAAATGGGCGGAAGACGAGAAAGAGCGATTGCGTGTGCTGGGTCGGTTGTGCGACGAAATGAACCCGCTTCGTGGCGGCCAATTACTCGCGCACATCCGCATGTACCGGTCGTCATACCTTGCGCCGGACATTCAAGCCATGCTGTCGCGAATATTCGCGCGTGCCGCCGCGTCGCTCAACCGAATGCTCGAGAGCTGGCTCACCATGGGCGTCATTGACGACCCGCATGGCGAGTTCTTTATTATGATGGACCCGAAAGTCGCCGCAGTTGCCCAGCCCAAGCCTGGCCTTGCCGTGGATTCGTCGCTTGGTGGACCGAATGCCGCGTCGGGCTCGAGCAACCGAATATGGTGGGGACTGTACAAGGTTCGCTCGAGTATGTTGCCCGCCAGCAGACATCGAAAACTGGCCGACCGCGCGTTGTCCGCAGGCAAGAGCATCGCCTTCTTGCGCAAATGTTGTAGTGACCATGCATGGGTGGAGGCCGTCCACTCGCCAATAGTTCACGAGCTAATGCCGAAGAACTTGTCGAGTTGCGACGACAAGCATATGCTCGGGTTCGAGGGCCTCGACAAGCTCGTTGATGCGGCGGATCGAAGCGCGAGCAAGCGGTTAATGGAGTTGTTCTACGACAAGTTCGACCTTGCGCACCATTTCGCCGCTATCAAGAGGTACTTGTTGTTGAGCCAAGGTGATTTTACCCAATCACTGATTGACTCGCTCGCGGACGTGCTTGAAGGCGATGGCGAGCTGATGCTCAACTCCGTGACTGGAATCGTCGATGCGGCGTTGCGCAGCGCGAGTTCGTTTAACGAGTCTACCGACATGGACATTCTCGAGCGCCTCAATGTGAAAATTGTATTGCGTGAAAACGAGCGACGCATAGGGTGGGATGTATTCTCTCTCACTTATCGCGTTGAAGATGCGCCACTAAACACCATTTTCTCGTCGAAGGTGATGGATGCGTACACGTCGATATTCCGTTTCCTTTGGCGGCTCAAGCGCATGGACCACCTGGTCACGAAGTCATACGTAATGTTCTCGGCTTTCAAACTTCCGCCTGTAACCGCAAACAACGAGCTCGCGAGCACAATGCGAAAGGCACATTTCCTGCGAATGAAGATGTGCCATCTAGTGCAAAACGTCGAGTATTACTGTACGTTCGAGGTGCTGGAAGGCAATTGGACGGTGCTCGAGAAGGATATGGCGAAGGCCCAGAGTCTCGGCGAACTTATCGAGGCGCATGCCAAATATCTGGTCGCCATCAAGGACCGAACATTGCTGTCGGAGCGATGCAAGAGCTTGTTAATGACACTGAACAAGACACTGGATTGTATCCCGAGATTCGCGCAGGTCACCGAGCGGCTGTGCAGCGAGTGGGAGAAGTACACCGGGCGACGGCTGATGTCGCCGAGAGGCAATAAGAGGCTGGACAGAGTACGCGCGCGTGTCGAGGGGTTGCGATTGTCGGGCAGTGACTTGGAAGAAGAAATCGAAGACATAGCTCACGAGTTCGACCAGTCTTTCCTCACCTTCCTCGAGGAGCTGCGAGAACATGCGGTGCAGGACTACAACTGCCTGTTCCTTCTGTTCAGACTCGATTACAACGGGTACTTCCACCGGATGAATCAGGATGTTCAAGTCAGCATCGCGACATAGGGCTGATGCTTCATCCCTTTGTACACTTATTGTATTCGCACTCGTCCCCGAATTAAAGTTCTTAACGTACTAACTTGTTCGTTTCAAATTGCGCCATCTGGAAGGGCGTCGCCCTTCTCACGAACTTCTGTCGGTTGTCACTTTGTCCATCACGTTACTAGACTAGATTCAATACCAGTTGTCTTCCCGTTTCTGTGGAACAGAGATTGTAGGGTAAAACCACCGCGCAGTTTACACAGAGCATTGAATCAAAGCAACCGTGACACATGACCTCCGTGATGGGTGTGAAAAATTCCATGCCACCTGTTATCGCACCGAACCCTAGTTGCTTACCTTCATACAGTACCTTCGTTTAACGCGAAACACGGCACAACCAATGTGAACGCGACAAAGAGAACGGTACGGCGGTACCTGTACTACAGCATGAAAGGGATACTGTATCTTGGCAGAAAGCTATGCGCTGCTGTAAGTGCCATGACTAGCGATGTGGGAAACTGTCTACGTAGATATGGAGCGCACGCCAAGAAATTGGATCATTATTGCGAGTTTGTTGATGCTTCACACTAACAACCATGGGTAGGATCCAACCACTACTTTCCATAGCACTGCTCCTCGCGACGGTTTGCGGCCAACAACCACCGATTCACAATGTGACGGTGTTGAAGAAGTATCCGCATGACACGAGCGCGTTCACGCAAGGCTTTGAGTACGAGAATGGGTACTTCTGGGAGAGCACGGGGTTGCGTGGGTCGAGCTCCCTGCGCCGGGTGCGCATCAGCGACGGCAAGGTGCTGCAAATTCGAAATATCCAGGACCCGCGGATCTTCGGCGAGGGCCTCACGCTGGTGGGCGGCAATCGCATCCTGATGTTGAGCTGGCAGGCGGGCCAGGGCTTCGTGTTCGACAAGAACACGTTCGGGCTGGTGAACCTGTGGCGCTACCGCGGCGAGGGCTGGGGCCTGACGCTGCACGAGGGCGCGGACGAGGTGTGGATGAGCGACGGCACCAGCGCGCTGCGCGTGCTCAACCCGGCCAACCTGACCGAGAAGCGGCGCCTGAGCGTGACGCTGGGCGAGGAGCCCATTGACAAGCTCAACGAAATCGAGTGGGTGTGCGGCGAGGTGTGGGCCAACGTTTGGCTCACCAAGAACATCGTGCGCATAGACCCAACAAACGGGGTAGTCAAAGGTGTGATAGATTGCGCCAATCTGCCGTTGCCTGAGGATGTCGTCCCGGGCCAGGATGTGCTCAATGGAATCGCATTCGATCCCATAACTGGGCGATTGTGGCTCACCGGAAAGAAGTGGTCCAAGGTGTACGAGGTTAAGATTGATATTCCTGACCTCAACTTCACCAACTGTCAACCTTGAGTCCTTTTTTCGCCTCGTGAATCTGTACTGTAGTTTCAAATGCCTTGTACCGTACGGTATCTGAAGTAAATACTGTACCTGAAAATCGCTTTTTCGTTTCAGACCTCTTCCAAACCAAATGTCTGTACCAAACAGTACCTCAAATTTGTGTCTGTCTACAGTACTATACAAGCTCTGCCTACTTCTCGTCGTACGCTTGCTCCTCGTCGCCCTGCCCCCAAAATTTATTGTTCTTGCGCACCACAATGTCGCCCACCACACGTACCTGACATGCCAACCGCAGGTTCTTCGCCACCGCGCGCTCGTACGTGTGCGGCGGGAAGGATAGTCTGGCGCGCTCGCGCAGCGAACGTTCGACTGGCGCGACCTCGCCCTGTTCGAGCACCACGGCGCATGTACCGCACGTGCCCAGTCCACGACAATTGATGAGTTGTGCGCCGCCGTTGTGCGGCGTCGTACCAGCCCGCAGCAACACGTCGCGTAGCTTTTCGTTTCGTTGCGCAGGGATGGCGCGACCCCGGAAGTGCACCACCGCGTCGCCGGCGCTACATCGTGTCGTTGTCGTGAAACATCGGCCGCCCGGAAAGAGTGTGAAAATTCTTGTGCTCGGCGCGAACGCAGCCATTGCTGGGGTGTGGCTGGGTGACGGAGATTGTCTGTTGTTGGCTCAAGTCAAACGATATGATCGGTGGGTGGGGAAAAGACGAGATAGGGTGGGATTTTTCCATTCGCCCAATCTTTTCGTTCGGTTACTGGGCAACTCTGAGTACGTGGTTATTCAAGAGAGTGGCTTTTATGGGCATAGTACTGTACACGTACTTCAGAACTCTGCAGTACCGTACTTTCAAGTTCAAATTGTATTACGCAATCATCTCTCGCTCGCCTTCGAGTTTTCCGAGCAGCACTGAACGACTTTCGAAACTTCCACAATTCGAACGGACAACTTCTTGTATTTTAACAGATTCAAGTTGCCTGCAAACTCGACTTTTCCGCATTCACAATTATCGCCAATCATATGTGTTCTGGTCGTTCCGTAGATTTACAATGAACAAAAACTCGTTGAACACTACCCTCAAATCGATTCATTTTCAGGTTGGTTCAACGAGATTGAACATTATCCCGACTATGTTCTGAAGTGTATGATAGCCACTAAACTTTCCCGGACCTCATGATTATTCCGTCAAGAGAAAGCACCAGACTGATAAATTAACCTATAAAAGGATGAAGGAGAAAGAGAGAGTGAAGTCGAGTTCAAATCAAACCGATTCTGTTTATGCACATTAGATTGTTGTTCAATGAAACAATTGGGTGAATGTTCGGCGTTGATTGATGACCTAATAACAACATTTGCTACATTTCAATATAGATATCCTTCACACAACAAGCTATTCAGAGTTTCACTCTACAACAACAACTGAACTTCCAAATCATTCATTATTTGTTCACAACCGTGTGCGACTTTTTGATGAACTTGCCTTTCGATGACACAAACACCTTCGGGCTCACTGAATTACCAAGAACGGCCTCCTTGTCGCACGCTAGAGTAGGACAGAACTTCGGATAGCTCAACAC
>JAAUYH010009171.1_pt1 | contig 15794 bp, 18 predicted proteins | sample 7278061 | NCBI WGS metagenome assembly JAAUYH01 (sample SAMN14350203, study PRJNA611818) | marine sediment metagenome | isolation source: surface marine sediment (0.6m) | place: French Polynesia: Moorea | collected 2018-08
CTGCCATTTCGGGAAACCACCGTCGAGCACGGCGATGTCGGTCTTGCCCATCAGGCGGAAGAGCCACCAGACGCGGGCGGCGGAAAAGATCCCGGCGCCGTCATAGACCACCACCTGGTGGCCGTCGCCGACGCCCATCGCACGCATGCGGCTGACGAATTTCTCGGGCGGCGGGACCATGTGCGGCAGCTCTGACCGAGCGTCGGAGATCTCGTCGATATCGAAGAAGCGCGCGCCGGGGATATGAGCGGCGTCGTATTCCGTTCGGGCGTCGCGGCCCATGTCCGCAAGGTAGTAGGAAGCGTCGAAGATCCGCAGGTCCGGGTCGTTCAGATGCGCGGCCAGCCAATCGGTCGAAACGAGGGTCTTGGGATCGTCTTGCGCCATGTCAGCCCCTGGATGATCGTCGTCATCTGCCTAGCGGGGCGGGCGCATGGTGACAAGCCCGGGACGGGGTCCCGGGCCTCTCGTCCATTGGGCCTACTTGCCCAATTGGTTGCGGACCACGCCGACGATGGCGAGCAGCGCGCCGCCGCCCACGCCGCCCGAGGCGACCTGGGTCAGGATCGACACGATATCGAGCCCGCCGACGGCCCCCGCCGCCTCGGTCACGGCGTCGGCGCCGACAAGACCCATGAGCTGGCCGCCGAGCCCGCCGCCGACGATGCCGAGGATCGAGTTCATCAGCACGCCCATGTTGAGATTCTTCATCACCCCGCCGGCCAGATTGCCGCCGACCGCGCCCGAAATCAGGCTGATAATCAGTTCCATGTCGCCCTCCAAAGACTCTGTCGCTCAACGCGATACGTCCTCTCTGCGCGAGGGCGGGGATCAAACAAAGGGGAATTCCGCGCGGGTTTTCCCGCCCGGGCGTCACTCGCCGTGCCTGAGAAGCCTTTGTTTCTGGCGGTTCCAGTCGCGTTTCGCCTCAGTCTGGCGCTTGTCGACGGTTTTCTTGCCCTTGCCGATACCGACCTTGAGCTTGGCGATGCCGCGGTGGTTGAAATAGAGCACCAGCGGCACGATCGTCATGCCCTTGCGCTGGGTGTCGGACCAGAGCCGGGCGAGCTCTTTCTTCGACACCAGAAGCTTGCGGCGGCGCTTTTCCTCATGTCCGAAGGTCTTGGCCTGGGTGTAGGGCGCGATGTAGGCGTTGATCAGCCAGAGCTCGCCATCTTCCACGGCGGCGTAGCTTTCGGCGATATTGGCCTGGCCCTCGCGCAGGCTTTTGACCTCGGACCCTTCGAGCACGATGCCGCATTCGATATCGTCCTCGATCGCGACATCGAAGCGCGCGCGCCGGTTCTCGGCGATCACCTTGTAATTCGGTTCTGTCTTCGGCTTGGCCATGGCCCGGCCGAGATAGGGGTTGCGTTCGCGACTGTCCAGTTGCCGCCTTGACCTTGGGATGCGCGCGGGTGTTGATCGGGGCCATGTTTTTGCAGATCTTCATCGGTTGCCTGATCATCCTGGCCACGACCTTTGTCGCCGGGATCGGGTTTTTGGTGATGGAATACGTGATCACCAAGTCCGAGCGCTGGCTCTTGCGGCCGCCGCATCCGCCGAAGCTCTTATTGCTGATGTGCGCGGCGGTGGCGTGGATCCTGGTGATCGTGACGATCGCGGTCTGGATCTGGGGGATCGTGTTCCTCGCGCTGGGGGTCTTCGTCACGGCGGAGGCGTCGGTCTATTTCTCCATCGTCGCCTTCACGACTTTGGGGTTCGGCGACATCCTTCTGACGCAAGAGTGGCGGCTCTTGGCGGGAATGGCCGCGATCAACGGGCTCCTGATGATCGGACTTTTCACCGCGATCCTGGTGGAGGTGCTGCGCCGGGTACGCTCGGTGCAGGCCGAGGCGCGGGACTGGTCGTCCTAGGCCTCAGACGCGGAAAAGGGTTACCGCGTTGGCTTCGGCTTCCTCGGGCCGCGGCGCTTCCCAGATCGTCTCCATGAAGTCGAACATCTCGCGCGTGACATGCAGGGCGAAGGTGTCGCCCTGTTCGGCATTGCGCCGCTCGACCCGTGCCCAGCGGGTCTCGGGATCCACGTCGAGAAAGTGCAAGGTGACGGTTTCGCCGCGCCCCGCCGCCCAGTCGTAGAAGATCGTGCGTTCGTTTCGGTCGGTGAAGCCGCAATCGAAGATCACCGGCGCGCCCGCGTCGAGTACCTGCTCGGCGGTGTCGCGCATCTGGCCACAAGAGCGCTGGACCCGGTCATAGAACCATTGGAAATCCGAGGTCGGGTCGCGGTCCATGAAGAAGAGCCGCGCATTCCAGTCGTCGATGGAAAACCGCACGCCGCCGAGATCCTTGCGCAGCCGCTCGGCATAGGTCGATTTGCCCGCGCCCGTCAGGCCGGTGATCATGTGAATTCGGCTCGTCATTGGCGAGGCCTCTCTGGATCACGCGCGACGGGCGCGGAGTTCGTGACGAACTCCGATCCGAATTCCGTGACGGAATTCGACGTCGGTGGAGCCGTCAGTTCAGGATGCCGGCATGCACCATCGCGTCGCGGATCGCGTCCTTGGTGCCGTCGAGGGGTTCGGTCAGGGGCGAACGCACCTCGGGGTCGATCTTGCCAAGGAGCGACAGGCCGTATTTCGCGCCGACCACGCCGGGTTCGGTGAAGACTGCCTTGTGCAGCGGCATCAGGCGGTCCTGGATCTCCAGCGCCTTTTCAAAGTCGCCGGCCGCCGTCGCCGCCTGCATCTGCGCGCAGAGCGCCGGCGCGACGTTCGCGGTGACCGAGATGCAGCCTACGCCGCCTTGCGCGTTGAAGCCGACCGCCGTCGGGTCCTCGCCGGAAAGCTGGATGAAGTCCTTTCCGCAGGTCAGCCGCTGATGGCTGACGCGGGCGAGGTCGGCGGTGGCGTCCTTGACCCCGATGATCCGTGGCAGTTTCGCCAGCTCTCCCATCGTCTCGGGCGTCATGTCGATGACCGAGCGCGGCGGGATGTTGTAGATGATGATCGGCAGCTCGCAGCAATCGTGCAGCGCGGTGAAATGCGCGATCAGCCCGCGCTGGGTGGGCTTGTTGTAGTATGGCGTCACGACGAGGGCAGCGTCCGCGCCTACCGCTTCGGCATGGCGCATGAAGCGGATCGACTCGGCGGTGTTGTTCGAGCCCGCGCCGGCGATCACCGGGATCCGGCCCGCGGCGGCCTTGACCACGGTCTCGACGACCTCTTCGTGCTCGTCATGGCTCAGTGTCGGGCTTTCGCCGGTGGTGCCGACGGGCACAAGGCCGTTGCTGCCGGATTCCACATGCCACTCGACCAGGTGTTTGAGCGCATCGAGATCCAGCTGGCCGTCGCGGAACGGCGTGACGAGGGCGGGAAGTGACCCTTTGATCATCTGATGCGTCCTTTTCTGGGTTCCGGGCGGACCTCCGCCCGTTTCGGCAAAGTGCGCGGACACTAGCCAACAGGGCGGATAATGCCAAGTTTGTGTGTTTCCTCCACGCCCCGCGCGCGCTACCTTGGAGCGTCACGAGCGTCAAGGGCAGGACATGATGCAAATGCGCTGGATTTGGGCCACGGTCTGCGGGGCCACGCTTGGCGGCGCGGTCTGGGCGCAGGACATGCGGCCGGTGCCACGGCCGGATCGGGGTGAGGCCGTGACGGTGTCCGCGAAGGGAGCGGAGGATCTTTCAGAGGCTGAACTTGCCACGATCCTGCCGGTGCCTCGGCCCGATGACCTGGTGCGCGGCCGCGATCTGCGGGCGGCCTTGGCGGCGATCCGGAACGAGGATTGGGACGCGGCGGCGGAATTCGGGGCCCGCGATGGCGCGGCGGGGTCGGCGATCGTGGAATGGTTGCGGCTGCGGGCCGGTTTGGGGACGTTTGCCGAGTATCGCGCGTTCCTGCAGGCGTTCGGCGACTGGCCGGGCCTTGCGTTGCTGCAGCGGCGTGGCGAGGCGTCAATCCCGGCAGAGGCCGATCCGGCCGATGTGATTGCCTATTTCGAGACACGCGTGCCGCAGACCGGGCGGGGTGTGCTGCGGCTTGCACAGGCGCTGCATGCAACGGGGCAGCCGGCGGACGCGGACGCCCTGTTGGTCGAGGCTTGGACCACGTTGTCGATGACCGCGTCGCAGGAGGCCGCGATCCTCGAGGCGCATGGCGACCTGCTGAAGCCCTATCATGCCGCCCGGCTGGATTGGGCGCTGTGGGACGAGGACCTGGCGGCGGCGCAGCGGATGATGCCGCTGGTCGACGACGGGCAGAAGAAACTCGCGCAGGCGCGGCTGGCGTTGCAGGGCAAGCGCGCGGGCGTGGATGCGCTGGTCGAGGCGGTGCCGGCGGCGCTGCGGAACGATCCGGGGCTCGGCAAGGACCGGATGCGCTGGCGGGTGTCGAACCGGAACCGGTCGGGCGCCGCGGACCTGATCCTGGAATACAGCGACAGTGCCGAGACCTTGGGCCGCCCAGAGGCCTGGGCGAACTGGCGCCGCATCCTTGCGCGGCAGACGATGCGCGAGGGCGACGGCCGGCGCGCCTATGATCTTGCGCGCAACCATCACCTCACCGAGGGTTCGGATTACGCCGATCTGGAGTGGCTGTCGGGTTACCTCGCCTTGCGCTATCTCGACGATCCGGCGCGCGCGCTCGACCATTTCGCGCGGTTCCGGGTGGCGGTGGACACGCCGATCAGCCTTGGCCGGGCGGGGTATTGGAAAGGCCGGGCGCATGAGGCGCTTGGCGACAGTGAGGCCGCGGAGGCGGCCTATCGCGAGGCGGGGCAATATCAGACGAGTTTCTATGGGCTCCTTGCGGCAGAAAAGGTCGGCATGGCGATGGACCCGGCGCTGACCGGCACGGCAGAGGCGCCGAATTGGCGCGAGGCGGGATTCACGGACTCGACGGTGTTCCAGGCGGCGGGGCTGTTTCACGCGGCAGGACAGGGCTGGGAGGCGACCCGGTTCTTGCGGCACCTGGCCGAGAGTCTGTCGGAGCCGGAGTTGCGCGCGCTCTCGGCCTATGTGCTGAGCCTCGATGACCCGTTCCTGGCGGTGCGGGTGAGCAAGCAGGTGGTGCGCGAGGGCGTGGTGGAACCGGCGGCCTATTACCCTGTCACCGATCTGGGTCCGGAGAGCCTGCCGGTCGAAGAAGCCCTGGCCCTGGCGATCGCCCGACGGGAAAGCGAGTTCCATGCCGAGGCCGTCAGCCACGCCGGCGCGCGCGGGCTGATGCAGTTGATGCCGGCCACGGCGCAGGAGATGTCGAAAGAGCTCGGCCTGTCCTATTCGCGGACGCGGCTGACGAGCGACCCGGTCTATAACGCGCGCCTGGGGAGCGGGTATCTGGCCAAGCTGATTGAGGAATTCGGACAGAATTACGTGCTGGTCTCGGTGGGCTACAATGCCGGGCCGCACCGGGCGCGGAGCTGGGTCGAGGCGCGGGGCGACCCGCGTTCGGGTCGTGTCGATGTCGTTGACTGGATCGAGCATATTCCGTTCCGCGAGACCCGGAACTACGTGATGCGGGTGACAGAGAGCCTGCCGGTCTACCGCGCGCGGTTGACCGGGGAGGTCGCGCCATTGCGTCTATCGGAAGAGCTGGTGGCACGGTGAGTTTTTCTTGATCGAGGCGCGCTGCGCGCGCCGCTGGTTTCTCTCCGTCCCGGCCTGCGGCCCGGACGGAGTCCGCGCGTGGTGAGGCGACGCTTTGTGGTGGAGTTCGGGCTGGTTGAGGGGTTGGATTTTCTGCTGAGAAGTCCGCCCGATGGGCGGACCTCGTTGAGTGTTTGCCACTCTTTGTGTCTGTCAAGGACGAGCCGCCTGCGGCGGTGGACTGCGTCCATCCTGGACAGCCACAAAAAGCGGCGGTGGTTGCTTGGTGATCGAATAGCTTAGGGTAGGCGGCCGACGGTCATGTGGCGTTTGCGGCCGAAGCCCGGACGGCGCTCGACGGAGAAACCGGCCTCGGAGAGGGCGCGGCGGACGTGGCCCGCCGCGGTGTAGGTGGCGAAGGTGCCGCCGGGTGCTGTGTTGCGGGCGACGCTGCGCATCAGCTCGGGCTCCCACAGTTCGGGGTTCTTGGCAGGGGAGAACCCGTCGAGGAACCAGGCGTCGGCGGGCAACGCCAACTTCGGCAGGATGAGGCGGGCGTCGGCGATCGTGATCGTGGCCCGGAGGCTGGCGTTGTCGATCGTGCGCATGCGCCTGTCCTCGCGCCAGCCGTTGAGCAGTTGCGGCACGAGGGGTTTCAGGTCGGGAAAGGCAGAGAGCGCGCGGGCCATGTCCTGGACCGGGATCGGGAAGGCCTCGATGCCGAAATAGAGGAGCGGGCCGGGGGTGCCGGAAGCGATCCAGGCCTGCAAGGCGGCGAGCATGTTCAGCCCGGTGCCGAAGCCCAGTTCCGCGACCACGAAGCCGGGGGCGAAGCGGGCAGGCAGGTCGTTGCCCTGGAGAAAAACGTGGCGGGTTTCGGCGAGGCCGTCCTCGAGCGAGTAGTAGGGGTCGTCGAAGCGCTGCGAGACGGGCACGTCGTCACGCCAGATCGGTTCGTATTGTTGGATTTCGTCCATGCACTGGCCTATGAACCACGCCAATTCGCAGTAGGGAAGGGCTGGGGAATTGGCAAGCATGGACCTCACGGTGATGGGCGCTGGGATTTTCGGGCTCTCGGTGGCGTTTGCCTGCGCGCGGCGTGGGGCGCGGGTGCGGGTGATCGATACGCGCGGGGTCGGGGCGGGCGCGAGTGGCGGCGTGGTGGGTGCGCTCGCGCCGCATGTGCCGGAGAACTGGAACGCGAAGAAGGCGTTTCAGTTGGAGAGCCTGATGATGGCGGAGGCGTATTGGGCGGAGGTGGATGGGCTGTCGGGTTTGGCTTCGGGTTATGGGCGGCTTGGGCGGTTGCAGCCGCTTGCGGACGCGCGGGCGGTGGAGCTGGCACAGGCGCGGGAGGTGTCGGCGGGGGCGCTGTGGGGGGAGGCGGCGGAATGGCGGGTCGTCGAGGATGTTGGGGCATGGCGGCCCGAGAGCGCGACGGGGGCATGGGTTTGGGACAGCTTGTCGGCGCGACTGCATCCTCGGCGCGCCTCTGAAAGTCTGGCGGGTGCGGTGCTGATGCTTGGCGGGGAGGTTGTGGTTGGGGAGGGGCCGGTCGAGGGGCGCGTGGTCTGGGCGACGGGGTATGAGGGGCTCTTGGTCTTGTCGAAGGAGATGGGGCGGCCGGTCGGGGCCGGCGTGAAGGGGCAGGCGGTGGTGTTGGAGTATGAGGCGAGCGGGTTGCCTCAGCTCTTTGTGGACGGGGTGCATGTGGTGCCGCATGACGACGAAACGGTGGCGGTGGGCTCGACGAGTGAGCGGGAGTTCGACGATCCGGATGCGGTGGACGGGTTGGTCGAGCAGGTGCTCGCCAAGGCGGTGGCGGCGGTGCCTGTCTTGGCGGGCGCGCGGGTTGTGGCGCGCTGGGCGGGGGTGCGGCCGCGGGCGCGGTCCCGGGCGCCGATGCTGGGGGCGTGGCCGGGGCGGGACGGGGCATTCATCGCCAACGGGGGCTTCAAGATTGGGTTCGGGATGGCGCCGAAGGTGGGGGAGGTGATGGCGGATCTGGTGCTCGAGAATCGGGACGGGATTCCGGACGGATTTCGGGTGGAGGATAGTTTGTGAGCGGGGTGTCCTAGCTGGGACATTATGTTAAGTAATTGGTTTTATTGAATTAGACGAGATTTGGAGCGCTGTTTCGGATCGGCTTTGCCGATCCGACCGGCTGGGGGCTTTGCCCCCAGACCCCCAGAGTATTTGAGCCAAGATGAAGCTGGGAGGCCCGGTCGGTTTGGTGAGTCCGGGTCGGGAATTGGGCGGTGTTCGGCGGAGGCGAGTCCGGGCGGAAGTCTGAGTGACTAGCTGGCCCGCGCCTGCATGCATTGGCGACCGTCCCGGGCGCGGACCCAGAGGGTCTTGTCGTTGGACCAGCAGAGCGTGGCTGTTTCTTGCTGCGTGAGGGCAGAGGTGGCTCGGAATTCGAAGCTTTGGAGCGGGCCGAGCTGGGTTTCGGCGAGGTGCATGAGGAGCTGCGCGAGCAGGGGGCCGTGGACGACGAGGTCGGAATAGCCCTCGGTGTCGCGGGCGTAGTCGGCGTCGTAGTGGATGCGATGGCCGTTGAAGGTGAGAGCGGAGTAGCGGAAGAGCTGGGTGGTGGTGAAGGTGGCCTCTTGCGCGAGGTCCTCGTCGGTGCGCGCCATGGGTGGGGCGATCTGGGCGCGGTCTTTCGGAGGCTCCCGGTAGACGAGGTCCTGGTGCTCGGTGACGCAGAGCGCGCCGTTCTGGGTGATCTCGTGGCGCAGGGTGACGAAGCCGAGGCGACCGGTGCGGCCAGATTTCTCGGTGACGGACTCGATCCTGGTGGTTTTCTGCGCCGCTTGACCGAGTGTCAAAGGCGCGTGGAACTGCAGGCGCCCGCCTGCCCACATGCGTTGCGGCAGGCCGAGGTCAGGGATCAGGCCGGTGCCGGTGGCGGGATGGCCGTCGGGGCCGAGATTGCCGGGCGGTTGCGGGTTCCAGAAATAGACCTGGTGCCAGAAGGGGGGCAGGGGGTCTCCCGCCTGAGGCGCGGGCCCGGGGCGGTCCAGTGTGGCGTGCAGGGCGGCGGCGCGTGCGGGGTCGAGCGGGTCGGTTAGGGTTTGCGTCTGGGCGGGCGTCTCGGGCATGGTGGCGCGACCCTAGCGAGGCCGTGGGAGGAGGGCAAATGCCGCAGGTGGAGGCTCTGGATCATCTGGTTCTGACGGTGGCGGACCTTGACGCGACGGTGGCGTTTTATTGCGACGTGCTGGGGATGCGGAGCGAGGTGTTCCGGCCTGCGGACGGGACCGAGCGGGTTGCGCTGGTTTTCGGCCGGCAGAAGATCAACCTGCATCTCGCCGGGGCGGAGTTCGAACCGAAGGCGGCGCGGCCGGTGCCGGGGTCGGGGGACTTGTGCTTTCTGACCGATGCGCCTCTGGCCGATTGGCAGGCGCGGTTCGCGGCGCATGGGATCGCGGTCGAGGATGGCCCGGTGGCGCGGACCGGGGCGACGGGGCCGCTCATGTCGCTCTACGTACGTGATCCGGACGGGAACCTGATCGAGGTGTCGGTGCGTGGCTGAGCTGGCGGCCCTCGGCTGGGGCGTCTGGCTGTTCTGTGCATTCGCGGTCTTCGCGGGGACCCTGTTGCAGCGGCTTGCGGGGCAGGGATTCGGGATGATCGCGGCGCCCTGCGTGGCGCTGGTGGCGCCGGAGTTCCTACCGGCGACCTTGTTGCTGTTGGGCGCGGTTGTCGGGTTCGGGTCGGTCTCGGTGGACGTCTCGGCGGTGGCGAAACACGAGCTGCCGGCGGGGTTCACCGGGCGGGCCCTGGGGGCTGTCGTGGCGGCATGGATCGCGGCCTCGGTGGCGGAGCCGGGGGTGTTCGCGGCGCTGGTGGCGGGGATGGTGTACCTGGGGATCTTCTTGTCTTTGCTGGGCGTGCGGGTGGCGATCGGGACGCTGTCGCTGTTTTCGGCGGGCGTGGTGGCGGGGATCATGGGGACGCTGACGGCGGTGGGGGCGCCGCCCATGGCGCTGCTCTACCAGCATGAGGAACAGCGGCGCTCGGCCGCGATGCAGAACACGTTTTTTGCCTGGGGCATGGTAGTGTCGATACTCGCCTTGCTGGTGGCCGGACTGGTGGGGTGGCGGCATGTCGTTTTGGCGCTGACGTTGGTGCCGGTGGTGGTCGTGGCGCTCAGAGTGGCGCAGCCCCTTGCTCGGCGGGTGGAGAAGGCGCGGATCCGGCCCTGGGCGCTGGGGCTCGCGGGGCTGGCGGCGACGGTGTTGTTGGTGCGGCAGGGGATTTGAGCGGGTGGTGCGGGCCCGATTTTTCTGGTCAGGCGCGGGACAAGGCCGCAGGCCGCCGCGCCATCGCCGTCCCGCCCCCTGGGCGGCGATTTTGTGACGCTCGAGTGCCGCTCCGAGGCCCTTCGGATTTTGCGGCTATAAAGCGCCCCGTTCGACCGTACGGATCGCCACCCCGGGACGGCGATGGCGCGACTTTCGCTAAGTGGTCAAAACTTTGGTGATCATCACACCGGCCCAGGCGGAGAAGCCGGTGAGGACGGTGCCCCAGGCGGTGTCGGCGGCGACCATTTGCAGGGACCAGTCGCGCAGGATGGCGTAGCTGGTGAACTCGTACGTGCCGTAGGCGAGGGCGCCGAGCACGGCGCCTCCGATCAGGGCCTTGCCGGGGGTGTTGGCGGCCAATGCCGGGACGGAGACGAGGTACAGGAGACCGGCGACGTAGAAGAGGTAGAAGACCGCGGCGGCACCCAGGCGGATGTCCTCGAGCATGATCGGCTTGATGTGGCGCTCGAAGAGCGGCGCCATCACGGAGCGCAGCATCACTGCGTCGATGACGAGGAAGATCACGGCGGTGGCGAGGTAGAGGACGAGGAGTTGCATCAGCCGCCGGCCTCGGCGCGCAAAGCCGTCATAAGGTCGGCGAGGGTCTTGGCGTAGTGTTCGTTGATCAGGCGGCCGTCCGTGTCGAACTGGTTGGCGCCGTCGGCGACCATGAGCGCGGGGCCGGTGGCGAGGCGCGGGCGGAACGGGGCGAGGGCGTGGCGCAGGGTGTATTGGCCGGTCTCGCCGCCGGTGCGGCCGGCGTTGGCGGACATGATGGCGACGGGCTTGCCGGCCCAGGGGCTGCCCTTGACGCGGCTCACCCAGTCGAGCGCGTTCTTCAGCACGCCGGTAATCGCCTTGTTGTACTCGGGGCTCGCGATGATCACCGCGTCGGCGGATGCGATCTGGGCGGCGAGGGTCTGGACCGCGGGCGGGACGCCCTCGGCGTCTTCCAGGTCGCCGTCGAAGAGCGGGAAGCGGATGTCGGCGATCTGGGCTTCGGCGGGGCCATAGGCGCGGATCGCCTCGTGCAGGAGCTTGCGGTTGACGGAACCGTCGCGCAATGAGCCGCAGATGCCGAGAAGTGTGTGTGTCATGCGGTTCCCATGATGTGTCGCGAGGGGTCAGGTAATCCGCTTGGAGCGGCTTGCAAGGCGCTTGCCGTCGTCGGGCGGCGGTGGAAGGATGGCGGCGCAGTCGGGCTAGGGAGTGCGGGCATGCGGCATGGCGGTCGGATCTTGGTGGATCAGCTGGTCCGGCACGGGGTGCGCCGGGTGTTCTCGGTCCCCGGCGAGAGCTTTCTGGCGGTGCTCGACGGGCTTTACGACAGCGGGATCGAGAACGTAGTCTGCCGGCATGAGGGCGGGGCCGCGATGATGGCCGAGGCGACGGGGAAGCTGACGGGGCGGCCCGGGGTAGCCTTCGTGACGCGTGGGCCCGGGGCGACGAATGCCTCGTCCGGCGTGCATGTGGCACGGCAGGACTCGACGCCGATGGTCCTGTTCGTGGGGCAGATCGCGCGCGGGCATCGGGATCGCGAGGCGTTTCAGGAGGTCGATTACCGGGCGATGTTCGCGCCGCTGGCGAAATGGGTCGCGGAGGTGAATCAGACCAAGCGGTTGCCGGAATACGTGAACCGGGCGTTTCATGTGGCGATGTCGGGGCGTCCGGGGCCGGTGGTGCTGGCCCTGCCGGAGGACATGCTGTCGGCGTCGGCCGAGGTGCCCGTATTGGCGCCGACGGCTGTCCCCGAGGCGGCAGTCTCGGAGGGGCAGGTTTCGGCGATCCTGGCACAGTTGGCGGAGGCCGTGCGGCCGCTGGTGATCGCGGGCGGGCCGGGGTGGTCGGCGGAGGCGGCGCGGGATTTGCAGCGGTTTGGGGAGGCGCAGGAGCTGCCTGTCGCGGTCTCGTTCCGGCGGCAGGATTACATGGATAACCGCTCGCCGGCCTATGCCGGGGACCTGGGCGTTGGGGCAAATCCGTCGCTGGCGAAGCGGTTGCGGGAGGCGGATTGCCTGTTGGTTCTGGGCTCGCGACTCGGGGATATCGTGACGGGGGGGTATGAATTCCTCGACCCGGCAGCGCCGGGGAAAACGATCCTCCATGTGCATCCGGATCCGGGGATGCCGGGGTCGGTCTATCGGGCGGACCTTGCGGTGACGGCGCGGGCAGCGGATGTGGTGGCGCGGCTGGCGCAGGCGCCGAAGGCGCGCGGGTGGGCGGAATGGACCGCTTCTGCGAGGGCGGAGTATGTGGCCTGGCAAGCGCCGCGGGAGACTCCCGGTGCGGTGAAGATGGAACGCGTCGTGGGGTGGCTCTCGGAGAATTTGCCCAAGGATGCGATCCTGACCAATGGGGCGGGGAATTATGCCGCCTTCGTGCATCGGTATTTCCGGTTCAAGGGGTTCGGGACCCAGGTCGCGCCGACGAGCGGATCGATGGGGTATGGGTTTCCGGCGGCGGTGGCGGCGTCATTGCAGCACCGGGATCGGACGGTGGTGTGTTTCGCGGGGGACGGCTGTTTCCAGATGACGCTGAACGAGATGTCGACGGCGGTGCAGGCGGGCGCGGCGCCGGTGGTGATCGTCTGCAATAATGGGCGCTACGGGACGATCCGGATGCATCAGGAGAAGACCTATCCGGGGCGGGTGTCCGGGACCGAGATGGCGAACCCGGATTTCGCGGCGCTGGCGCGGGCCTATGGCGGGTTCGGGGTGGTGGTCGAGGACGGGGCTGCGTTTCCGGAGGCGTTCGCGGAGGCGGTGGCCTCGGGGGTGCCGGCGGTGGTGGAGCTGCGGCTCGATCGGGGGATGTTGTCGACCTCGGCGGATTTGGCGAATCCATGAGAGTGTCCTAGCTAGGACATGGGGTTAAGTGACTGAAGTCATTTGATTTCGCGAGTCCTTGGTGCAGGGACGCGAGGGGTGAGTCCGGGCGGCTGCCTGATTGAGTGCGCTTCGCGCACGCCGGGGGCTCTCCGTGCTCGGCCTTGCCTGCGCGCGGAGTCCGCGTGTTGTGAGGTGACGCCTAGTTTGTGACGTGGCGCTGGTTTCTGGGTTGGATTTGCCTGCTGAGAAGGCCGGACGGGGTCCGGCCACGCCCGAGCATGGGCGAGTCGGTTGGCGCGTCAAGGTCGGGCCGCCTGCGGCGGTGCTGGCGCAACCTTGACCCGCCAACCGACTCACCGGGGTGGGTGCCTCGGGCGATGTTCATTCGCGCCCGCCGGCCGCCTCGATCCTTTTGGCCATGTCGTCGTAGCCACGGGCGCGGGCGAGTGCGAGCGGGGTCGCGCCGGTCCGGTCGGGGATGTTCGGATCGGCGCCCGCATCGAGCAAGGCCTGCGCCGTCGCCTGATGCGCCGGACCGCCGTCGCCGAGCACCACCGCCTCGATCAGGGCCGTCCAGCCGAGATTGTTGACGTGGTCGAGCGGGGCGCCGGCCTCGATCAGGCGCTGCACGATGGCCGCGTGGCCCAGATGCGCGGCGGCGATCAGCGCGGTGCCGTCATAGATGCTCGTGATCAGGTCTGCGCGGTTTCCGGCGGCAAGCGCGGCATTCAGCATGTCGAGGTCGTCCGCCACCGCGGCGATGGTGACGGCGTCGTATCGGGCGTTTTCCAGGGCGTTCATGTCGGCGCCCGCGCGGGCGAGCGCGGCGATGATGTCCTCGTGGCTGGCGAAGGCGGCGATATGGACGGCGGTGCGGCCCTGGCTGTCGCGCTCCTCGAGGTCCGCGCCGGAGGCGGCGAGGCGTGCGACTGTTGCGGCATCCCCCTCGTGGGCGGCGAGATGGAGGCCGTCATAGGTCGCAATCTGTGTGACCGATGGAGGGGTCTGCGCGACTGCGGCAGCGGGCATCAAGGCGAGGATAAGAACGATAAGCCTCATGGCCAAGCTCCGTTTGCCGTTTCGAAAGACATCAGTTGCGCCCGGATGCAAGGACCCGGCGAGCCCGCGCTGTCGGCAATCCTTCGTGGCTGGAAGAGTCGTCACGACCGATCAATACTCCACCCCCACCTGCGCCTTCACCCCTGACCGGAACGGGTGTTTGACGAGCTCCATCTCGGTCACCAGGTCGGCGATCTCGATCAGGTCTTCCTTGGCGTTGCGGCCCGTCAGGACGACGTGGGTCATGGGGGGTTTTTCGTTTTTCAGGAAGGCCACGACCTCGGCGATGTCGACGTAGTCGTAGCGCAGGGCGATGTTGATTTCGTCGAGGAGGACCATGGCGTTGGTCTCGTCTCGGATCAGGTCCTTGGCCTTCTCCCAGGCGGCCTGGGCCATTTCGGTGTCGCGGGTCTTGTCCTGGGTTTCCCAGGTGAAGCCCTCGCCCATGGTGTGGAACTGGCAGAGGTCGGAGAAGCGGTCGAGGATCAGGTCACGCTCGCCCGTGGACATGCCGCCCTTGATGAACTGGACGACGGCGCAGGGCAGGCCGTGGGCGATGTGGCGGAAGATCATGCCGAAGGCGGCGGTGGATTTGCCCTTGCCCTTTCCGGTGTGGACGATGATCAGGCCCTTCTCGTCTGTCTTGGTGGCCATGATCTTGTCGCGGGCGGCCTTTTTCTTGGCCATCTTGGTGGCGTGGCGGGCGGTGTCGTCGGGCTTGGGGTCGGTCATGCGGGGCTCCGGGTTTTGCGTGAGGTTAGCGGAGGTTTTGGGTGGGTGGAACCGGGAACGGAGGGCGGCGCTGCTTGGCGGCAGCCTGTGATTTTGTGGATCGGTTCCAATCTGCCCGTCGCGGTAAGGCGGTGTTAACCGGAATCGGGCAAGCGTGGGGGCATGGTTCTCAGGATGCCTCTTTGGTGGACACTGGTCGTGCTCTTGGCGCTGGTCACCGGGCTTGCGGGCTGCGACAGTCCCAGCCCGAGGTTCTCCGGGCTGGCGTCGCGCAACGTGACAGTCGACGAGTCAACCTTCGCCGTGCGCCACAATGGATATGAGGCAGAGGCGATCCGGACCAGCTTCGAGGCGCGCCCGCCGCTGGGGCGCACGCTGTTGAAGGGGTTCATGGCGATCATGCTGGCAAGCGGGTGCGCGGTGGATCCGGAGAGCCTTGACGGCGACACCAACATCGTGCGCGCGGATCTGGATTGCTCGGGCGAGGCGGCCGCGCCGCTGCGTGTGCGGTCCGGGGGCATGGATTGCGTCGGGTTCGAGATGAGCGGCACGGTCGGCGGCGACGGCCTGATCGAGATCAGCTGTTCGCCGGCGCGGCGCTAAGGATCAGAGCGCGCGGCGCAGGGTGACAACGCCGGGCTCGCCCTTGCGCGGGGCGGGCGGGCCGAAGCCCATGTGGGCGAAGGCGGCGTGCAGCTCGGGGAATTGCACGCCGGTGTCGAGGGTCAGGGCCTTGTGGCCCTGATCGCGGGCCTGGGTGGCGGCGTGTTCGACCAGTTGCCGGGCGAGGCCCTGTCCGCGATGGGTCTCGGCGACGGCGAGCTTGCCGATATAGAGCGCGTCCGGGTGGTCGCGGGACGGCCGGGTGAAGAGGCAGGCGACGGGCGATACGTCGAGGATCAGGTAGACGGGGCCTCGGGTGGCCTCGGCGGCGAGATCCTCGGGTGTCGAGGTGGCGGCCCGCGCGGGATGTCCGAGGCGGGTCTCCATATAGGCGAAGCTGTCGCGCAGCAGGTCTTGAACGGCAGCCCAGTCGGTGTTTGCGTTGGCGCGGGTTACCTGCATCCGGTCGCTATCCGTGTGGCAGGGCCGCGGTCGGTTGTAAGGCTGGTGTTGAGGTTCCGGTCCGGCGAGACGGGACAACAGGCGGTCCTTGCGGCAAGATCCTTTGGCGTTGAATTGGACACGCGGGCGGGATGGCCGAGACGAAGCTCCATATGGGCCAAGTTCTCCCACAGCAGGGTCTGGACCTTGGTCCAGCCTGTGCTGGCGTCAGTACGGGTTACCTGCATCGGAACGCGGCCGGTGGCGGAC